>Ga0187784_10000379_pt1 | contig 32331 bp, 32 predicted proteins | sample 1015_SJ02_MP15_2_FD_132964 | JGI IMG/M metagenome (GOLD analysis project Ga0187784, IMG submission 132964) | Tropical peat soil microbial communities from peatlands in Department of Meta, Colombia - 1015_SJ02_MP15_20_MG | ecosystem: Environmental > Terrestrial > Soil > Wetlands > Peat | place... | reverse complement strand
TTCCTCGCTGCCATGGAAATAGCGGAACGTTTTATTGAAAACAAAGGGCTTAGTTTCAACTGAGCTATTTTCATGGCTAGTGGTGAGCCGAAGGATCATGACGTCTGCGCTCGGAATGACACTAAACTTGAATTGGAAGGTTGCAACCCACCCGGAGTCATAGGCGGGCGTGTTATACTGGTTGCTTGCGGTTGTCGCGCACGAATATTCAGGGCGGGCCGTGGCGCTGAGCGTCCGGGGCCCAATTGACGAGCATCCCACACAGTCTTATTAAATTCTTCAAAAGGAGCACACTACTATGGCTGTTCGATCTGCGGAAGCCGAATGGAAGGGGAATTTACGGGAAGGGCAAGGCACGGTGAAGCTGGGGAGCGGCGCCTACGAGGGCAGCTATTCCTTCGCCTCGAGATTCGAAACCGGGAAAGGGACCAACCCCGAGGAGTTGATCGGCGCTGCGCACGCCGGATGCTATTCGATGGCTCTGTCGGCTGGCTTGTCGAAGGCCGGCTTCACGCCCACACGAGTCCATACCACGGCCAAGGTGCACCTCGAGCCCGTCGAGGGCGGATTTGGCATCACCAAGATTGAATTGCATACGGAAGCCCAGATCCCAGGCATCGACCCCGCGACTTTCCAGCAACAGGCGGAGGCCGCCAAGAAAGGCTGCCCCGTATCCAAAGCCCTCGCCGCTACTCCGATTACGCTCGAGGCGAAGCTGGTCTGAGGAAGACAGGAGTCAGGAGACAGGAGTCAGAAGACAGGATGAAGTGTGAAGGATAAAGGGCAAAGGGTAAAGGGTAAAGGGTAAAGTATAAAGACAACCTTCACCGTCTAGACCTTATCCTTTAGCCTTTACCCTTCGCCCTTCATTCTGGCTCGTGTCTTCAGGCCCCTGCTCGCCACCTGTGAATTTACCTTGCTGGTTACTGACACCTGAAGCCTGACACCTGCTTTTTTACCCGTCGCTTGTCAATGGTGAATTTGCCTTGCTCTTTACTGACACCTGAAACCTGACACCTGGAACCCGCTTTCCTGCTCGTCACTCGTCACTTGTCACTCGTCACTGTTCTTGCGCACGAATTCCCCAATGGAATAGAATTCGACAGGAGGTTCGTGTGCACACGCACGTCCACGCGCGGAGGCCGGACTGGATTGTCAAGGCCGCCTTAGTGGTGACGCTGGTCCTGGTGGTGATCGAATTCATCACCGGTCATTTCGCGCACAGCCTGGCGCTGATCAGCGATGGCTGGCACAAACTGACGGACCTTCCCACGCTCGTGCTCGCCTGGATTGCCCTGTACTTCGAACGCAAGCCCCCCGATCATCAGAGAACGTATGGCTACCAGCGCGCGGGTGTGCTGGCTGCCTTTGTAAATGCCCTGCTGCTGGTGGTCGTTGCCGTATTCATCTGCTACGAGGGTTACGAGCGAATACTGAATCCGCAGCCGATCGCCGCCAAGGCCATGTTGGTGGTGGGAGTCGCGGCTTTTGTCATAAACGGAACTGTTTCACTCTTGTTGACCTCCGGCCGCGGCGATTTGAACCTGCGCGCGGTTTTCATTCACAACCTGGGCGACGCGCTCTCCAATCTCGCCCTGGTTGCCGGCGCCTGGCTGATCCAAAGGACCGGCCAATGGCTGATCGACCCTCTGATTGCATTCCTGGTTTCCGGCATGATCGTTTGGACAGCGGTGGGCGTCATCACGGAATCGACGAACATCCTGCTCGAGAGCCTTCCCAAAGGCATGAGTCTGGAACGCGTGGCGAGCGCACTGCTCCAGGTTCCGGACGTGCGCGAGGTCCACGATATGCACATCTGGAGCCTGGGAACCCGGTCTCACGCCCTCTCTTGTCACATCCAAATCCTCGACATGCCCACCTCGGAGAGCGAAAGAATTTGCCAGCGGATTCGCGACATTCTAGCCAGCCAGTTCGGCATCACACATTCCACCATCCAATTCGAACATACCCACGCACCCGGCGATTTTCACCGGTATATGCCGGAGCCCGCTCCGGGCAGCGAGGGCGGCCGGCAGTAAGCGGTCGGCAGTAGGCAGTCGGCAGTCGGCAGCGGGGAGACGGCAGTAGGCTAAGAACAAGGCAAAAGGCAAAACTACGGCGCGGCCGAGCCGCAACCAAACACGTAGGGCCGAACGGCGTTCGGCCCAGGGGCGAGCGCCGCTCGCCCCCACGTGAAACGCACAATCTTCGCGGCACGCGAGGAAGATTGCAACCAGTTGTAAAGGGACCTTTTACTTTTGCGCTTTGCCCTTTGCGCTTTGCGTTTTGACCTGTTCTTGCTCGCCGGAGAGGAAGTAAACAGGAGGCAGTAGGCGCTGGGCAAAGAACAGGTCAAAGGGAAAAACGCAAAAGGCAAAGCCACAGGACCCTTTTACTTTTGCCTTTTGCGCGTTGCCTTTTGCCTTGTTCTTCGCCTGGTGCCGACTGCCTACTGCCGACTGATCTTTTCCTGGCCGTCAAGGTAGGGCCGCAGTGCCTCTGGAATGATGACCGAGCCGTCGGCCTGCTGGTAGTTTTCAATGATAGCAAGCCAGGTTCGTCCGACGGCCAGACCGCTGCCATTGAGCGTGTGAAGGAATTCCGTCTTGCCTGCCTTGCCACGCCGGAACCGGAGATTCGCCCGGCGCGCCTGGAATGCTTCGAAGTTCGAGCAGGAAGATATCTCTTTGTATCCGCGGGCAGCGGGAAGCCAGACTTCCAAGTCATAGGTCTTCGCCGAGCTGAAGCCCAGGTCGGCGGTGCACAGCGCCACGACGCGATAGGGAAGCCCCAGCCGCTGGAGGATGGTCTCCGCGTCGCGGGTGAGAGCCTCGAGCTCATCGTATGAGCTTTCCGGAAGGGTGAACTTGACCAGTTCGACCTTCTGGAACTGATGCTGGCGGATGATGCCCCGCGTATCCTTGCCATAAGATCCTGCCTCACTCCGGAAACACGCGGTCCACGCGCAATGCTTCACCGGCAGCCTTTCGGCTTCCAGCGCCTCTCCACTGTATAAATTGGTGACGGGGACTTCGGCGGTGGGGATCAGCCAGTAATCCGTGCCCTCGAGCTTGAAGAGGTCTTCCTTGAACTTCGGCAACTGGCCGGTGCCGAAAAGGCTTGCGGAGTTCACGATAAAAGGAGGAAGGATTTCGGTATAGCCGTGCTCCTTGGTATGCAAATCGAGCATGAAGTTGGCTAGAGCTCGCTCCAGCCTGGCCCCCAAGCCGGTGTAAACCGCGAAGCGAGTACCGGCGATTTTCCGCGCGCGCTCGAAATCCAGGATGCCCAGGGCGGGGCCTAAATCCCTATGCGCCTTCGGTTCAAAATCGAACTGGCGCGGCTGGCCCCAACGCCGAACCTCCTGGTTGTCCTCCGGGCCCCCGCCGACCGGCACGCTCGGGTGGGGCAAGTTGGGAATGACGCGCAGGAGTTCCTGCAACTGCTCATCGTATTCCTTGGCCTTCTTATCCAGCTCATCGATCTCTGCGCCCACCTGCTTCATCTCGGCGATCAGGGCAGAGGCATCCTGCTTCGCTTTTCTCAACGCCCCAATTTCATCGGAAGCCTTATTGCGACGCGCCTTGCGGGTTTCTGCCTCGAGCAGGAATTTGCGCCTTTCGCGGTCGATGGCTTCAAAGCTTGCGAGCGAATCCCCTAGCCCGCGCTCGCCCATTTTCTGCTTCACCAATTCCAGATTGTCGCGCACAAAACTCAGATCGAGCATGTCCACTCCTTATTGCTTTGCTAAACGGTCAATTTAAACCAGGCGTGTGAGGGTGTCAAACCCCAGGAGCCGTTTGAAGCGGGCACAGGCAAGAGTGCATGTGCCACAGCAGCTTCTTTTTGACAATCCGACAGCGTAGGGGTAGGGTTGTTTCAGACAGAGGAGGTTCGAATGCGTGCGGTGGTGATGAGTCTTGTCGTTCTGGGGTTAGTAGGGTCAGCCGCTTGCCACAGGTTGAGCGGAGTTCATTCCAAAGCGGCAGTGCAGGAGGCAATCGAGGAACATTTGAAGCAGCGGTCGAACGTCGTTTTCCAGAACATGACCATGGAGTTGGGCGACGTGGCGTTCAGCGGGGACACTGCCGAGGCCCAAGTGAAATTCCGCAGCAAGCAAGCGCCCGACCTGGCGGTAGGCGTACAGTACAAGCTGCGCAGATCAGGCAATGGATGGAAGGTGGAATCCACTTCTTCCACCAGCATGTCAGGAACAACTCCGCATGGGGGCGCGGCAGGTCCCATGCCATCCCCGCCCGCAAACCCGGCTGGCATTAGTCCCCAGCCGAGCCACTGAAGAGGGAATAGGGAACAGGGAATAGGGAACAGAACAGGCAATAGGGAATAGGCAACGGGAAAAAGAGAAGCAGGGACTAGGCACCATCTTCCCTTTCATCTTGCTGTTCCCTGTTCCCTATTCCCTGTTCCCTAAGTTCTTGGCAGGACGGAACTCCGCCCAGCGCCTGCGCGGTTCGCACGGCCCTGACAATAGCCTCTGCGGTCGCCTCCGCTGCCGCCGTCCCGAGGCCGTTCAAATCAGCTCGCTTTTTGCCCAGTGAAAGGGCAAAGACCAGATCACCGTCGAATTGGGTATGAGCGGGTTGAATGGCGCGTGCTAATCCATCGTGGGCCATCTGCGCAACCTTCGTCGCCTGGACCTTGTCCAGTTCGGCATTGGTCATGGCGACGACCAGCGTGGTGTGGGTCGCTGCAAAGCCTAGACCCGCTCCCCTCTCGAACATGCGTTCCGTCGTTACCGCGAATTCCGGTGATTCAGGGGACACCCGCGCGCCGGCGATCACTTTGCCCGTCCTGGGATCGACTACATCGCCAAACGCATTCACCACCGCAAGCGCCTGCGCGCGGACCCCGCGTGGCAACCCGCGACTTCCGAAGCCCACACCGCCCTTGGTGGCCTGACCCACTCCATAGAGTTTTCCAACCGTGGCCCCGGTCCCTGCCCCCACCGACCCTTCAACAACTCTTGCGGTTGCATTCCGGCAGGCTCGAAGCGCCATCCTCCGGTCGGGTCGAGCCTTTGACGAGCCCAAGGAGAGGTCGAAGATGACCGCCCCAGGAACGATGGGCACCCGAACTCGACCGGCAGGGAATCCGACGCCGCGTGATTCCAAATACTCCATAATGCCTGCGGCAGCATCCAGGCCGAAGGCGCTGCCTCCGCTCAAGAAGATCGCGTGCACGCGTTCCACCACATGCCCGGGAAGGCAGGGAGCCAAGTCGCGCGTTCCTGAAGCGGCGCCCCGCACATCCACTCCGCAGACCGCGCCCCCTTCGCAGAGGACAACGGTGCATCCCGTCAGCCCTTTGAAGTCACTCGCGTGACCGATGCGGACGCCTGGAATTGTCCTGCTCGTTTCCGTTTCCTTGGATCTGACCATCCGAAGATTCTATATTTCGCCGGCTTCTCTTCCACAGGAAAAGAGAATGGTGCCCCTCGGCGGACGGCCCAGGTTTTCGAGGTGGCGACCGGCTCAGAGGTTCTTGATGGTGGTCTTGATTCGGTCTTCCAGCTTCTTCACTTGGTTCTCTTTGTCTTTGTCGGGATTCTCTTTCAGCAAGGCCTCCGCAGCCTTAACCCCCTCGTACGCCTCGTCGCACACCGTCCTGCCCTTGAGTGGATCGCGGCCGTGCTTACGGTCGAAGAAGCTCGCTCCCTCCAAGAGCTGATTGCCTATGAACACGGCGAAATCCACGCCGTCGATTTTAGTGGAGCCGGAAGCCAGCGCATTTCGGGCCTTCGATCGGTCCACTGAAACCACACCTGCCAAGGCATCGTCGATCCCCTTGTTGAGTGAATCGACGGCTGCGGTCTCCTGGTGGTCAGGCTCGATCCAGCCACCTTCCGTGACGCGCGCCAAGTCCGCCACCTCCAGAGGTCCCTCGACTGAGGGGTAAGGCGCTTCCAAGGTCAATTCCTTCGAGATCTTGCCGCCTTCCAAGAGTTGGTGTGCAGTTTCTCCCAAACCGAGCGCGGCCCTCACCCCGTCTTGCAAGTTATCGTGGCGCAAGCGCCCGTACTCGGCTTGGAAATGTGGATTCTTGGTCTTTTCGCCGCCCTTTGTATAGGCGTCGACCAATTCCTTGTCGCTCTCGATCTGGCCTATGAAAATCACCGCGCGAAGCACCTGCGCCCGTTCCGTGTAATTCGTCGCCGGCGAGGCGCTCGCCTGACCGTCCGTAAACTCCAACGCTCGGTCAAAGCGGCCACGCTTAAACATATCTTTGGCGTCCTGGTAATCGGCTGCTGCGCCGGTCGGCCTCGGCACCGGCGCAGAACAACTCCAGCTGAGCGCAAGCGTCACCAGCAACACAACCAGCACTGCATAAAAACGTAAGGGCGAATGATTGGGTGGGTACATCTTCTTTCCTCCTGAGGGAGTAAGGGCGTGGACGAGTGGGTCTGTCCCTTAGGGCATTCGACCCGCGAAACTTGATGAAAATCGGGGGTGGCGCAGACGCGCCGTAGCTTGGCATGTCTGCGCCCCTTTCGAGAGGGCGCATACATCCCGCCAAAGAACGGCGGGACGTATGCGCCACCCTGGTTTTTCGACCCTGCGACTCCGAGTCGCGGTCCCCGTCTACCCCCTCGGTCACTTAGTCTCTCTTGCCTCCTTCCTTGCGCCGGCTGCTTCTCCGAGCAAGGCAGAGAGGCTGTGCCATTCGGCGGGGCAACTATATGCCAAGCACCGAACGAATTCAATAGCGGGATTCGCCTCAAGAGTTGCCTTCTTGCTCTGCATGACAAATCGGGCGGCGGGCGGCCAGCCGCTGCATCAGTCTTATTTTTCAAAACCTCGACGCGCGCAACGGGACCGTGCCCGGGAAGGGCTGGTAATCGGAGGCGATTGTCACGATAATCGGCTTGTCGGGCACGCTGTTTCCGTGGGAGGTTCGCAATGAAGACACTCTTTCTCGCACTCAGATCTGTCATCTACATGAGCGGTTTCTTGCTTCTCTTTGCCTGGATTGCCCTGCGGGTGCGAGCCTTTGACCAGATTTACGGAGCCTCCTTGCCTGCTGCGACCGTAATCCCCGGTGCTATCCTGGGGACCTGCGGAGCCATTCTTGTGCTTTCTTGCGCGGGGGTTTTCATTTCCCGAGGACGAGGAACACCCGCTCTTTTTGATGCTCCACGAGTCTTCGTCGCCATCGGCCCTTACAAGTACGTTCGCAACCCCATGTATATTGGGGGGCTAGTGCTCCTTCTTGGTTTCGGCCTCTACACTCGGTCGATCTCGATTCTGTTTCTGACTGTCCTGCTCTTCCCTCTTTTTCACCTGCTGGTCCTCCTCTACGAAGAACCCACCCTGACGCGGAAATTCGGGAGTTCTTACTTGGAGTACCTCAGGGCGGTGCGCAGGTGGATTCCGCGGCTAGCGCGCAAGTGATGCTTTCCAAATCATGTTAGTGTCTGAATCACGGGCTCCTCTCAACACCCTGGCTTGACTGTAAGCGGTCCCCCGGCCCAGAATACCTCGCACGCCCACAAGGCCGGCAACGGAGATCCGATGGAACGACTTTCCACCAACGCCTGCATGTGGAAAGCTCGGCGGGCCGGGACAGCCATTCCCGCCTTCAATATCCCGTTTCTGCCCATGATGGAAGCGATCGTTAAGGCGCTGCGAGATACCGATTGTTTCGGCCTCATCGCCGTAGCAAGGCTCGAGTGGATGAAGTTCGAGGCTCGAAGCGTTCACGCTGTCTATCAGGAGTACCAGCGGGTCAAGGATGAACGATTCACGCGCTTGCACTTGGATCACGTCCCCGTCATCGACGAAGACCATCTGCCCGTGGACTACGAAGCGGTAATCCAGGAAGCCATCCAACTCGGGTATCAGTCGGTGATGGTGGACGGCTCGCGCCTCCCTTTGGATGAGAACATCCAAGCCACGAAGAAGATCGCGCGCCTCGCGCACGCCGCTGGAATTGCGCTGGAGGGCGAATTGGGAGCTGTGTTCGGTCACGAGGCGGCCGCGCTTCCTCCTTACGAGGAACTTTTCGCCAGCGGGAAGGGCTTCACGGCCGCCGAGGACGCACGGCGGTTCGTTCAGGAAACAGGAGTCGACTGGCTGTCGGTGGCGGTGGGGAACGTGCACGGGGCCATTTCCGACGTCACGCGCCACAGCAAAAAGGCCGAGGCAAGACTGAACATTGAACACTTGGAGCGCATTTACGAAGCGACCCAGATTCCCCTGGTCCTGCATGGAGGGACGGGTATCAAGAAAGAGTACATTCAGGCAGCCGTTCATCGAGGAATCGCCAAGATCAACATTGCCACTGCCGTCCGCCAGCCTTATGAGGCAGCGCGCCAAGAATCGCCGGAGGCCGCACGCAAGGCGGCGTACGACGGCGCGGTGCAAGTGCTGGCTGAAGAACTCGAGCTTCAAGGTTCCCGGCGATTGATTAACCCCGAGACTTGATTGACGTCGAGCCAAGGGCACTGATGTTTAGAGGTGGTTATTATGAATAACGGGAAGTCCACATTTGCATTATTCATTGGTAATCGAGGTTTTTTCCCTGCTTCGCTGCTCGAGGCAGCGCGCCAGGAAATGGCGGAGGTGTTAAAGAACCTGGGCCATGAGGTTTTGATGCTTGACACCGGGACCACGCGTTATGGCGCTGTGGAAACGGTCCGGGAAGGTCAGGTTTATGCCAATTTCTTGCGCCATAAGGCAGGCGAATATGATGGGGTAGTCGTGTGTCTGCCGAATTTTGGCGACGAAACGGGAGCGGTCGCGGCGCTGAAGGATGCCGGCGTCCCGATCCTGATTCAGGCCTATCCGGACGAATTAGGCAAGATGGCCCCGGAGCAGCGGCGCGATGCGTTTTGCGGCAAGTTCTCGATCATGGATGTCTTTGGCCAGTACGGCTTGCCTTTTACCGCCCTCAAGCCGCACACAGTGCATCCGGGAAGTCCGCGTTTTGGCGCCAATATCGATTATTTCGACCGCCTGTGCCGGGTGGTCAAGGGCATGAAATCCATGGTCGTGGGCGCGATCGGCGCGCGGACTACGGCCTTCAAGACGGTCCGCATCGACGAGCTGGCGCTCCAGAGACATGGGATCACGATGGAGACGGTCGATCTCTCGGATGTTTTCGCCAGGATGGCCGCCCTGGCTGCCACTGACGCGAAGCTAGTCGCCAAGACGGAAAGGCTGAGACAATACACCTCCTGGGCCGGCGTCCCCGAAGGCGCTCTCGAGACTCTGGCGAGGCTGGGTGTGGTTCTCGACACGCTGGTCGAAGAGTTCGGCTTGCAGGCCTTGGCCATCCGTTGCTGGGTCGAGATGCAAAAACAGCTTCATATTTCGCCCTGTGTTCTACTGAGCGAGATGAACGATCGAGGCCTGGTTGCGGCCTGCGAAGTAGACGTAGGCAATGCCGTGGCCATGTACGGTCTGAGCCAGGCTTCCGGCAATGTCGCGGCTTGCCTGGATTGGAACAATAACTACAGCGAAGAAGACGACAAATGCATCCTCTTCCACTGCGGCCCGGTCCCCCAATCCATGATGGCCTCTCAGGGTAAGGTCACCGATCACTCCATCCTTGCCAACGCGGTAGGCCCGGGATGCAGTTACGGATGCAACACCGGCCGCATTGCTCCCACTCCTTTTACCTTCGGCAGCCTGCTTACGGAAGATGGCAAGCTGAAGTTCTATCTCGGGCAGGGACAATTCACTGCCGATCCCATTCCGGAGAACTATTTCGGATGTGCCGGCGTGGCGCAGATCGCGGACCTCCAGGACGCCCTACAGACCATCGGCTACCTGGGCCATCGTCACCACGTCAGCGTCACTCCGGGCCACGTCGCCGCTCCAGTGAGAGAAGCTTTCGTGAAATATCTCGGATACGAGGTAGTCTCGGTATGAGTCTGCTGGGGATCGATGTCGGAACTTCAGGGTGCAAAGCTGCGGCCTTTTTGGAAAGCGGGGAGTGTCTCGCCAGCGCCTACCGTGAATATGCCACTTTGCACCCCTGCGAGGGATGGGCGGAGCTTGACAGTCGCGCGGCGTGGAACTGCGTGCGGGACACCATTGCTGAGGTAGCGGGGCGAGCGACCCGACATCCGGTTCGGGCGCTCTGCGTCAGTTCCATGGGCGAAGCCATGACCCCCGTGTCCAACGACCGGCAGATTCTTGGGCCTTGTATCCTGTCCTCGGACACTCGCGGCATGGAGTACATTGAAGCGCTGGCGCGCCAGATTCCTCAGGAAGCCTTCTTCCGCATCAACCCTAATATCTTCGGCCCGCAATACTCTCTCCCTAAACTCTTATGGCGGCGAGAACATCAGCCCGCTCTTTACGCGCAAGCCCACAAGTTTCTCCTCTGGGGAGACCTCGTGGCTTTCCTGCTGGGCTGCGACCCGGTGACGAGTTACTCTCATGCCAATCGCACCCTCCTTTTCGACATTCACCGCGAGGATTGGTCCGACCGTATGCTTCGATTGACAGGAATCGAACGCGCCAAGCTTCCCCTTCCGGTTCCCAGCGGCGCTGTCGCAGGCGCCGTTTGCGAGCGCGTGGCGGGAGAGCTGAATCTGCCGAAGGAAGTGCTCGTGGTGGTCGGCGGCCACGATCAGTGCTGTGGTTCACTGGGCGCGGGCGTCTACGAGGCTGGAAGAGCGGTTTGCGGGATTGGAACCTTCGAGTGCATTACCCCCACCTATGACCACCTCCCGGACGCTACGGCGATGTTGCGCCACGGCCTCAATCTTGAACATCACGTTTTGCCAGGCCTTTTCGTTTCCTTCATCTACAACCAAGGAGGAAGCCTGGTGCGGTGGTTCCGCGACACCTTCGCCCGCGCCGAGCAAAAACTGTTACCTGCCGGTGAAGACATTTACGACGCCTTGGCCCGCGAAATGCCCCCCGAACCCACGCGCTTGCTCACACTCCCCTATTTTGAGATTACCGGTCCGCCGGAGTTTATCGCCGATGCTTCCGGCGTCATCGTGGGACTCAAAACCAGCACCACGCGCGGTGAGATCCTCAAGTCCATCATGGAATCGGTTACTTTTTATTTTGCCCAAAGCTTGCAAGCCTTGAAGGAACTTGGGGTGAACCCTTCGGAGTTTGTCGCCACCGGGGGCGGAGCAAAATCGGACCAATGGCTTCAACTCAAGGCTGACATCTTTGGTGTTCCCTTTGTCCGGCCACGCGTCACCGAGGCTAGCGTCCTGGGGGCTGCCATTCTCGCCGGAATGGCCACAGGAGTGTTTCACCATCCCGCCGAAGGGGTAAGCCAATTCGTCAAACCCGACAAGGTGTTTGAGCCGGATCCAGCCCGCCATCGGATCTATCAGGAAAAACTCGAAGCTTATGGCGAACTGTTTCCGCTGCTCAAGGGATTCCTTGCCAAACTGGAAAGGGGGACGGTATGAAGGCAGCAGCAAGTATTTTGGGTTTAGTCATTGTGCTGGCCATTGTCTGGCTGGTGTTCAAGACTCAGTTCACACAGGGCCCGACAGGCGGCTCCCCGCCCAAGCAGGTGATCGACGTGGTGGGGGTGAAAACCGATCTGTTGGCGATCGCGCAGGCAGAGCGCCTTTACCTGGCCAGCCACGGCTCCTACGCCGGCATCGACCAACTCCAGCAGGAGGGAGCGATCAGCTTCTCCGGCACCAACCGTCGGGGTTACAATTACATCGCTGACATCAACGACGGCCAGCATTTCAAGATCACGGCGGCACCTTCCGATCCCGCTAAGATAGGCTGGCCGACGCTGTGGATAGATGAGAATATGGAAGTGACACAGCAGTAAGGATAAAGCAGAAGTCAGGAGTCAGAAGACAGAAGGGGGACTTTCTCCACTGACTACTGACAACTGACGACTGACACCTGATTTCGAACGAGGTTCTCATGCGCATAGAAGCTCGAGCACCGGCAAGAGTAGATCTGGCGGGCGGCACAGTGGACATCTGGCCGCTCTACCTTTTTCATCCGGGGGCCCAAACGGTCAACATCGCCATCCGCTGCTACGCCTCCTGCGTGATTGAGACGCGGCCGGACCGGCGTATCGTTTTGGTTTCCCAGGACCGGGAAATTCGGGAGACCTTCGAAGACCTTGCTGATCTGGCGCGGGGCAAGTCCCGGCTGCCTTTGGTCCGAGAGCTGGTGGTTTATTTCGAGCCGAACCGGGGCTTGAATATTGAGACCAGCTCACAGGTTCCGGCAGGCGCCGGCCTGGGCGGGTCCTCGGCCCTCAACATCGCACTGTGCGGAGGCTTGGCGCGCGTCACCGGCAAGCGCGTCACCCGCACTCAGATCCTCGAGATCGCGAAGAATGTGGAGGCCATTGCGATACGTGTACCCACCGGCTGGCAGGACTATTTCCCGGCCCTTTACGGCGGGGCGAACGTGGTCCACTTGGGGCCTGGCGGTGTGAAACGCGAGAAGCTCCCGGTCTTTGTTTCCGACCTGGAAAAGCGCTTTGTCCTCTGTTACACCGGTCAGCCTCGAGACTCCGCCATCAACAACTGGGAAGTGATGAAGTCGCACATTGACGGCGAGGAGCAGGTGCTTCACAATTTCGACAAGATTACGACCATCGCCAGCCAGATGCGGGAAGCCCTCCTGACGGGAGACTGGAAAGATGTGGCGGAGTTGCTGGCGTTGGAGTGGGAAAACCGCAAGCAGAATTTCAAAGGCATTTCCACACCCACCATCGACAGCATGATCGATCAAACGCAAAAACAAGGAACGGTGGCCGCCAAAGTGTGCGGGGCTGGCGGCGGAGGCTGCGTGGTCTTCATGGTAGAGCCCGGAACCAAGGCCTCGGTCGAGGATGCGCTGACCCAACTCGGAGGGCAGATCATCAACTTCGCCGTCTCGCGCACCGGCTTGGAAGTTTGGGCTGACCAGCCTGGCCGAACTCAGGAAAATCCGGAGAACATCCCGGAGAAAAACCTGCCATGACGCTCGAGGATTTGTTCCTTCGGGATGGGAGACTGCGGCCCGTTTGGCGGTTCTTCTTGTCCCTCGTCCTGGTCTTCTTGGCTTACGCGCTGGCTTATCTGCTGGCAGGTGAGGTTCGGGATCTCATCCCGTGCGCCGGCGGGTGGTCCGGGTTCCTCTTTCTTTTCCAGCTCTTGGCCCTTCTAGGGGCCTCCAAGGTTATGACTCGGGTCTTCGAGCGCAAGCCGCTGGGTGTGGTTGGCTTGGCTTTTCATCCTCGCTGGGTGAAGGAACTGACCGTGGGCCTGGGAATCGGCGGAATCACAATGGTCGCCTTGGGGGGAGCCGAAGCGTTGCTAGGTCTGGCACACTTTGCCCCTGACACACTTCCGGCAAGGGCGGAGCTTGCTTACGGGAGCGGGTTGTTTCTCTTTTTTGCTATCGCCGCCACGAACGAGGAGTTGCTTTTTCGAGGCTATCCCTTCCAGAAGCTTGTGGAGTCATTGGGGCCGGTAGGAGCCGTCGCTGTGAGCTCAGCCTGCTTTGGCTTGGCGCATCTCGGAAATTCCCATCACACCTGGATTTCGACCCTCAATACCATGCTGGTAGGCATTGCTTTTTCCATCGCCTACCTTCGTACACGCTCGCTGTGGATGCCGGTGGGAATGCACTTCACCTGGAACTACGTGCAGGGTTTCGTCTTAGGACTACCGGTGAGCGGCTATAAGTTTTCCCCTTCCGTGCTCCATGCCCAGGTTTATGGCGCCGCTTGGCTGACCGGCTCTGGGTACGGGCCGGAGGGGGGACTGCTCTGTACAATCGCCGTGGCGGGCGCGGCGATCTTTCTTTTTTCCGCGCGCATCCGAATGAGTGAGAGAATGAGGGAGTTGGTCTTTGGCCCCTGCCAGGAGGGGGCCACTTACCCGGCTATTCATATTTTGTCGGAATCCGATCCTGGGGAGGGTGGAACGACTTAGATGCGCGGCTTGCGCTCCTGCATAACACGTGAACGCGTGGTGGGACGCTGGCTTTACCGCGTTGCAGTACTCTGCCTGACGCTTGCAGTTGCGCCCTCCGTTTTCGCCAAGAACCAATCCCAACGCGACAATCACATCCAGCTTATCCGTGGGCTGCTGCGCGAAATTGCGGTAAGCAAAGTGCCTTTGCCGCGAGGCAAAAAGGGAGTGCGGGTGGACCCAAAAGGCAAATTGGACCAGGCCGACGCTGATTCCCAGCTCAATTCCCAGGGAATGGCGGTCAAGGCGGGCATGCCGGTGGAAATCAGCAAGATCACCTTCAAGGCCAAGGAGATTGTGTTTGAGCTTAACGGGGGCGGAAAGAAGTCCAGCAAGTGGTATCAGCACATCGAGATAGGGGTGGGAGGGGCGACCACTCCCATTAGCCAGCAACCGCCTGTGCTGGCCTATGGCTCGTGGGTCACGGTGGTGTTTCCCGGCAAGGTCCCTGATTTGAGCGTCGATCAGGCGAAGCAGGCTTTAGGGAATGTGCTCGATTTCAGCCGCCACTCCCCCACAGCCCTCTACTCGCCGGATGTGCCTCCCAAGATCAAAGAGGCCATCAAGAATCACGAGGTGATTGTCGGCATGGATCGCGACGCCGTCCTTTCCTCCAAGGGTCCCCCGGACCGCAGAGTGCGCGAAGTGCGCGATGGGGTCGAACAAGAGGATTGGATTTACGGGTTGCCCCCTCACGTGCTCTTTGTTACCTTCGATGGGGATTCCGTTATCAACGTGCACCAGTACTAAAATGGTGGATCTAGCAGGAACCTGCCTGGGTGAAATCCTCGCTGCGCGTCGGCAGCAGATCGGGGAGGCGCGAGCACGCACACCGCTCGAGACCCTGAAGTGCGCAGCCGAGGCAAAGTCGGAGAGGCGCGACTTTGCCGCCGCTCTCGCGGGGGGGCCTTTGCGGCTCATCGCAGAGCTGAAGCGCGCCTCGCCTTCCCGGGGAATACTCCGGCAGCAGGCCCTGTGCGACGCCATTGCCCAAAGCTACGAGGCCGCAGGCGCTTCCGCTCTTTCCGTCTTGACCGAAGAGCGCTACTTCCTCGGCTCGCTGCATGACTTGGAAACGGTTCGCGCTGCCGTCCGCTTGCCGGTTTTGCGCAAGGACTTCATCCTCGAGGACTACCAGATCTACGAATCTGTGGCAGCGGGGGCGGATGCGCTGTTGCTCATCGTGGCGGCGCTTTCCGATGAAGAGCTGCGAAGGTCCGTGGAGCTTTGCCAGGTCCTGCAAATTGCCCCGCTGGTGGAGGTCCATGACGAGTCCGAACTCGAGCGCGCTCTTGCGGCCGGCGCAAGAATCATCGGCGTTAACAATCGCGACCTCAAGACACTCGAGGTGGATTTGGAAACTTCGCTTCGCTTGCGCCCCGGAATTCCAGCGGGGAGTATTGCAGTCAGCGAGAGCGGAATCAAGACCTGGCAAGATTTGCGCAGCCTTGCGGAAGCAGGCTACCACGCCGCCCTCATCGGAGAGAGGTTGATGACCGCGGCTGATCCTGGAGCGGCGTTGCGTGAAATGCTGGAAGGGTTGGGGAGAAACAGCGCCATAGGCCCGTCGTCCTGAGGGATGGGGGGCACACGGCAGTAGCGCGGGCGTCTCGCCCGCCGTGGCGCGGGCATCCTGCCCGCGCGCGGGAGCGGGACGCTCCCGCCACAGCGGGCGAGACGCCCGCGCTACGCGAGGGAGATCGTTGCAGACGTGAACCATGCCCACGCGCATCAAAATCTGCGGGGTCACGCGACTCGAGGATGCGGAGCGGGCGGCCGATCTGGGAGCGGCGGCGCTGGGATTCAACTTTTATCCACTTTCCCCCAGGTACATTGAGCCGGCCGCGGCGCGAGCGATCATCCGACGTTTGCCACCTTTCGTCACCGCGGTGGGCGTCTTTGCCAATGAAACAGATGCCGGGCAGGTGATTGCGCAGGCGCGCGAGGCAGGCGTAACAACCGTCCAGGTGCACGGCCCCGAGTTTCCACCTTTGCACGATCTGCGTTCCGTTTTCACGCTGGTGGTTGCGGTGGCGGTGCGCGAAGGCTTCAAACCGGAGCACCTCCGCAAAATCAAATCGAGCGCCTACTTGCTCGATGCCTTTGATCCAGACCGGCTGGGGGGCACGGGAAGAACGTTCGACTGGAGCGTGGCGCGGGAAGCAAAGCAATATGGGCCGATCATCCTGGCCGGCGGGCTGACCCCTGAGAATGTAGCCCGGGCGGTTCGAGAGGTCCGCCCTTATGCTGTCGACGTGGCCAGCGGCGTGGAATCGGCTCCGCGAATCAAAGACCTCGCCAAGCTGCGAGCTTTCTTTGCCGCAGCGGCACAGGCGGACAGGCAATCGTCCCCAGAGTTGTAGATTGCAAAGGAAGGGGCGCAAGCTACCAACCCCCTCACCCGACCCGCGCCGGCTGGTGAAAGCGCCGGCTCGGTCCACCCTCTCCCCCAAGGGGGAGAGGGCGCAAACTGCACGAGGCCGGTGTGGAGACTCACAGTGGCCTAGCACACCCGCGCCCTAGTTTCTGCATTCTCCCCTCTCCCCTTTGGGGTAGAGGGCCAGGGGTGAGGGGGTCGAGACCACGTTGCGGTTTTCTGATGTCTCCAGCGACGCCGGATTCGAAAACGATGGAATTGGAACAACGACAAGCCAACGCATGGCCGGATGCGCGTGGGCGTTTCGGGGAATTCGGCGGGCGCTATGTGCCGGAGACCTTGATGCATCCGGTCGAGGAGCTGGAACAAGCCTTCGAAGCGGCACGCAGCGATCCGAGCTTCAAGGCGGAGTTGGAGCGCCTGCTGAAGGATTTTGCCGGCCGGCCCACGCCGCTTTTTCACGCCCGAAGATTGACGGAGTACCTAGGCGGCGCGCAGATTTATTTGAAGCGTGAAGATCTGCTGCACACCGGCGCGCACAAAATCAATAACTGCCTGGGACAGGGACTGCTGGCGCAACGAATGAGCAAGACCCGGTTGGTGGCGGAGACAGGGGCGGGTCAACACGGCGTGGCCACCGCCACCGTGGCGGCGCTTCTGGGCCTCGAGTGCGTCGTCTATATGGGTGAAGAGGACATGGCGCGGCAAGCCCCCAATGTGTTCCGCATGCGACTGCTGGGCGCAGAAGTGGTGGCTGTTTCGTCGGGCAGCAGGACGCTCAAGGATGCCATCAACGAAGCCATGCGCGATTGGGTGACCAACGTCCAAGATACCCATTACTTGCTGGGCTCGGTGCTGGGGCCTCATCCTTATCCCCTCATGGTGCGCGAATTCCAGCGGGTGATAGGGCAGGAAGCTCGCCGCCAGATGCTGGCGGAAACCGGCAGGCTGCCGGACGCGCTTTTCGCCTGCGTGGGCGGCGGGAGCAACTCCATCGGCTTGTTTTACGACTTCATTCCGGACCGCGAAGTGAAGATGGTAGGCGTGGAAGCGGGAGGGCGGGGCCCGAAACTGGGCGAGCACGCGGCGCGCTTTTCGGGTGGAAGCCCCGGGGTGCTCCATGGCACTTACACCTACGTGCTGCAAAGTCCGGATGGGTTGATTGCCGGCACGCACTCAGTCTCTGCGGGGCTCGATTACGCTGCTGTCGGCCCGGAACACGCGGCGCTCTACCGCCAGGGCCGCGTGGAGTATACGCGCGTGAGTGACGAGGAGGCGCTCGAAGCCGCGCGACTCCTTTCGCGCAAGGAAGGCATTATTCCGGCGCTGGAATCAGCTCATGCGATAGCGGAGGTCATTAAGCGCGCCCCCAAAATGTGCGGGGAGGCAATCGTGCTGGTAAACCTTTCCGGGCGTGGGGACAAAGACCTGGGGATTTTTCAGTCTCGGGGGGTGCTGTGACGGAGGATCGAAATTCGAAAATCGGCCCCGCTACCTGCGCGTGCTACACTGGAGAGCGAGGTTGGATAAATCATGAAGATCAAGGTTGTGCTTGAGCCGAGTGAGGAGGGTGGTTACACCGCCTACGTTCCGTCTTTGCCAGGATGCATCAGCGAGGGCGAGGACGGCCAGGCGACCCTGGCAAACATCTCTGAGGCTGTGGCACTCTATCTCGCGAACACTGCGGGTGACCGTGATCGGCCCCGGAGAATTGGAAGGCCCCGAAGGGGCCTACCGTGAGTAGCCGCAGGTTTCAACCTGCGGAGAGCATCCCAGCGAATTTCCTCAACCCCATCGGGGTTGACCAGTATAAAATCTCCCTATGTCAACGCATACGCAGATTTGCTATCACATCGTCTTCTCCACCAAGAGCCGCCAGCCCACACTCAAAGCTAACCGTCGCTCAGACCTCTTCCGGTACATGTGGGGTATCTTGAAGAACCGCGAGAGCCACTTATATCGTATCAACGGTGCGGAGGACCACGTGCACATCCTCACCAGCCTTCATCCATCGGTCAGCTTGGCCGATCTTATCAAGGACCTTAAGACGGGCTCGTCACTATGGATTAAGAAAGAGGGTGTCTTCTCTATGTTCTCGCACTGGCAGGATGGCTACGCCGCATTCACACATTCTAAACAGGAAATTGATGGCTTGATCGAATACATCAAGGGGCAAGAGGAGCATCACCGTCGGGCGACCTTCGCCGAGGAGTACCGTAAGCTGCTTGAAGAGGCGGGAATTGAATTTGACGAGCGGTACATGCTGTGAAGTGGTCAGTGGTCCGGCCCCTTCAGGGCCGGCAGAGGTTTTTGGCTTTCTTCCCGTGGGTTTCACCCACGGCTACTCACGGTTTGCCCCTGTGGGGAACCGGCAGCGCTTCGCCAATTACTTGAAGCGGTGTAGCTTTGTCTCCGCGGGCTCCGTCCCGCAGGCGCGGGACTGCCCACGGTTTGCCCCTCGGGGCCGCCGTGGGTGACCCCCTAGCATCCATGCCTGCAACTTCAACAACCCGCATCGAATCCCGTTTTCGCAAGCTGCGCGAGCGGCAGGCGAAAGGCTTAGTCGTGTACCTCACCGCGGGCGACCCCTCGCTCGAGGCCACCGGTGGGCTGCTCCTCGCCCTGGAGCGCGCGGGGGTGGACGTGATTGAGCTAGGTGTTCCCTTCTCAGACCCGCTGGCCGATGGCCCCGTGATCCAGCGGGCTTCCGAGCGCGCGCTTCGAGCCGGGACGACCCTGCGTCGAATTCTGGAGCGATTTCCGTGTTGGCGTGACTCCGTGCAAGCGCCCATAATTCTGTTCAGCTACTACAATCCTATCTTGCAGTACGGGCTGGAGGAATTTGCGCGGGATGCCGCGCATGCCGGTGTGGACGGTGCCCTGGCAGTGGACCTTAGCCCTGAGGAGGCCTCGCCGTACGTGAACGTCCTGCGCGCGCAGAACCTCGATACGGTTTTTCTGGCTGCGCCCACCTCGACGGACACTCGGCTCGAGCAGGCGGCGAAGCTCTCCACCGGTTTTCTTTATTTGGTTTCGCGTACCGGGGTGACGGGCGAGCGCCGGGAGATTTCCTCGAGCGTCCGGCCGCTGGTGGAGCGGGCTCGGCAGCGCACTTCGCTGCCCTTGGCGGTGGGTTTCGGCATTTCCGATCCTGCTCAAGTGCGCGAGGTGCAGTCGGTTGCGGATGCGGCCGTAGTGGGCAGCGCACTCGTGCATGCCGTTGAAGAGCGCTACGCTAGAGAGGGAGCAGGGGCGATTGAACGGTTCGCCCGCTGGCTCAAAGAGGGAACAGGGGAGAGGGCTGCATGAGCGATCTCGATGGTTGGCGCAAGCGAATTGACGAGATCGATCAGCAGCTCCTGAAGCTGTTAAATGAGCGCTCGCGCTGCGCCGTGGAGATAGGTCATATCAAGAAAAAGATGAAGCTGCCGGCCTGGCAGCCGGAGCGCGAGATGGAGATTCTGCGCAACGTCGTGAAATCTAATCCGGGACCGCTGGACGACGCGGCTATCCGCCGCCTCTTCGAGCGCATCATTGACGAAGCCCGCTCGCTCGAGCGCCATGCCATGGATAGCAGCAGTTCTCCGGAGAAGGAGTGACGAACTATGGTGGTGGTAATGCAAGAGGGCGCGACGGAAGACCAGATCCAGGGCGCCATCAACAAGCTGATGGAGATGGGATTCGATATCCACCGCTCCACCGGCGCGCGGCAAACGGTTCTGGGCGCGGTCGGCGCCTTAGTCGATTTTGATACGCGCGACATCGAGCTCCTGGACGGCGTAGGGGAGGTGGTGCGTATCTCCGCGCCCTACAAACTGGCCAGCCGCCATTTCCGCCCCGAGGGCTCCGTGGTCGAACTGGGGAAAGGCGTAGCCGTGGGGAGCGGGCAAGTCGTGATGATGGCCGGCCCGTGCAGCGTGGAGAGCGCCGAACAGATTGAGGCCGTCGCCGCCTTGGTGGCGAAGGAGGGGGTGCGCGTGCTCCGCGGCGGCGCCTTCAAGGCGCGCACCTCACCTTACAGTTTCCAGGGGTTGGGGATCAAAGGGCTGGAACTAATGCGGGCCGCCGCCGACAAGCACGACCTGCTGGTTATCTCGGAAGTGATGGACCATACCCAAATCCCCATGATGATGGAGTGTGTGGACGTGCTTCAGGTGGGCGCGCGCAACATGCAGAACTACAACTTGCTCAAGGAGGTGGGGAAAGTCTCAAAGCCCGTGCTCTTGAAACGCGGGATTTCCGCAACCCTCGAAGAGCTTTTGCTTTCCGCCGAATACATCATGGCGGGAGGAAATTACGACGTCATTCTCTGCGAACGGGGCATCCGAACTTTCGAGAGCTACACGCGAAACACCCTGGACATCTCCGCCATTCCCGTCATCAAGAAACTTTCGCACCTTCCCATTATTGTCGATCCGTCGCACGGCACCGGGCGGCGCGATAAGGTCCCACCCATGGCACGTGCAGCAGTGGCGGCGGGCGCGGATGGATTGTTGATCGAAGTCCACGATGATCCGGAAAAAGCTTTGAGCGACGGCGCCCAGTCGCTTTATCCCGCGCAGTTTGAGCGGTTGATGAAGGAATTGCGCATGATTGCGCCGGCGGTGGGACGCACGATCTAGGGGCTGGGGGCTGGGGCTATCAGCCTTCAGCTGTCAGCGAACAAGTTCTTCTGGCTGATAGCTGATAGCTGACGGCTGAAAGCTTGGATACCATGTTCAAAAATGTGTCGATTATTGGGCTGGGCCTGATTGGCGGATCTTGGGGACTGGCGCTGAAGAAGTACGGCTTGGCGGTCCGCCGCATCGGCTGCGGGCGTGCCTCGACAGTTGTGCGCGCGCTCGCCGTGGATGCTGTGGACGAAGGGACGGGCGACCTCGACAAGGCCGTCCGAGAGGCCGACCTGATCATCCTCGCCGCGCCGGTGGGCGCCATCCTGGATTGCATTCCCCGGCTGAAGGAGGTGGCGTCATCCAAAGCCGTGGTGACTGATGTCGGCAGCACCAAACGGCTCATCTGCGAGCGCGCGCGGGAGACTCTGGGCGATGCCCCCTTGTTCCTGGGAGGGCATCCCCTGGCCGGGAAGGAACGCGCGGGCGTTGAAAATGCCGAGGCCTCGCTTTTCGCCCATGCCCGCTATGTTTTGACACCGCTTGAAGATCGCCATCTCGAGGACACTCGCATCAAGGCCTTCATCTCCCTGGTGAAAGCGGTTGGCGCGCGCCCGCAAATCATGGATGCCGCGTGTCATGACCGCGCCCTGGCCTTCCTCAGCCACCTTCCCCAGCTCCTTTCCTCTGCCCTGGCCAGTCTGATTGCGGAAGAGAGCCTCGAATCGCGATTCCCGGTGGAACTCGCAGCCTCCGGCTTCCGGGATGTAACGCGGCTGGCGGGAAGCCCTTACTCCGTTTGGCGTGACATTTGCCTTACAAACCTCGAGAATATCCAGCAAGCGCTCGAAGTTTTGATTGAAAAGCTCGAGTTCGTGAAACGGCACTTGAGCGACCCCGAGTTGGAGCGCGAGTTCCAACAAGCCTCGAAGCTGCGCGAAAGACTTAGAGAAGGCAGTTAATTGCAGATTGACGATTGACGATTTTCGATTGCTGATCCCGGCTGGCCCTGTCATGCTGAGCGCAGCGAAGCATCTCCGCAGTTCGTGGAAGACGGCCTGAACGTAAAACCAACCGCGGCGATTCTTCGCTTCGCTCAGAATGACAGGCGAAGGAAGGCGCCGCTGCAACTTGGTCCAACCGAATTTCGATTTTCGATTTTCGATTTTCGATGATCTGCCTTGGAGGTGGATATGCTCAAGGATGTGATCGCCATTCTCGCTCTCACACCGGACAAACTGAAGCGGGAAATCGCCTCAATGTCTTCAAAGGAAATAAGGACACGCCCTGTGCCAAACAAGTGGTCGGTGCAGGAAGTCCTTGCTCACCTGGATGACATCGAAGAGGTCGGAATGAGGGCGCGCGTGGCGGCGATGGTTGAAACGGACAATCCGATTCTTCCGTCGATCGACCAAGAGAAGCGCGCGGAGGAGATGAAGTACAATCGGAAGGATCCTCTTAAAAGCCTGGCCAGCTTTGCCCGGCAGCGTCAAACCAATGTGAAGTGGCTTGCAAAACTCCGGCCCCCCCAACTGAGGCGGAAAGGAAGGCATCAGAAAGTAGGCGAGCTCTCCGTCCAGGAATTGGTGACGGAGTGGGCCTTCCACGACCTCGGGCACCTCAAACAGATCCTTGAAATCAAACGCTATGGGCTCTATCCGCGCATAGGGAACATGAGGGCGTTCTATAAGCTGAGCTAGAACTCCTGAGAATGATTGACTGGCATTGTCATTTCGAGCCTCGTATTCTTCACGTGGGGTTGACGCCCCTCGGTAGGGCATTGATATACTTGAGTTGCCTCGAACGACGCCAAGGTGCAGCATGGAAATCAATGACATTGTCATCGTAAGCCTGGCTTCCCCCAAGGAAAAAATCTGGGGCCAACTCCTCCAACTCGATACCAAAGGCCTGACGGTGCGCGGGATCGACCTCAATTCCTTCGATGATTTCGTGCGCCAGATCGTCGGCCGGGAGGATTGCACCGTGGGAATGACCCAGGTTTTCTATCCCATGCACCGGGTCGAGCGGGTCGCGCTGGATGAATCTTCCGGCTCCATTCCCTCGCTTTCCGAACGATTCCATAGCTTGGTCGGATTGAGTATCCAGGAATACCTCGGGATCGAGACGCCGCAGCTCTGATAACGAAGTCGACAGTCCACAGTCGAGAGTCGCCAGCTTCGACGTGGCAAGGTAGAGCTTCCGCGCTTGATGGAAGAGCCGCCCTCTCCCCATTGGCGTAGGGGGTGGCCCGCCGTCCTGATGCACTTCATCGGGAGGCGGGCCGGGTGAGGGGGTCGCCAGCTCGCTCCGACCGGTTGCGGATCGCAACTCCACGCTATGACCTATAACCAAGTGCTGAAGAGGCTCGAATCAAAATCTAACCCGGCGGCGGTTCGCGCCATGGCGCGGTTCGGCATCATTTCTGCCAAGGCCTACGGCTGGTCCACTCCGGCACTGAAAAATTTTGCTCGAGAGATTGGCAAAGACCATGATTTGGCTCTGCGCTTATGGTCCACGGGGATTCTCGAAGCACGGGCTCTCGCCGGTTTGATTGACGAGAAGGAAAAAGTGACGGAAGCGCAGATGGAAGATTGGGTGAGGGGTTTCGATTCCTGGGCTGTGTGTGATGGGACTTGCCTGAACCTTTTCCGGTACACGCCCTTCGCTTACAAGAAATGCTGGGAGTGGAGCGAGCAGCAAGAGGAGTTCGTGAAAAGGGCGGCGTTCGCGCTCATGGCCTGCTTGGCCGTGAGTGATAAGGCGGCCAATGACCGAGTATTCCTTCGGTTCCTTCCACTCATCAGGAGGCAAGCCGTTGACGAGCGGAATTACGTGAAAAAAGCCGTGAACTGGGCGCTCCGCCAGATTGGCAAGCGGAACCGGCGACTGAACGGCGCGGCCATCAAAGCTGCGCAGCAGATCCGTGAATTGGGCTCGCCCAGCGCTCGCTGGATTGCTTCGGACGCGCTGCGGGAGCTCCAGAGCCCTGCGGTACAGCGAAGATTGAGGGCGTGAAACCATGACTTCCCGTATCCTGACACCCGCCAATCAAATCACCATCCTTCGACTGGCTTTTGTTCCTTTCTTCGCCATACTGGTCGTGGAACAAAAATACGGCGGCGCCCTCGCGGTACTCACGGCGGCGGCACTCTCGGATATGGTGGACGGTATGGTGGCCCGCCGGCTGAAGCAAGAGACTCCACTGGGCGTGGCGCTTGACCCCATCGCCGATAAACTTCTGATGACCACCGCTTGCCTGACGCTTTCCTTCCGGGAAGCGCTGCCCTGGTGGTTAACGATTCTGGTGATTGGCCGAGACGTCGGCATCATCATTACCGCGCTGCTGATTAGCTTGGTGGCCGGATATCGGCCTTTTCGGCCCACCATTCTGGGAAAAGCATCGACGGCCGCCCAGGTGGCCACCGTGTTTGCCGCAGTGAGCTTCCAGGCTCACGTGCCCTTCGTGCCGGGGAGCTTGGTTCGAATCTGCGTTTACCTTGCGGCTGCCTTGACCGTGGCTTCCGGCATTTATTATGTGCTTGTGGTCCGCAAACGGTATGGGCAGCATGCCTCGGAGCAGGCCGAGTGAAGAGTCGCGCCTCCAGCCGAATTGACGGGACACTGGGGGCGGTGTAGACTGCCCTGCTTACTGCTCTGGGTCGGTATCCAGTCTTCCCAGAGGAGTTTCTTAATCCGCGCACGATCCAAGAACTGAAAATGGGGGTATGAACTGTGGCAACCACTAGATTTGAATACTATCACGAGAATCGCGAGCGGTTTCTGCAAGGGCTAATTAGTCTGGTGAAGATTCCCAGCGTCAGCACTCTCCCCGAGCATAAGCCGGACATGCGGCGCACGGCCGAGTTTCTGGCCAACGAGTTTCGGGAAATAGGGATGAAGAACGTCGAAATCATCGAAGGCAAGGAGAACCAACATCCGCTTGTTTATGCGGAATGGCTGGAGGCTCCCGGCAAGCCAACGCTGCTGCTTTACGGGCACTACGACGTGCAACCGCCTGATCCCCTCGAGGAATGGGTGTCACCGCCGTTCGAGCCTGCCATCCGCAATGACAATCTCTATGCCCGCGGCGCCGTCGATGACAAGGGGCAGACTTATCTTCTGCTGAAAGCGGTGGAGGGATTCCTGAAGACCGAAGGCAAGCTGCCGATCAACATCAAATTCCTGCTCGAGGGCGAAGAGGAAGTGGGGGGCGATCACATCGAGCAATACGTGGCGGCCCATACCGAGCGGCTGAGGGCTGACGCGGCGCTGGTCTGCGACACGGAAATGTTTGCGCCGGAATTGCCCACCATCACCACCGGCCTGCGCGGCCTGGTTTATACCGAACTGGAAGCGCGCGGGCCCGCTCACGACCTGCATTCCGGAACGTATGGCGGAGTTGCTCCCAACCCCTTTCAAGCGCTGGCGGAGATGATTAATAAACTCAAGGGGCCGGATGGAAAGATCCGAATTCCGGGCTTTTACCAGCGCGTGAAAAAACCCAGCGCCAAGGAATTGGCGGGATGGAAGCGGCTACCCTTCAAAGAGAAGGACTTTCTGCGAAAGGAAGTCGGCGCCAGCGCCTTGACCGGAGAGAAAAGCCACCCGGTGCTGGAACGCATTTGGGCCAGGCCGACACTCGAGGTCCACGGCTTCCGCGGTGGCTTCACCGGCGAAGGCGCGAAGACTGTTATTCCGGCTTATGGTGTGGCCAAAATCAGTATGCGGCTGGTTCCCGACATGGACCCCGAAGAAGTGAGCCGGCAATACACCAGCTACGTGAAAAAGATCACGCCCAAGGGAATCAAAACGTCGGTGCGGGTGATCAGTTCGGCTCCCGCTTCCGTGGTGAGCACAGAGAGCCGTTGGATCGCTACTGCGGCCGAGGCCATGGAACAGGTCTTCAAAAACAAGACGGTTTATATCCGCTCGGGCGGCTCCATCCCCATCGTGGATGTCTACCAGAAAAATCTGAAAATTCCCAGCGTGATGATGGGCTTTGGTCTGCCGGACGATAACCTGCACGCCCCCAACGAGAAGTTCTACCTGCCTAATTTCTATCGCGGGATTGAGGCGGTGGGGAGGTATTTGGAACTGTTAGGGCAATAAGGGCAGCTAAGGAGTCGAGGAGTCGAAAAGTCGAAGAGGTAGCGCAGACCTGCTTTTCAAGGTCTGCGGCTCTTAAAGCGGTTAATGGCGAATGGCTCTTAACATAATGTTCAACGCTGTACCTGGGAAGAACCGCAGAGTTTCTGAGCGACGACGCTCTGCGCCATGACACAATCGTAATTTCTAACCGGGTGAAGAAGAGTCGCGTGTGGAGGACACGTCATGGAGATCGGCACTCTTACTGAAGCTAGGAAAAGCCGCTGAAGAATCATTGATCTCCTCAGGAAGCAGCAGTTAGCGGATGCGTACTGCGCCGATAAACTCAAGCAGTTGGGCCTGGAGGGAAAGAGAAAACTTCTACAGTTGCTAGCTAGGTGGTTGGTCTCATTCGAACCGGAAAAGGTGCCCAATGAATACGATCAGGGGGCTCTTGCCAAGGTCCCATTGCCGCTCCAGGAGTGGGTGTCGGCCCAACGCACGGAAGCCCTGTTAACCCAGGAGTTGACAGAGGCAAAGCGTCGAGAAGAGGGAGCGTATGAATTATATGACAATGTTGCCCCGTTGGGCTTCGCCTCGATTCTATTTATGAACGATGCGGAGAAAGCCAAGGCTGAACGTTTTCAGCAAGAATACAGGTCGGCAAAGGCCTCTCGCGCAGAGATCGACCAGAAGTTGGCTAGGGCACTCGAATGCATACGGAAAATCATTCGCGGTTTCCTTCGCGATGCTCTCAAACCTGATTCCGTGAAAGTTTTGGTAGCGGAATCGAGCATAAAAGATGAGCTTCAAAACCTTTTTCATGAATTTGATAAAAAGGTTACGGAGGTGTGGAGACCCCATTCCGAACAGCAGAAAGCATCATTGCACGCGCTTGGGAGCGAGACAGAGAGCTTGTTGAGGTTCTACTTGAACGCTGATATCAAAGAGGGGCGATTGCCCTAAATGGGCCTCCCGGGATCAAACGAATGCGATACCAAGATCTGATTGATCTAGAAATCACCCAACTAATGGACGAAACTGAAAAATACACTCCCAAAATACCTGCGGACCTGAATCAGAATTATGAAGCGGAGGGAGGATGGGCTGGGCTGACAGCGGGGGCGGTCCTAGGAGCCAAGGCTGGGGCAGGCCTTGGAATTGCCGGTGGTCCCCTCGGCGCAATCGCCGGGACAATTCCTGGATTAATTGTCGGGGGCATTATCGGATATTTCGGCGGCTCCAAGGTAGGCGGGCAAATTTCGGCTGAAGATAACTAGGGATCTGGTCGCGTGCCCAATCGGCCGGGTAAATGCCTCTCCAAGGCAGGCCTGCTTCCAAAGGTTTGCGGCTCGGGGTGGTCGAGCCTACAGCGATACGCTCAGGCAAGCGCTGAGGAGAGGGAGGCCGAAAAGCCGCAGACCTTGAGAAACAGGTCTGCGCTACCGATTTTTGGTTGATGTACCGCGCGATTTGGTCCAGGTCGTCGAAAGCCCTCGGGGAAATCTCAACGCGAAAAGCCATGTCTTCTCCGCAGCCGCCGCTCCGCCTGTTTGAGAGGGATTCCTTCGCCGCGGTCGAACCGTTCCATGCCTTGACGGATCGCGGCTACAGTCTCGGCCCGCTCCAATCGGTCAAGCAGGGCCTGATAGCTGTCGGCATCCTGGACGATGAGCTCAGCCCGGCCATTGACCGTTAGCACCAGGGGGGTCTTCTTCCCTTTGAGCCGCCCGACGTAGTCCTTAAGATTGCGTTGAAACTCGGTTACGGAACGAACCTCGCGAAGGTCAATCATAGCGCGCCTCCACCCTTTAGCATGTTTTAAGCATATGATTACATGTCTAGGCGAGCCTGCCAGGACCCCTGCTAAAGGGACGCCCGGTCCGACGCCGCGTGCATCCCAATAGAACTCTGCCCTCGACTCCCCCGTCGCCACGCAGCCTGGGCTCACAGTCCCCCAACTGTTTTCCAACGTGCATGGCATCGTGTTATAGTGCCCAGCTACTGATTCCTCAGTCGTAGCGCTGACCTTTAGGTCAGCACTGTTCATGCCGACCTGAGGGTCGGCGCTGCAAAAGACCGGAGCGTGCCTATGCCCGAATTCAAGCCCTTCGTCCCCGCAGACTCGAAAGAGCCCGAGTTCACCATCAAAGCGGTCGTGGCCGGCATCGTCATGGCGGCCATTTTCGGCGCGGCCAACGCCTACTTGGGCATGAAGGCCGGCCAGACGGTGGCCGCGACGATTCCGGCGGCGGTGATTGCTATCGCACTGTTTCGTTTGCCGTTCTTTCGCGGTGGGGTACTCGAGCAGAACCTGACGCGTACCGCCGCCTCGGTGGGTGAAGCGCTGGTGGCCGGAGCGATTTTCACCATCCCGGCTTTCATGATGGTGAACGTGGGCGGGCAGCGGCTCTGGACGAACTTGCGCGGCCATTTCTGGACCGGCACGTTCATTCTCTTTGCCGGCGGATTACTGGGAGTATTCTTCATCATCATTTTGCGGCGCCCACTCTGCGTGGATTCACCTGATCTGCCATTTCCTGAAAGCACGGCCAGCGCGGAGATCGTGAAAGCCGGCCAGCAGGGCGCCACTGACGCACCGAAATACATTTTCGGCGCCATGGGACTGGGCGCCTTTCTGCAACTACTCAAGGACGACAAAGGCTTTCAGGTTTTTTGGGATTCGGTGAGTGGTTTCTGGAAGTTCCCCAAATCGGTGGTCAACTATTTCGGCTATCAGAAAGAACTCCTGGGGCGCGTGCCCTATACCGGCGGCATTGCTTACTCCACGCCGTCCGCTTCGCCGGCGCTCATCGGCATTGGATACATCATCGGGCCGCGCCTGTCGGCGATCAATTTCTCCGGAGGTGTCATCGCCTGGCTGGTGCTGATTCCGCTGGTTCTGTTCATCGATCCTGACCTGCCACACCGCATCGGGGCGACCACCGGAGGCACAGCACCGTGGGACTTGGCGAGCTATACCGTTTGGTACAACGTGGTTCGTCCCATCGCCGTGGGGGCCATGCTGGTGGGGGCGGTTTACACCCTCTATAGCATGCGCGAGTCGATTCTTACCTCCATCCGCGGAGCCTTTCATGCTTCCGCAGTGACCGGCGAACACGCCGCCGCGCGCACGCGACTGGATATCGACATCCCCATCAAGTGGATTATCTTGGCTGTGGCCGGCCTCGTTATTCCGATTACCGTCATCTACAGATACTTCGCGCAGAGCTGGAGTGCAGCCGTCACGGCGGCGATTGTGATGACCTTGACCGGTTTCTTCCTGGCTGCGGTGGGCGGCTACCTGGTGGGGTTGGTAGGCTCTTCGAATCAGCCCGTCAGCGGTCTGACCCTGGCGGCACTGGTTGTTGCCGCGTTGATGATGGTGGCCATCGGAGTGAAGGGCCTGGGCGGAGTCGCGGCGGTTCTGGGTGTGGCCTCGGTGGTTTGCTGCGCGTGCTGTGTTTCCGGCAGCCTGATCCAGGATCTTAAAGCTGGGTATTTGCTCGGCGGCACGCCGTGGAAGATGGAGATCGTCGAGATATTGAGCGTCACCGCCGTTTCTTTCTTCCTGTTGCTGCCCATCATCGCCCTGCACGAAGCGAACCTCGCCACCGGGGGCATCGGCGGCAAGTTGCTTCCCGCGCCACAAGCCGGTCTTATGGCCCAACTCGCTCAGGGCATCGTGGGTGGGCAAATGGCTTGGGGCTTGCTCCTGATGGGATGCTTCTTCGGCCTGGCGCTGGTGATGATCGGCGCGCCTTCGCCCATGCTGATCGCCGTGGGTATGTACTTGCCCCTCGAAACCAGCGCCGCGATATTCGTGGGCGGCGCCTTGAAGTGGGCCGCCGATCAGTGGGCGGCGCGCAAGAAGCTCTCGCTCGGGGAAAAAGCAAAATTCGATGAGCGCGGAACGCTTCTGGCTTCCGGATTCATCGCCGGCGAGGCCATCACGGGCATTCTTCTCGCCGCCTTGTTCCTCACCGGCGTCTCCTCCATCACCAAGCTCATCACCGGCCTCGATGAGCTGCCCTTCCTGCCCAACTGGGGCGGATGGATCTCCCTCGCGGCCTTTGCCATCATCGCTTACATCTTGGTTCAGGTGCCGTTGCGGAAGCTCAGCAAGCCCGCTTCACGATGAAGTCGGCAGGGAGGGATGCGTAGGTTACCCCAATGGTGTCATTCCGAGCGAAGCGAGGAATCTCGCTATCTTCACCCGGAATGACAGCCAGGCGACTCTTTCCTTCCCAATCGGGGGATGGCCTTCCGTTTCCATCTGCCTCTGCTGCCCCGACGCGAAGGCTTGCTCAGTGCGGGGGCGGGACGCTCCCGCCACAGAGGGCGAGACGCCCGCGCTACACCGCAGTTTGCTTCAAGCAAATTGTGGGCTAAAATGGTTTGGGGTCTGATCGTCCAGAAAAACCAGCGGAGACGCGCCAACGTTGCGCTCTTCTTTAGCACTAGCTGCTGGACTGTTGTTGTGCCGCGAAGATTTCTGGAAGCTCAAATCTTGAATCCTGAATCTGGAATTTGGCAGGGCGGCTCCGCCGCGCTATACCACTGACAGCAACGCGGCGCAGGTGCGGAAACAGGTGCAGCGTCAAGAAAAACAAGAGGAGGAATAATGACCAAGAACGAGTACTACGAAGTTGTGATGGGAAACTACGCACCGGTCGAGAAGCTAATCGGCATGGTTCCGGCGGACAAGGTCAACTGGAGGCCGGGGCCCACGTTCATGAGCGTTGGCCAGGTGATTTCCCACCTGAGCGATGGTCTGGGCGGCGGATTAGAGATGATGGTCAGCGGCAAGTTTCCCTCCATGGAAGAAATGGAAGTGGGGATGAAGCTGGAAAACCTTCCTTCCTGTGGTCCCAAGGAAGGCCTGGACAAGCTCGAAATGGACAAGAAAATCCTGCGGCAGGTTCTGGATGGCATGAGCGAGGAGGACTTCACCAATAAAGTCTTCTCCGTGCCGTGGGGCTGGAAAGCAAAGATGGAGCGTATGGCCATCGCCTTCCTCGAACACTTCACCAATCACAAGATGCAGCTATTCACCTACCTGAAGCTGCTCGACCTGCCTGTAAATACCCAGACGCTTTACGGGACATAAGCAGGTAGGGGGACGGTTTGCCGTCCCCTTCATGGCAGTTCACCGCCTCGACATGCTCACCGCCGCCGTGCCGCATACATAAAAGGCAATGTATGCGCCACCCGCGTAGGCTGTTGGCGTACGGCTCGCCGTCCCCTTCATGCCAGTCCATCACTTGGGAAGAGTCACCACCGCGACCCCCAGCCCTCGCAAGCTCATCTGGTCGGCATTCAAGTGAGCCGTCGCGGGCGGCTGGAAGCCTGTCGTCTGGTCGACATACATCACTTCGGCGCCGTTGCTCCCCGCAACCGACAAATCGAAATCCCGCTCGCGCTGGTTGACCAGCAACAGCTTACGCGCGCCATCGCGAGTCACGAAGCCCTGGGCGTAGACGTGGGAAGTTCCAGAACTGGCGTCCACCAACTTGTCTCCCGGGCCAAAGTTGTCATGGAGCAGTTTCAGCACCCAGTAACGGGCGTTGGGTTGCCCCGTATTCCAATCCACCATAGAGACGCCCGGGAATTGCGAGGGGTAACCCACCATTTGCGATTCACCCGCCACGTCTATCCCGAAGCGTGACAGCTCCCCATAAAGATAGCCATAAACCGCCCCGCAGAGGTTCCAATAGGAATCGGGAATCGGTTTGCGAGGCACCGAATTGTCGTCGGCCGGAATGCATCCCAATTCGTCGAGGTCGGTTTGTGTCTTGGGCGACAAGCGCTGTCGAATCGCCTCTAAATAGCGCACGGAGTTGAGAAAGCCGGCAGCTTGATCGAAAACCGTGTACTGCTGTACTTCGGGACTCTGGTCACCCGACGGGCTAGCATAGAAGTGGTAGGAAATTATATCCATCGGGATCCCGGGCTTATGATTCTTTGGGTTGAGGAAGTATTCGAAATATGCCGGCACATTCTCTCCAAGGAAAATGTTGGGCGAGGTCCCCGCCAGCGCCATACCCACAAACTTCATTTCCGGTTGCACGCGGCGAATGGAACTCACGATCGCATCGTAGACCCGCGTGTAGGTTTCCGGCGACATCTCATGCTCAAAATCGACCTCGTTCAAAACCTCCCAGTAAGCGATTTTGTAATGATGGCCGGAGTCGTGCCGCTTCCCATACTCGTCCGTGAATCCCCCCTGCGTGTACCAACTCACCAGCCGCGCATAGTAGTCCCCCACTTCTTTCAAGCTCCCATCCCGAAACTCCGTCCCCTTCTCGTACTCCCAATTCACTTGGTCT
>Ga0187784_10000378_pt1 | contig 32334 bp, 29 predicted proteins | sample 1015_SJ02_MP15_2_FD_132964 | JGI IMG/M metagenome (GOLD analysis project Ga0187784, IMG submission 132964) | Tropical peat soil microbial communities from peatlands in Department of Meta, Colombia - 1015_SJ02_MP15_20_MG | ecosystem: Environmental > Terrestrial > Soil > Wetlands > Peat | place... | reverse complement strand
CAAGGCCCGCGCCACCGTCATCTTGTCGAGCACTTCCCGCAGCTCGTACACGTCGAGCGTGGTCGCCTCCGATGGCGTGAACCTGAGCAGCGACTTCTCGTCCACCAGCCCGACCACACGGGTGCCGTCCAGGACCGGAACCGCCGCCACACAGTGCTCTCGAAGCAACCTGAGCGCAGTCGCGACCGTCGTCCGCGGCGTGATCGCGGGCAACGGCGCGGCCATCCAGTCCCTGACCCGCGCGCCGTTCAAGTTGACCATCATCCTGGGCACCTCCACCTCTTTGGACTCACGACTCGACCGAGTGTAGCGCGCTCATCCGCCATGATCTATCCGGTTTCCGCCAGCAAAGCGACGTTGCTTGGACGGCGAGCCAGCGTTCCGTTCGTCACCGGTTGCCCGGCGTCACATAACCTGCTATAATCACCACACTGGTCATATCATAACCACACATACCCTAACTTGTCAATAGGGATTTGGAAGTTATACGATGCATAGAGAGCCAGGATTCCGCACAATGAGGTGTCGAACGGATGCCCAATCTGGTGCCGGCGCGGTAAGTCATAAAGTATCATGGGAAAATCTCAAAGCTGGCCGGCAGGCGGACAAATGACAATGGCTGAATCAGGACCCGCGCACGAATACGTGTTCGATCTCTCGGGCGGGCGGTTATGTCTGGATTTCGTCAACACGGTAAGCGGGTCTCGCGAGCGGCCGACCGAGCGGTTACAATCGTACGACGACCTGGTATCCTGGGGCCGGCAGTCTGGAGCCGTCACGGAACAGGTCGCCGAACGGCTCGCGGAGGCCGCGCGGAGCCGCCCGCGGGACGCCGCGCAGGCGCTCGCGGATGCGGTGCGGCTCCGCGAAGTGCTGTTCCGCGTCATCTCGGCCTGCGCCGACCTGCGTGCCGTCGATCGGACCGACATGGACCTGCTGAACTCGGCATTGGCTGAGGCGCTCCGGCATCATCGTCTCGTCAAGACGGCCGAGGGATTCGCATGGGGGTGGAGCGAGGACGCGGACGCGCTTGGGCAAATCCCGTGGGCCGCCGTCCGATCCGCGGCAGACCTGCTCACGGCACCCGAGCTGCGCCGTGTCCGCCGCTGTGCCGGCGCCAACTGCGACTGGCTGTTCATGGACATGAGCCGGAATCGGACGCGCCGGTGGTGCGACATGAAGGGGTGCGGCAACCGCGCCAAGGCGCGGCGCTACTACGAGCGTCATCGCGCCCGCGGTGGCGCGGAACACGAGCGCGAATAACGCCTCGGGCCGCGGACGCGCGGATGGATGCGTCCTGCTCGACCCATCGGGCGATCCTCATTTTGCTATAGTGAGAACGTGACGCAAACCGTTCCCGGCACGCTTTATCTCGTGGCGACCCCGATCGGGAACCTCGAGGACATCACCCTCCGCGCGCTCCGGGTCCTTCACGAGGTGTCTACCATTGCCGCCGAAGATACGCGGCACACGCGGAAGCTCCTCACGCATCACGGCATCCACGGCCGCCTGGTCAGCCTGCACGAGCACAACGAAACGGAGCGGATCCCGGAGCTTGCCGCGCGTCTGCTCGCCGGGGAGTCGATCGCGCTGGTCTCGGACGCCGGCACGCCGGGCCTGAGCGACCCTGGAACGGCGCTTGTCGCGGCCGCTGCGGCCGCAGGCATCGCCGTCGTGCCGGTGCCAGGCTCGAGCGCGCTACTCGCGGCCCTCGTGGCCTCTGGACTCCCCACGGTGCCGGTGACGTTTCTGGGCTTTCTCCCCACGGCACCGGCGGAGCGCCGCCGTGCGCTCAACGCCGCTTGCGCGCTCCGGCATACACTCGTGTTGTTCGAAGCCCCACACCGCCTGCTCAAGACGTTCGAGGCGCTCGGCCAGGCGTGGGGAGACCGCAGGATCGCGGTCGCCCGCGAGTTAACGAAGGTGCACGAAGAGGTATGGCGGGGGCGCCTGCGCGATGCGTTGGCGCACTTCTCCGCACACCCCCCACGAGGAGAGTTCACGCTCGTGATCGAGGGCGCGCCGGAGGCTCACGCGCCAGAGGAGACGCCGCCCGGGGAAGCACCCAGCGCCCGCGCCGAGGACGCCGCTCGCGCGTCCCTCCGGGCGGCCCTGGCCGAAGGCCAGGCGCCGTTTCAAGCCGTGCGCCGTGCCGCCCGCGCGAGTGGGCTCCGGCGCAACGAAGTGTACCGGCTCTGGCTGGCGATCAAACAGGAGGCGGCGCGATGAGAACGGTGCACACTGCGGGCGACGAGGCCGAAGCGCTGATGCTGCAGGGCCTGCTCGAGGAAGCCGGCATACCGGTCGTGCTCCGGTCCCGGCAGATTCCCGGCTATGCCGAGGTGGTCGAGAGCGCGACCGGGGTGTGGGGCGATCTGCTCGTCCCCGACGAGCGGGAGGCGGAGGCGCGTGAGCTCGTCACGGGCTATCTCACGTCTACGCTCGAAACGCGTCCGGCACTATCGGAGAAGCTCGGCGGCGTGATCGTGCCGGTCGTCACCCTGTTCGATGAGGGCGGCGCCATCGATGAGCCCGCCAACATCCGTCATCTCGAGTGGCTGATCGGCCAAAGTGTACACGGCCTGTTCGCGCTCGGCACCGCGGGAGAGTTCACGTCGCTCTCCCGCGAGGAACGGCAGGCCTTCGCGGAGCTAGTGGTGCGGACCGCGCGCGGCCGCGTGCCGGTGCTGGTAGGCGTCAGCAGCCCTTGGACCGAGGAGGCGATCGCGTACGCCGAGCACGCAGAGTCGATCGGCGCAAGCGGGGTCGCCGCGGTTCTCCCCTACTACTGGATCCCGCCGGACCGGTCGATCTACGAGCACTTCCGGCTGCTCTCGGTCGGGACCTCGCTCCCCGTGTACGTCTACAATTTCCCAGCGCTCACCGGACGGAGCATCCCGCCGAAACTGGTGGCCCGCCTCGCCGCCGAGCGCCCGAATGTCGTGGGCATAAAGGACACAGTGGACAGTATCGCCCACATCCAGGAGACGCTTACGCTCGCGCGCGCCGTGAGGCCCGACTTCACGGTATTGTGCGGCATGGACTACCATTTGCTCAACACGATCCTGATCGGGGGCGATGGCTGCGTCCCGGGATCCGCCAATTTCGTCCCCGGTCCGTTCGTCCGAATCTGGACGTCCGCGACGGAGGGCAGAGTGACCGACGCTGCAGAGGACGCAAGATCGCTGGCTCCCGTCCCCGCCATCTACGGCGCGGACGCGCCCGTGTTCGTGATCGTAAAGGAGGCCATGGTCATGGCGGGCTTGATCCTGCATGCGACGACTCGCCCTCCGGCCTTGCCGCTCACGGATGACGAGCGACGGCGGTTGCGACGCACTCTGGCGGAAATGGGGGTGACCCGATGACCCCCGGCTCCACTCCGGCGCGCGAGCTGCGGATTGGGCTCCTCGGCTGCGGTACGGTCGGGAGCGCGGTCATCCGCCTGCTCCGCACCAACGGAGAGGAGATCCGGCGCCGCACGGGTCTCGCGCTCCGCGTGGTCCGCGTCGCCGTCGCCCATCCCGAGAAGAGCCGTGGTATCGTGTTCGAGCCCGGCGTCCTCACGGGGAACGCGCCGGAGGTCGTGACCGATGCTCGGGTGGACTGTGTCACCGAGGTGATGGGCGGCGTAGAACCCGCGCGCACGCTCCTGCTCGACGCGATCGAGCGTGGCAAGAGCGTCGTGACCGCCAACAAGCAGCTCGTCGCCCGCCACGGACCTGAGCTGTTCGCCGCGGCGGCCCGGGCGGGTGTCGACCTCCGGCTGGAGGCGAGCGTGGGCGGCGGCCTGCCGGTCATCCAGCCGCTCAAAGAATCGCTCGCCGCAAATCGTATCGGTGAGCTCTGGGGCATCCTGAACGGGACGACCAACTACATTCTCACGAAGATGACCAGCGAGGGCTGGACGTTCGAGCGCGCGCTCGGGGAAGCGCAGCGGCGCGGGTTCGCCGAGGCCGATCCGTCCGACGACGTCGACGGTCACGACGCTGCGGCGAAGCTCGCGATCCTCGCCACCATCGCGTTCCACACACCCGTGCGGGCCGACGACGTCTATCGCGAGGGGATCCGCCGCATCACGGCTCAAGACATCGCGTTCGCACGCGAGCTCGGGTTCGCGGTGAAGTTGCTGGCCATCGCCCGTGACCGCGACGGTCGCGTGGAGGCGCACGTGCATCCGGCGTTTCTGCCGTTGGGGCATCCGCTGGCGGCGATCCACGACGAGCTCAACGCCCTTTTCGTCCGGGGAGACTTCGCGGGAGAGGTGATGACCGTCGGCCGCGGGGCCGGCGGAGAGCCGACCGCGAGCGCGGTCGTCGCCGATCTGATCGACGTGGCGCGCAACCGGGCGGCCGGCGCACACGGCCGAGTCGGGTGGAGCGCAATCGCGCCCAGACCGATTCGCCCGATCGAGGAGACCGCGTCGCCGTTCTATCTCGTCATGCGGGTCACCGACCGGCCCGGCGTCTTTGCCAAGATCGCGACGATCTTCGGCGAGGAGGGTGTAAGCATCGCGTCGATCGTGCAGAAGACGCGCGGACATACGGCGGAGATCATCATGGTCACGCACACCACGCTCGAGACGCAGATGCGCCGCGTCCTGTCGCGAATCGAGAAGCTGGACGTGCTCCACAGCATCCGGAGCACGATCCGCGTCGTGGAGGAGGTGTAGCCGTGGGCGCGTCCCGGTCAGAGTCGCCCGGAGGGCTGCGGCGCTGGCGCGGCGTGATCGAGGAGTACCGGCCGCACCTGCCGGTCACGGCCGACACCCCGGTAGTGACCCTGCTGGAGGGCGGGACCCCGCTGGTGCGCGCCGACCGGTTGGCGCGCCATCTCCAGGACGTCGCGCTGTACCTGAAATACGAGGGCACGAATCCCACCGGCTCCTTCAAGGACCGCGGGATGACGATGGCGATCTCCAAGGCCCTCGAGGCCGGAAGCCGCGCCGTCGTGTGCGCGAGCACCGGCAACACGTCGGCCTCGGCGGCTGCTTACGCCGCGCGGGCCAAACTTCCATGCCTCGTCGTCGTCCCCTCGCGCGGCGTTGCGCTCGGCAAGATCGTCCAGGCGCTCGCTCACGGCGCACGCATCGTCCCGATCGAGGGCTCCTTCGACGACGCGCTCAGGATCGTCCGCGACGGTGCGCCCCGCCTGAAGCTGACGCTGGTCAACTCCGTCAACCCGCACCGGCTCGAGGGCCAGAAGACGGGCGCATTCGAGATCTGCGACGCGCTCGGCCGCTCCCCCGATGTCCTGGCGATCCCGGTCGGGAACGCGGGCAACATCACGGCCTACTGGCGGGGGTTCACCGAGTACCACCGCGCGGGACGCATCGCCGCGCGACCTCGCATGTGGGGATTTCAAGCCGCCGGCGCGGCGCCGTTCGTGTTGGGCCGCCCCATCGAGCACCCCGAGACGGTTGCATCGGCGATCCGGATCGGACGGCCGGCATCGTGGGACGGCGCCCGGGCGGCCGTCCGAGACTCCGGTGGTACCTTCGAGGCGGTGACGGACGAAGAGCTGCTCGCCGCACGCACACTGCTCGCCCGCGAAGAGGGCGTCTTCGTGGAACCGTCCTCCGCGGCGCCCGTCGCCGGACTCCTCAAGCTCGCGCGCGAGCATCGCCTCTCCGCCGGCCTCGTGATCGTATGCGTGCTCACCGGTCACGGCCTCAAGGATCCGGAGGCCGTTCTGCGCACGGAGCAGCTTCCGGAGCCGGTGGCCGCCACCATGGCTGCGCTGGAACGCATGGTCGACACCGTGCTCGTCGCGCGATGATACGAGTGCGCGTGCCGGCGACATCCGCGAACCTGGGCCCGGGGTTCGACGCGGTGGGCCTCGCGTTGCGCCTCCACAACACGCTGGATCTGTGGGACGCGCCGGCACCGGTGATCGAGGTGGAGGGCGAGGGTGCGGGTTCGCTCCCACGCGATCCGTCGCACCTGGCATATCGCGCGGCGATGGCCGTCTCGCAACGCGCCGGCCTCGCCGCCGGCACGGGGGCACCCAGAGCGTTTGGGATCCGGCAGCGCAACCGAGTTCCCCTGGCCCGGGGCCTGGGCAGCAGCGCGGCCGCAATCGTCGGCGGCGCCGTGGCGGCGAACGCGCTGCTCGGCGGGCCGCTCGACCGGCAGGTGCTGCTCGATCTCGCCACGGAGATCGAAGGTCACCCCGACAACGTCGCCGCCGCGCTCCTCGGCGGACTCGTAGTATGCGCCGGGACCCCGGCCGGCGTTCGGGCGGTGCGGCTGACGCCGCCGCCGCTTCCGGTGATCGCGGCGGTGCCCGACTTCACCGTGTCCACCGCAGAGGCGAGACGCCTGCTCCCGGCGCGGATCCCGTTCGACGACGCCGTGTTCAACGTCACGAGAACCGCTTTGCTGGTGGCGGCGCTGAGCGGCGGGCGGTCCGATCTGCTTGGCGACGCGACGGAAGACCGGCTCCACCAGCCATATCGCGCGGCGCTTGTCCCAGGGCTCTCGGAGGTGTTCGCGGCAGCCCGCCGGGCCGGCGCGAATGCGGTAACCCTGAGCGGATCGGGGCCAGCGGTGATTGCGTTTGGCGACGCGCCGGGAATCGGTCCCGCGATGGTCGAAGCGTTCAGGGGGGCGGGGATCCGGTGCCGAACGCTGGCGCTCCAGATCGACACCGACGGCGCAGTCGTGGAACCGGTCGCGTCGCAACAGGAACCGCGCCCGTGGCAACCCGAGGAATGCACGGAGGGATCTGAGTGGGATTGATCGTCCAGAAGTTCGGAGGTAGCTCGGTCGCGAACGCGGACCGCGTCAAGAACGTGGCGAGGCGCGTCGTCGCGACCCACCTCGAAGGCCATCAAGTGGTGGTGGTGGTTTCGGCGCCCGGGGACATGACCGACGATTTGGTCGAGATGGCGCGCGGGATCACCGACCGTCCGCCGGCGCGCGAGATGGACATGCTTCTCGCGACAGGCGAGCAGGTATCGATCGCGTTGCTGGCGATGGCCATCCACGCCGGGGGACACGAGGTCATCTCGCTCACGGGCGGACAGGCCCGCATCCGGACGGAACCCGTCCACACGCGCGCTCGCATCGTGGACGTGGACCGCCGCCGCATCGACCAGGAGCTCGAGGCGGGGCGAATCGTCATCGTCGCCGGATTTCAAGGGATCACGGATCAGGAGGAGATCACCACGCTCGGACGCGGCGGCTCCGACACGACCGCGGTCGCGCTCGCGTCTGCGCTCGGCGCAGACCTCTGCCAGATCTACACCGATGTCGAAGGCGTGTTCACGGCCGACCCGCGCGTCGTCCCCGCGGCCCGGAAGCTCCGGGAGATCTCGTACGACGAGATGCTCGAGATGGCGAGCTCCGGCGCGCTCGTCCTTCAGACGCGGGCCGCGGAGCTCGCGAAGCAATACCGTGTACCGCTCGAGGTGCGCAGCAGCTTCGTGGACCGGGAGGGCACGATGATCACGAATAACTCGATAGAACGCCGTCGCGTCGTCACCGGCGTCACGCACGACCGCAACGTCGCCAAAATCACCGCGACCGGCGTCCGCGACGAGCCCGGGGCCGCGTACAGGATCTTCCGGGCCGTGGCCGCGCGCCACGTCAACGTGAACATGATCATCCAGAGCGTGCCGCGGCACGAACGGGCCGACATCTCGTTCACCGTCGGGACGGCCGACTTGGTCGCGGCGGTCGAAGCCGTGCGCAGTGTCGCGGCGGACGTCGGGGCCGAGGACGTGCTGGCCGACGACGGCGTGGCGATGGTCAGCGCCGTAGGCGCCGGCATGATCAGCAACCCGGGCGTGGCAGCGCGAATGTTCGGTGCGCTCGCCGCCAACGGAATCAACATCGAGCTCATCGCCACCTCGGAGATCAAGGTGTCCTGCGTAATCCGGGCCGACGACGTCGAGCGGGCGGTCCAGGCGCTGCACGCGGAGTTCCAGCTCGACCGGGAGTAGGATTCACCGCGCGGCGACCAAGCGGGCCCGCCGCGTGGCACGGCGTCCGGATCGGCGGGCATGTTGACGCGGTGGGCAGAACGTCCCACCGCCGTGGTGGGCGCCCCCGCGGGGGCCCGGGAGGCACTCCCCAGTGTCCTCCCGCAGGCGTCGCGGCGTGGAGCGTTCGCGGACCCCCATCCCATGCCTAGCGGCAGGATTCGTGTGCCCGCAGGAACCGGACGGGTCCGCTCGGGACGCCGACGCCAGAAGGACGAAGGCTTGGGGATCTTGATCCATTCCTCCCGCCGTGCCACCCGTTCCGTCCAACGTTCCCCCCGTCGTCCCACCCGCGCCCCAGGGCATCCCCTCCCTTCGGCGAAACCGCCAGACCCGGTACTCGCTTTCCGCCGAGCTCAGACTGGATCAGTAACGAGCAACGCGTAGGTTCGGAAGTCTGTGCCGCGAAGTCAGGATCTTGTGCGAAGGCCCGACGTCTTGAACAACGTCATGCACGGTGCCAGTGGGCGCCACCAACAAGACGATGAACGTTACCATGTGGATCGTGACGAAGGGCGCCGTGATCGGGAAGCGTCTTCTGCCGTCCCTCTGGCTCGCAGTGACCCCGCTATCGTACTCATGTGCAAACGCTTGCGGGACGAGCGATGGCGATGCCTAGCGGTAGGTGGACGTTACGGCGGCGAATCCGGGGTGAGGAGCCCCTGGCATGACACGCCCGCGCCTCGGCAGACGCGCCCGGGCGGCCGCGAGCTGCTTCGGGCAGCGGCCGGCACAGACCCCCGGCGTTTCGATCATATCACAATGGCCGACATGGGTCGCCCGAACGCGAAATGTGCCAATGCAGGAACTGTTGGAGGCGGCCACCGAGCGGCCACCGAATTGCGACTGGTAGCAGCACGAAAGAACATCAAACGGATGACAAAGGAGACCGACAACCTATGTATCTGGGCACGATCGTCAACGCGCTGGCCGCGCTCGTCGGCGGAACGCTCGGCGCGGCGCTCCGCCGCCGCATCCCCGAGCGGATGCGCGACATCGCGATGCAGGGCATCGGGCTCGTCACGCTGGTGCTCGGCATGCAGATGGCGCTCGGCACCCGCAACATCCTGGCCGTGATTCTGAGCGTCGTCGCCGGCGGGTGGATCGGCGAATGGCTCGGGATTGAAGGCGGGCTCGAGCGCCTGGGGGCGTGGGCGGAGGCGCGCTTCGGCGGGGCCGGGGAGCGCGGCACCTTTGCCCGCGCGTTCGTGACGAGCTCGCTACTGTTCTGCGTGGGCCCGCTGACGATCCTCGGCAGCCTTCAGGCGGGCCTCGGCGGGTCGCCGACCCTGCTGTACACGAAGTCGCTGCTGGACGGCGTGTCCGCGCTGGCGATCGGCGCGGCGCTCGGCATCGGGGTCGTGCTGTCCGCGGGCACGATCCTCGTGTACCAGGGCGCGCTGACGCTGCTGGCGAAGACCGTGCAGTCCGTGATGACGCCGGCGATTACCCGCGAGTTTGCCGCGACCGGCGGCGTGCTGGTGCTCGGCATCGGCCTCACCATTCTCCGCGTACGGGTGGTCCGCGCGGCCAACCTGCTGCCGGCACTGCTGGTCGTGGTCGTGCTGACCGCCCTGGCGCCGGCGCTCGCGGCCCTGGCCCGGAGCCTCGGGCTCGGCCGCTAGTCTCGCCTCGAAGGGAACGATCCGCACGGACCACTGTCGTGGAGCCGTCGAGCTACTCGGCGAGCAAATGGCGCTCGCGCCGATGGAAGAGCACGACGGTGCGGTGGCGAAAGGCTCGAGGCATCCACCGGAGCGCCACTTTGGCGTCTCGTGAACTTGCGAAGATTAGCAAAGCAGGAGGAGCCCGTGGTGACAAACTCCCGCCGGCGCCCGGGACCGCCACCACGGAGGACGCGCCCAGAAAGCCGGAGGAACCCATCACTGCAATACTCACCTACCGCTAGGCATCGAGGTCTCACGCGCGTTCGCCCGCGAAGCGCCCCAACGAAACGGAGTGGGGAGTGGCCGGCCGACTGACCTCCCGGTAGGGGGGCTCCTCCGCCCCGCCTCGCCACCTCCGCACGGGCGTGTTGACAACCTACCCCGGCGCCCGGTAGCATGACTCCAAAACGATGACGGAGCGGAAGTACGCCCGCAGCAAGCCCAAAGCCGTGAGCGCGGTCTGAGAGAGCCGGAGAAGGTGCGAGCCGGCGCGAGCGGCGGGCGGAACATGGCTCCGGAGTTGCTCGTCGAACCTCGGATGCCGGGTGGGATCCGTACAGTAGACTGGGCCGCGGCGCCTGCGTGACAAGGCTGAGCTTCGAGATCTCGTGTCTGTGCCGGCGTGCAACGAGGGCGCCCGAAAAACCAGGGCGCGGCGTGCGTCGTGACGCGGGCGGAATCTCCTTACCTCGGAGCGGGAAGGCCCGCACCGCACGCGGGCGAACACGGGTGGTACCACGGAGGCGCATGCCTCTCGTCCCAGAGACGGGAGGCATTGTTTGTTGCGAGGGAGGCGGGGGAGCGAGATGAAACGCTACTACATTACGACTCCGATCTACTACGTCAACGGCGAGCCCCACATCGGGCACGCCTACACGACGATCGCGGCGGATGTCGCGGCGCGGTTCAATCGCTTGAGGGGCTATGACGTCTTTTTCCTGACCGGCACCGACGAGCACGGCATCAACATCGCCCGGGTCGCGGAACGAAACGGCGTATCGCCGCAGGCGTGGGCCGACCGGATCGCGGGCGAGTTCCGGCGGTTGTGGCAGGCGCTCAACATTTCCAACGACGACTTCATTCGGACGACCGAGCCGCGCCACCACAAAGTCGCGCAGCATGTCTTCGAGCGTCTCTACCGCCAGGGCGACATCTATCTCGGGACCTACGAGGGCTGGTACTGTCCGTCGTGTGAGAGCTATTATCCCGAGACCGAGTTGGGACCGGACCATACGTGCCCGGTGCACACGGGCCGCACGCTCGAATGGACCGCCGAGGAAGCCTACCTGTTCCGGCTCTCGAAATACCGGGACTGGCTGCTGCGGCACATCGAGGCTCATCCCAACGCTATCGCGCCGGATGGTCCCCGGAGCGAGGTCCTGTCGCTGCTCCGCTCGGGACTCAAGGATATCGCGGTCAGCCGTGCGACGTTCACGTGGGGCGTCCCCGTGCCGTTCGATCCAACGCACGTCATCTACGTCTGGATCGACGCCCTGACAAACTACATCACCGCGGCGGGGCTGCTCGACGACCCGGAGAAGTTCGGCCGCTACTGGCCGGCCGACGTCCATCTTGTAGGGAAGGAGATCGTCCGGTTCCACGCCGTGATCTGGCCGATCGTGCTGCACGCGGCGGGGATCCCCGTGCCGAAGCAGACGTTTGCCCACGGATGGTTGACATTCGGAGGGCAGAAGTTCAGCAAGTCGCTCGGCACCGTGATCGACCCGGTAGCTCTCTCCCGGGAGATCGCGGCGGAATCGGGCGCCGAGTTCGACGTCGCGGTCGACGCGCTGCGGTACTTCCTCCTGCGCGAGATCCCGTTCGGAGCGGACGGCGACTTCAGCAAGCAGGCGCTCATCCACCGGTTCAACGCCGATCTGGCCAACGACTACGGCAACCTGCTCAACCGAACGCTGCCCATCCTCGAGCGATACTTCGAGGGACGGGTCCCGCCGCGCGGCCCCGAGGAACGGGGAGACGCCATGCTGCGCGACACGGCAGCGGCTGCCGTCGCTGCGGTGGAACCGGCGATCGACCGTCTCGATTTTCGGAGCGCCCTCGAGGGGATCTGGAGAATTCTCTCCGCGGGGAACAAGTATCTCGATGAAGAAGCTCCGTGGCGGCTGCTCCAGGCCGGCCGGGCGGATCGGGCGGGGACGGTTCTGTACAATACGCTCGAAGCCGTGCGCGTCGCGACGGTGTTGCTCTCGCCATGGCTCCCGACCGCGACCGCACGCGTGTGGACGCAGCTTGGACTCGAGGCGTCGCCTTCGTCGCTGCGGCTGCCGGACGCGGCGCTCTGGGGTGCATTGCCCGAAGGCACACGGGTCCGCCCCGGGGGGCCGATCTTTCCCAGGATAGAGCCCGGTCCGTCCGAGGCGGCGTCACGAGGACGGGGCGCTGCGCGCGTGGGGACCGCGCCGGTGGCCGGGCGCGGGGGGACGGCGGGAGCGCGGGCCGGCGAATCCGGGCAGCCCGCAGGGCGCGGCGCCCAGAATGACGTGGATCTGCCGGCTAAAGGAGGCACGGGGGTGGGAATTATCTCGATCGACGAGTTCAAAAAGGTCGACCTTCGAGTCGCAGACGTGCTGGAGGCGAAGCGGGTCGCCGGCGCCGACAAGATCCTCGAACTGCGCATCAAGATCGGAAGCGAGACGCGATCGCTTGCCGCGGGCATCGCTCAGCACTACGCACCCGAATCGCTCGTCGGCCGAAAGATCATCGTCGTGGCCAATCTCGAGCCCCGACGAGTCCGCGGGATCGAGTCGCAAGGCATGTTGCTGGCAGCCAGCCATGACGGCCGCATCTCGCTACTGGGTGTGGACGGCGACGTCCCCAACGGGTCGCCGGTCTCATGAGCTGCCGCGGAGCGGCGCATGGTCGGCGGAGGACGGGCGCATAACACGCGTCGTGACACGATGCTAAAAGGGGGACGAAACGATGCAGCCGGTTCGTAGAATCAACGGGTTTCCCGTTTTGCTCGCCATCGCGGCGATGCTCTGCGCGGCGATGCCTGCGCTCGCCGACGCGCGGGACATCTCGGTCGGCGGCGTCTTCATCTGCCGGATCACCCACGATGCGGCCGGCTACACGTCGTACGCTCGTGCGACCCAGGTCAACCAGCGCATTACGGAGGTCCTCAGCAACCCGCAGTTCCGGCAGGGCGGGAATGTCGTCGTTCGTGCGATGGGAGCCGCCGCGACGATATCGGTGGGAAACGCTCTCATCTTCACCGTGATGCCGGAGGATACCGATGGCACGATGAGCACGTTGGACCTCGCCAAGTACTGGGCCAAGCTCCTTGCCCAGGGGCTCAGCAAGGCCCTACCGGGGTCCGGATTCTATTTCTAGCCCACCCGAGAAGCCGGCCGGGATGATGCGAGTTCCTGGGGCCCCGGGCCCTGTCATCGAGCATCTCTCGGATGCGCTTCTGGTTGCGCACGGCACCGTAGAACCTCGTCAGAGTCGGAGGGATCGCGGCCCGGCGTGACTTCTAGGTGATCCCCAGGACTGACTCCGGAACTGGCGCCGGCCGGCAGCTCGCAGGTCGCTGCGGCGCCGAACGCTCCCGCCGTCCGTCCCGGCTGTAGGTCCGCCACCACCCGGATGACGGTTCCATCGTGCTCGCAGAATACCGCGTCGATCGCAGCTCTCATCCAGGCGGTGTGGATCCAGGCGCACGGAATGAGCCACAGCGCTTCACCCGCCTTGGGACGCCGCCCGATCCACCCGAGCAGGCGCCGCCAATAGGTCCGGGCCACCTCGCCTCGACAAGCGAGCGTCCGACCGGATTCTCGGTGACGTATCACCACTACCGTGGAGCGGCGGCCCCTCGCGCGCGACCGTGTGACCGGGGCGGTCTGCGCGTCCGTGCTCCCCATCCGCCACTGTGAGGACAGGCGCAACCGGTCGGGTGTCACCGGAGGACCCCGCCGGGACCGAGCAACTTGAGTACAACCGGGCCCAGCCCCACGATGAACACCTGCGGGAACACGCAGACGACGAGCGGCAACATCAGCCTGACCGCGAGCCCGCGTGCCGCCTCCTCGGCCCGGCGGAGCATCAATCGCCGGAGGTGCGAGGCCTGTGCCTCGAGAGCGTCCGCCAGCGGTGCGCCCAACCGGGCGCTCTGCGTCAAGGTCGCCGCTACCACCGAGATGGCATCGCCGGGATACCGTCGCACCATCTCGGCCATGCCTTCCTCGGGAGTCCGACCGAGCGTCAGATCGGCGAGGTATGCGCGGAACGCGTGCGCCGAGACGCCGTGCCCGCTCGCCGCGTATTCCGCGACGGCAGCCGGAAGGCTGAGGCCTGCCCGCAGCCCGACGACCACGACATCGAGGACGTCCGGCAACTCCCGCTCGAGCGCTTGCGTCCGGGCGGTGCCGCGCCGCGCCACCCACAGGCCGGGCTGCAGGTACCCTATTCCCCATCCGCAGGCGGCCCAGGCCCACCCTGAACCTGGCGCCTGTACGAGGTGCGCCATCGCGACCATGACGAGGGCCAGCCCCGCGGCCGACGCCAGTGTGAGCGCATCCAGTGCTTCGGGCGTCCAGTCGAGGGCCGCGCGTGCCAGTCGATCTGTCGTCCGTCGACGCCGCGCATGAGGCGTCACCCGCCGAAGCGCCGACGCGGCGGCCTCGGCACGACGCCCGATGCGGCCCAGCAGCGGCGAGACACCCCGCTCCGTTGGCTTCTGACGCGACACGTATCGCCGCAGACGCCGGAGCGCGGGAGACCGCGGATCGGGCGCACGCGCCGCGGCCCACAGCAAGGCGTCCAGGACCGCAAGGCCCCACACGTCCCACCAGCCGATCATCGCGTCACGCTCCGGATCATCGCCCGCATGGTGCACCAGCCGATGATCTGCAACGCCACCGCGGCGGTCAGGAGCGCGTGTCCAGCGCGTGAGGCGAACAACGGACCCATCGCTCGTGGATCGAGCGTCAGCATCGCCGCCGCGACACCGATCGGAAACAGCGTGAGGATCGTGGCAGTGCCTCGCGCGTGCGCCGTGACCGCGCGCACCTCCTGGAGAAATGCGAGATGCTCGCGTAGCGCCTCGGACTGCCGTGACAGGCACCCGGCTAGATTGCCGCCGCTCCGCTCGGCCACGAGCATCGCCGTGACGATCGCACCGAGGGACCGGCTGGGCACGCGTCGCCGCAATGCGTCCAGCCCTTGCGAGAGGGGTGCGCCGAGCGCCAGTTCTTCCGACAGACGCGCACACTCCGTCCGCAGAGGATCCGCCAGCCGGCGTGGGATCTCCGCGATTGCCTCCGCTGGCGATCGATGGGCGCGGAGCTGGCCGATCAAGAGATCCAGCGCGGCCGGAAGTTGCAGATCGAGGCGGCGGCATCGACGATCACACGCGGCGCCAAGCCCCAGCCACGCAGCGCCCGGGAACAGCACAAGCGCAGCCGCGCAGGCGATGAGCCCACCGGCCGCTGCGACGGCCGCGGCCACCAACACCAAGCCGGCGGCCGCGACGAGCAATACGTTCGACACCGCGACCGAGATTCCGGCTTCCCGCAGCCGCTGCTCCACGAGTGCACCCATCCGGGCACGCACCAGGCGCCGGTCAAGCCGCCGAAACGCGCCCCTTACCCGGTGCGACCGGACCGTCCGGCGCGCGGCATGACGTTGGAGCCGACGTTCCAGCACCCTCGACCCGCGCCGCGCCCCGAGTTCGCACGCGACCAGCACCACGGCCGCCACCGCCGCCATGCACCAATCCGCGAGTTCTCTCATGTCCTCCCTGCGCGGTCGCCGCCGGCGGCACGCGGACCCAGGGGCCCACTACGAGGGAAGATCCGCACCGCGTCCCGCTTGAACCGGTCCCGCAAGTCCTGGAACCGGAATGCCGGCGCGGCGGAGCCTCTCGAAGAGGCGCGAGGGGATCCCCGTCCACGCGCACACTCCCCGGAGGCGCTCGAAGCGGAAGAGCGCCTGCGTCTGCACGCCGTCACCGTCCATGCCGGCCACCTCCGCGATCTCGGCCACGACCCGCCGACCGTCCGGGAGGCGCTCCAGGTGCACGACGATCTCGATCGCTGCAGCGATCAGCCGGCGCACGATATCTCCGGGAAGGCCGGAGTTCCAGCGCGCCAGAACCTCGAGGCGGTCTAAGGCCTGCACCGGACTGCTCGCGTGCAGGGTACTCATACTCCCGCTGTGTCCTGTGCTCATCGCCTGCAGCATGTCGAGCGCCTCCCCGCCGCGCACTTCGCCGACGATGATCCGGTCGGGGTTCTGCCTCAGCGCGTTGCGGAGCAGGTGCGTCTGCGTGATCTCTCCCTTGCCTTCGACGTTTGCGGGACGCGTCTCCCAGCGAATCCAGTTCGCCACTGGCAGGCGGAGCTCGGCGGCCTCCTCGATCGTCAGGACGCGCTCGCCGGCCGAGATTGACGCGGCGCAGGCGTTCATCAGGCTTGTCTTGCCGGCCCCCGTTCCACCCGTGAAGAGCAGGTTTGCGCGGTGACGGACCGCCGTGATCAGGTACGCCGCCATCGGTGCGCTCAGCGTCCCCCCGCCGGCCAGCATGTCCAACGTGACCGGAGACGTCGGAAACAACCGGATGGCAAGACACGGTCCGCCCACCGCGACGGGAGGCAGCGCCGCGTGCGCGCGAAATCCCTGCGGCATGCGTGCGTCCACCATCGGGCTGGAAGCGTCGATCCGCCGTCCTGCAAGGTCCGCGATACGCATGATGATGTAGCGCAGGTGCGCCTCGTTTCTGAAGCGGACGGGGCTCTCCGTCTTGACGCCGTGACGTTGCACGTACACGAGATCGTATCGGTTGACCATGATGTCGGTCACGTGAGGATCGCGAAGCAGCGGTTCCAAGGGACCAAAGCCGACGATATCGTCGCACAACTCGCGCACGACCTGCTCCGTCTCGGCCTGGCCAAGTTGCGGGTAGTCACGCAGATAACCGGCGAGCGTCTCCTCCAGATAGCCTCTGACCATCGCCCGATCCTGCCCGGCGAGCGCGTGCTTCTCCGCGTCCGCCAGGAGCCGCTCATGCAACGCCGCGCGAATCTCCTCGTTGCGCACACGTCGATCCGGCGGGCTAGCCATCGGCCGCCCCGCCCGCCGCCAGCCCGCCGTCGCCCAACACGCTCCGCAGGGTATCGCGGCGCCGCGCCACGATCTCCTGCGCGAACCGCCGCACCGACGCGGACCACGCATGCTGCGGGTCCGCCTGGAGCACAAGCTCTCCACGGTCCAACCGCTCGCGCATGGTTTCAACGTAGGGCAACGTCACGGCAAAAGGGCGGCCGAGCGCGGAGGCCGCTTGATCGGCGCCGTACGAAGCTTCCCGGCTCGAGCGGTTGAGCACCGTCGCCGGGGGCGCACCGCCCCCACCCTCGGCCGCCAGTGTATCGACAAGCTGGCGAAGGTTCCGCATGGCGGCCAGCTCGAGCGTCGTCAGCGCCACGGTGAGCGACGTCCGGCGAAGCAACAACCGTTGCGCCGGGAGAACCGGCCGGCCCACATCGACGACCACGAACGAGGAGAGCGCCGTGCACGCGTCGAGCACTGCAGGAACGACGCCCTCGACTTCGGGGGGATCTTCTGGGCCGGCCCACAGAGCGAGCACGGAGAACCCCGCGTCGTGCACCGTGGCGACGTGGCGAAGTACGCGCGGCTCGATCGGAAGCCGCCTGCGCACGAGCCAAGCAACGGACCCACCGGGCTCGAGGTCGCCGGCGACGTTCAACGTGCCGTACGGGGGAGCGTCCGCATCGAGGACCATCACCGCGCCGTGTGCCGAGAGCGCCGCGGCCAGGTTGAGCGCGAGGGCCGTGCACCCTGCCCCACCCTTTCCCGCCGTCACCGCCACGGACATCCCCCTGAGCCTTGCGGAAGAGCCGGCGTCCTCGGCCAGCGCCTCCCGCACCGCGTCCGCGCACGCCGCGGCGTCGACGGGAACGGGGAGCACGTCACGCACGCCGGCCCGCACCAGTTCGCGCACGGCCTCGAATGGCAGCGCGGCGGCAAACACGAAGAGCCTCGTCTGCGGGTACGCTGCCGCGACATGGGCGAGGGCGATGCGCTCGCGCCGCTCGTCCGGCAGATCGACCAGGAGACACGCAGAGGCGTTGAGCGCCACCAGTTCCAACGCATGCGAAAGCGAGCCCGCGCGTTCCACTCGCCCCAGGTCCGCGAGGCGGTGCGCGAGCGCCTCCAGTCCTCGCGGGTCGGAGTGATGGACGACGATGGACCGCAAGAAAGCTCCGGTCGCCATGGATTACCATCCTCCGCTATCGCCCGTGCCGGCGTCACCACCGCCGTCGGATTGGTCTGTGCCGTCGTCCGTGGCACCGGACGCGTCCGGGTCACCAGCCTGTTCTTGCGACTGCATCTCGCCCAGTCCCAGCCCCGCCGTGAGGTCGCCCGCGTATGGGCCAGGGTCCGCCGGGGTGACGCCCATGCGATCCAATGCGGCCGCCGCCGAGACGGGATCGCCAGCGGCGATCGCATCACAGTTGCACGCGGCGGGGGTGTCGGCGGTGGCGGTGGCATCGGTGCTCGTCTGCGATTCCTCGGACGGTCCAAGTTCGGCAGACGCCGTCTCGAGACCGATCCCACCGCTACCCCCGCTGCCCGCGTCATTGCCCGCGGTAGCGGGTGGCGTGGACGAGAGCTCGCCAGTAGACTCCGAGCCGCCCGCGGACGTGCCCGGGGCGGGCGACGTGGCATCCGGCGCCTCTGGTCCCCCGGATGCTCCGCCGGATACGTCCGCCGTCTGTCCGCCCCACAATACCGCGTCCGCACGGGCCACGATGGTCCACGAGGGAATTCCCAGAATACCCAGGAAGAACGTCGGCACCTGCGTCTTCGCCGTCATCGTCAGTTGCGCCCCGGTCGGTGCGGCGGTTACCGTGGTCGCCTCTAGTAGGCCATCGGTCTCAAGTTCCTGTCGCGCGACCGAGAGCGCCTCCGCGACGGCCCCCTGCATAACCGCGGTCGCGTCACCCGATCCATCGTCTGCCTGCGCGCTCCATCGCTGCGCCGAAAGCACGCCGTCGTCGAGCGAGTGTTCCACCATGGACCGAACGACGTACCCGTTGCGCACGTCCACCGCAGCGCCGGCGAATCCGAGAAGTACCGGCAGGAGCACCACAACGAGCAGCAGCACGCCGCCGGACTGTCCCGAACCGCAGTGGCCGCATGATCTCAAGCAGCGTGGTCGCAAACACCCGGTCGCGCTCATCGCACGTCCTCTCCGTGCCTGGAGACGCCCGGGGAGGAGCCGCTCTCGCTGTCGGCGCGCGGCACCGCCTCCTCGGTGCGCTCGCCGCCTTCGATCACGTCCACAATCCAAACGGACCCCGGCCGCGCCGGCGGATGCAGGCCCGCCGCCTGGGGACCTGCCACACTGCCGCGTGGTCGCCCAGCGGCAGGCCTCGCCGGCGCCAAGCGCGCCACGAGGGCGGAGGGAACTGGTGCTGCGCCCGTGCGGCCCGTCGCGCCGAGGTATGGGAGCAGTCCCAGCACGCCGAACGGAGCTTCGCCCGACGCGACACGCGCTGTCGGATGGACCGCGACGAAGACGCGACCAAATGCCTCCGCCAACACGAGCTCTCGTTCGTGGTCGCGGGGAACCGCTACCTCGAGTTCGGCGGACGGACTCCCCTCGGCGACCGACAGGCCTGCGACCGCCACCCGTCCCGAGCCCGATGCGACGGTGTCGCGCGAGGCAGCCACGTGCAAGACGGTCCCGGGGGCAAGCACCGTCACGAAGCCCTGCCCTCGCTCCGGCTCGAAGGCCCCGAGCAGGTCAACACGGCTCCCCGGGACGAGCTCGCCGTCAAACGTCGCCGGTGACGGGACCACCAGGTCAAGCGCACGCATGCCGGCGGGCACCCTGGCCGCCACGCCATAGTATTGAAGGACCGGGACCAGGTCGTGCCGCGTGATCGCTTCGCCCGGAGCGATTGCGCGGACGACCACTTGTCCCGCGACGTCCTCGGGCACGTATCGAAGCACGCTCGCCCCGGCCGGTCCGGATGGTCGCGCCACAAGACGCAGATCGCCCGCCCCAACCACCTGCCCCGGACGAAGGAGACGGCGCGCCACGAGGATCGGCACTGCCGCAGCCCGCGCACCGACCCGCCGGTGAACGTGCCCGATCGCGGAGGCGATCGCGATCAATAGGACCGAAACGGCAATCCAACGGACCCACCGGCGTCTCTGGGCGAGGATCTTGAGCGCGAGGGGGCCCAGCCGGATGACCCGGCCGTCAATTCCGGTCGCCACCGTTTCCACCTCCGTTCTGCTCCTGGACGAGCGACTCCCAGAGGGAGTAGTAGTAGTTCGCCGTTTGCGACCAGTAGCTGACCTCTGCACCAGCTTGCTGGTCTTCCTCCGTCAGCTCGGCGATCTCCGACTGCTGGCCTTGCACCTCGCCGGCCTCGGCCTCGTACGCGGAGGTCAGTGACGCCACTTGAGTCTCGAGGGTCTCAATCTGGGCCTGCTGTGCCGCGACCTCATCCGCCTCGCCCCACCAAGGGGGGGGCACTTCCTCCACCGCGTTGGCCGCCTGTGCGGTCAGGCGCCGTCCGTTGAGCAGGGGTACGAACCACGGCGTCAACGCGGTGATCGGATACGCGGCCGACACGACGAGCGTGCGCATGCGCCCGCTGCAGGCGGGCTCAAGATAACTGAGTTCGATGTCGAGCACCCCCGGGTCAAGACGCGGCGCTGCCTCAAGAGCGGCTGAGAGCGCGGTGGCGCCGTCGGCGGCCGGCGGGGCGCCTGCACAATGACCGCCCCCGCTTTCCTGGATCGCCACCGCGCGGACGGCCGCTTGTGCGGCCGCAGCGACCATGCCCGCCTCGTGGAATGCCCACGCCCCGTCGATCAGCGCACTGGCGATTGCGAGCAGAATCGGTAACACAATCGCAAACTCGAGCAGAGCCTGACCTCGTTCGCCGTGGGGGAACGGTTGCATCGAACTCGTGGAGCCAATCTCCGCATCTGTGCCCACGACGTGAGCCAGTGCGTGCGCGCGGGCCGGAGCCGCGATGCCCCCGCGCGATTGCGCCGGGGGTGACGGCGCGACGGCATAACCCCGTCGCATCGCCTGCGCAACCTCAGTACTGCGCGAGCGTCGAGGAGATCGCCGAAAACAAGTCATTCAGGTTCTTGGAGAGGGCCGCCAGCACGGCTACCGCTCCCACGATCAGGATTCCGCCGATGAGCGCGTACTCGATCATTCCCTGTCCGCTCTGCCCCGCCCACGATTCCTCTGCACGCCGCGTCGATCCCGGCGTACGCGGCACGCACCTCACCTCTTTGTCGGTTCTGCAACCGAGACGTGGCGTCGTCGCTCGCATGCGAGGTCTCCCTTCACGGCCGGGGCTCCGGCTCGTCGTTCGTCTCAACGACTAACGGTGTGACGAAGATCACAAGGTCGGTTTCCTCGCGCTGGAACTGCGTCGAGCGGAACAGCGGCCCGATCACCGGCAGATCGCCGAGAAGGGGGAGTTTTTGCATCGACGCGCTGTCCTGATGCTGAAGCAGCCCGCCGAGCACGAGCGTCTCTGCCGGCAGCATCGACACGGTGGTTTGCGCTCGCCGGACACGGAGCGCCGGAATCGTGAACCCGCTGACCCTGATCGCGTCGGTGAAGTCGAGCGTGCTCACCTCGGGTTCCACCTGCATGAACACCCGACCGTCGTCCTGGTAGTCCGGGCGCGCGGTGAGGATGACGCCAAAGTCTTTGTACTCGACCGTGACCGATCCGTTCGGGCCGGCAATTGGAATCGGAACCTGTCCGCCAAGAAGCATGGAGGCGGTGGTCCCGGCCATCACCACGAGGCTGGGCTCGGCGAGGAGCTTGGCGCGCCCCTGCTGCACGAGCGCCTGGAGTTGGGCGATCAACAGATCCAGTCCCGCGGTGCCCGTTCCGGGACTTGTGATGAGCTGCAGGTTGTACAGTCCGCCGTTCAGCGATGGTGCCGCACCGGGTGCCTCCTCGCCCCCTCCCCACGTGACGCCCAAAGAGCGCGCCGCGCTGCGATCGAGTTCGACGACCTCAACCTGGAGCTTGATCTGCACCGGCCGACGAACGACTAACAAGTCGACCACGGTCGAGACGAAGGCGCGAGCGATCTCCTCCGCCCGCTGCCGATCCATCTGGGTTTCAACGGACCCGCTGAGCACGACAGCGGAGGACGACGGAAAGGGACGCTGGTAGCCCTGGGGGGAGCTTCCCTGGGACTGGATCCCGGTGGGATTACCCGCTCCCACCGACGGGAGGCTCGGACGGAAGTCCGGCGCCAGGCTTCCCGACTGGGACGCGACCGCGTCCTGGCCGGAGCCGACATGCGCCGAGACTCCGGATGGCGGGAGCCCACCGGAGACGCCGGGTCCGATCGATGCCACCGATCCGCCGGCCGACGCGGCGTCCGCGGGGACTTCCGTCACGGTGATCGCGGCTTTCGGGATCACCGTCTCGAAAAGATGCCGGAGTGCCGCCAATCGATCGGGGGCCGGGGTCACCTGGACCGCATATGCCCAGACGCGGTTCGCGCGGTCCCAAATATACATCGTCGTGCGACCGGCCGCCCGTGCGGTCGCCAGCAACTCACGACTGCTCACGGGCACGACGCCCAGCACCCGTGGATCCGCGACCGCCACCCTGACCAACCCCTCGACCGAGAACAGCCGCCCGGTCCCCTCCTCGAGCGTCACCCTCCGAGCATCGCTGGCGGCGACCGGCAACGGCAAGGCGGGCTGCGGAGCGGGAGCCGGTGAGCGTGCGGGAGCATCCGAGGCACGAGGGACCAGACCGCTCGTATCGCCGGCCGCCGCCGGCGCGGAGCGGGGGGCAATAGTCACCACGAGCACGTGCTCGCGCGAGAGCGTCGCCGTCGCCTCGGCCGGCGTGCGGGTTGCGATGTCGATCTCGGTTTGTCCGCCCGCACCGCGGGCTCGACGGACGACGATTCCAACGACGGGCCCGAACACGAGCTGGTAGGAGACCGGCTCGACCACCACACCGTCCAGAACGATCGCGACGCGCTCGGGAAGCGTAGAGATCGTGTAGCGAGTCGCTCGGCCGACAGCAATGCGGAGACGGGCGCCCTCGCCGTTGGGTTCGATGATCATGCCCCCAAGCGCGACCGGTTCGGACGCGCGCGCCAAGCCTCCCTGCCACTGGGCGGCCCAGACCGCAGCGACGGCCAGCGCAGCAACGAGCAAACGGCCCGTGCGCTTGGTCCGGCTGGAGCCCGGCGCTCGTAGATCTCGTGTCACCATCATCGAAGTGTCCGCATGTCAGTATGCTTAGACGTCTACATTTATGACTATCTCAGCACATGACGTCAATCCCGAACGTGCGTCCTTGCGAGCGCGCAACTTCCCGCGTGGGCGGCGTGCGCCACCGCGCCGCCAGAGGAAAAGGCAGCGTCCCCAGCGAAATCTGCCACCGGAGTCCCTCGGAGGGAGGATGAGGTGTCGAACGCCTTCGAGGCGCAGCCGCAGGAGATGCTCGTTGTCGTTCTCGCCGCCGTTTGCGGAATCCTCATCGTTCTCGCCGCCCTGTACGTGTCGCGCAGACGGCGAGTTGCCGCGGCTCCGGCGGTCCTCCCGGCGGACGAGAGCATCCGCAGCGAACTGGGGGAGGTCCGGCACCGCCTTGCCGCGCTCGAGAAGAGCGTAGCGCAGATCACTGACCACCTGCCGCGGGCTGTTCAAGGTGTGGGCATGGTGAGGTACAATCCGTTCCCCAACATGGGCGGCAACATGAGCTTCAGCCTGGCGCTGTTGGACGGTCAGGCAAACGGCGTGGTGGTCAGCGTGCTCAACAATCGAGACAGCGCCCGCGTCTACGGCAAGCCGATCGAAGCCGGTCGATCGACGCACCCGCTCTCGGACGAGGAACTGCAGGCGCTCGCCGAGGCGCGCGGCCACCCGGGTATGAACGTCCGATGAGGGTTCGCCCCGCTTGCGTGTTTCAGGTCGCGCGGAGTCCCAATGAGGTGCGATGCGATTCCGGGATCGGCGTGATGCCGGCGAGCGGCTTGCGGATGCGCTAGAGGCACTCGGGATCCGCGGATCCGTTGTTATCGCCGCGATTCCCCGGGGTGGTGTAATTGTGGCCGAAGTCATCGCCCGGCGGTTCGGATGGCCCTGTGACATCATCGTGCCGCGAAAGCTCCGGGCACCGGGGAATCCCGAACTGGCGGTCGGGGCGGTCACCGGCGACGGCACCGTGTATCTGGACGCCAGGCTCGCGCGCGCGATGCGGGTGGACGATGCCTACCTGCGTGCGGAGATCGCCTCGCAGATGGCAGAGATCAAGCGCCAGGAAGCCCGGTATCGCGGCGGCAAGGCGCCGCTCGATGTGCAGGGACGCACGGCCGTGCTCGTGGACGATGGCCTTGCGACCGGCGCCACGGCGATCGCCGCGTCTCGCATGCTGCGCCACAAGCTCGCCCGCGAGGTCGTGCTCGCCGTTCCGGTAGGCCCACCGGATGCGCTCCGGCGGATCGAACAGGAAGTCGATCGCGCAGTCTGCGTGCTGACACCGGCCGAATTCACCGCGGTCGGAGGGTTCTACGAGGATTTCAGCCAGATCACCGACGACGAGGTTATCGCCTCCCTCGCCCGAGTCTGGGAACAGAAGGTGTCGTAGCGATGGACGAGACGCTCAAGCGCACACCGCTCTACCAGAAGCACGTTGCCGCCGGCGCCCGCTTGGTGCCGTTTGCCGGATGGGAGATGCCGGTCCAGTACGCTGGGATCATCGAGGAGCACCGGGCGGTGCGGACACGGGCGGGACTGTTCGACGTGTCCCACATGGGCGAGGCGGAGATCGCCGGACCCGGCGCCATCGGGTTCGTGCAGCGGCTCGTGACGAACGACGTGGCCAGGCTCGCGGTCACCCAGGCACTCTACACGCCGATGTGCACGCCGGACGGCGGTGTGATCGACGATCTGCTCGTCTATCGAGTGAGTGAGACCGATCTCATGCTCGTCCTCAACGCCTCGAACACGGACGAGGACCTGGCCTGGATTCGCGATCACGCCGGCCCGGATGTCCGCGTCACCGACCGATCGGCAGAGATTGCGTTGCTCGCACTGCAGGGACCGCGTGCCCCGGAGATTCTGCAACGCCTGACAGCGGCGCCTCTCGGTGAAATCAGGTACTACTGGTTCCGGCCGGACGTCCAGGTCGCCGGCCGAACGGTGCTCGTGTCTCGCACCGGGTACACCGGTGAGGACGGGTTCGAACTGTATGCGCGGGCAGCCGATGCGACGCATCTGTGGGATGCGATTCTGACGGCTGGCGCTCGCGAGAAGGTGGTACCCATCGGGCTCGGCGCGCGAGACACCCTCCGCCTGGAGGCCGGCTATCGGCTGCACGGCAATGACATGGACAAATCGATCACCCCGCTCGAGGCGGCGCTGGGATGGACCGTCAAACTGGAGAAAGGCGAGTTCATCGGCGCTGACGCGCTGCGGCGGCAGAAAGCCCAGGGGCTCACCCGTCGGCTCGTCGGGTTCACCCTGGAGGGGCGCGCGATCGCGCGCCACGGGTTTGCCATCCAGCGCGAGGGCGCGGCTGTTGGACAGGTGACCAGTGGCAGCTTCTCGCCTACCCTCGAGAAGAGCATCGGCCTCGGTTTCGTGCCGCCTGCCGACGTCGCGCCGGGGCAGCCACTGGCCGTCGACATCCGCGGTCGGGCGGTCCCGGGTGTGGTCACGAAACTTCCCTTTTATCGCCGAGGCGAAAAGACTGCAGGATAAAACAGCCGCCGCGACCGGTCGCCGACGCGACGTCGTGCACGGTGCGGCTGCGAAATCCCGGTTCGGGGGTGGTCGAGTGTATCCCAAAGAACTGCGGTACTCCAAGGAACACGAGTGGGCGAAGGTCGAGGGAAAGCGTGTGCGGGTGGGGATCACGAAGTTCGCAGCGGACCGTCTTTCGGACATCGTATACGTCGAACTGCCGAGCGTGGGCGCGGAAGTGAAGTTCATGGAGCCGTTTGGCGTCGTCGAGTCGGTCAAGGCGGTCAGCGACATCTACGCACCCGTGTCCGGCAAGGTCGTCGAGGTCAATGCGGCTCTCGTCGAGAAGCCGGAGACCCTCAACACGGATCCGTACGGTGCGTGGATGATGGTGGTGGAGCCGAGCAATCCGGCGGAGCTCGATCAGCTCCTCGACGCGGAAGCGTACACGGCCCACGTGGGCGAGGGCCACTAATGAAGTACATCCCCGCAACAGCAGCCGAGCGCGAGCGCATGCTTGCCGCGGCGGGCGTCCGCAGCATGGAAGATCTCTTCCGGGACATCCCCGAGGAGGCGCGCCTCACGCGGCCGTTGGACCTGCCTCCGGCACTCGCGGATCCCGACTTGCTCGCACATGTGCGCGAGCTGGCTGATCGAAACACGGACTGCGACCGTCTAGCGTGTTTTCTCGGCGCCGGCGCCTACGACCACTTCGTCCCGAGCACCGTGGCGCATCTGGCGCTGCGCCCGGAGTTTCTCACAGCGTACACGCCGTATCAAGCTGAAATCATGCAGGGCGAGCTCCAGGCGATCTATGAGTACCAGAGTATGATGTGCGAGCTGACCGGCATGGATGTCGCCAACGCCTCGATGTACGACGGGGCGAGCGCAACCGGTGAGGCCGCCTGCATGGCCGTGGATCTCACGAAGCGCTCCGAGGTGCTGATCAGCACGGCGGTGCACCCGGAGTACAGGCAGGTGCTGCGAACCTACACCGGCCACCTGCCAATCACGGTGCGGGAGCTTCCCGCCAGGGGCCTGACCTCCGTGGAGGCGGCCAGAGCCGCGATCACGGACGCGACCGCAGCCCTCATCGTGCAATCCCCCAACTTCTTCGGCGCCATCGAGCAGGGAGAAGCGCTGGCCCAGGCTGCCCACGACAAGGGTGCCCTGTTCGTGGTGGCGATCGCCGAGCCGATCAGCTTGGGGATCTTGCGGCCACCCGGGGAGTACGGCGCCGACATCGTGATCGGCGAGGGGCAGTCTCTCGGGAATGCCCTCAATTTCGGGGGCCCGTACCTCGGGGTCATCGCCACCCGCGAGCAGTACGTCCGGCGGATGCCCGGGCGACTCGTGGGAAGAACGGTGGACACGGCCGGGCGCCCGGGCTACGTGCTCACGCTGCAGACACGCGAGCAGCACATCCGCCGCGCCAAGGCGACGAGCAACATCTGCACCAACGAGTCGCTCAACGCGCTGATCGCCGCAGTCTACCTCGCGACGCTTGGCCGCCACGGCGTGGCGCATGTCGCGGAATCATGCGCCCGCAAGGCGCACTATGCCCGTGAACGTATCACCGGATTGCGAGGTTACGAGCTCGCATTCGACGCGCCGACGTTCAACGAATTCACGGTGCGGTGCCCGATGCCGCCCGCAGAGATCAACCGCCGGCTCCTGACGCACGGGATCCTGGGCGGGCTCGAACTCGGGCGGTTCTACCCTGAGTACGACGATTGCTGGCTCCTTTGCGTCACCGAGCAGCGTTCGAGGAAAGAGATCGATCGTCTCGTGGATCACCTGGAGGCACTACGATGAGCACCCCCACAGCCCCGACGCCCCTGACACGGCAGCGACCCGTCCCCGTCATCTTCGAGCGGGGGGCACCCGGCCGCATAGGGTATAGCCTGCCCGCAAGCGACGTTCCGGAGGTCCCGCTCGACTCGGTGATCCCCGCGGCGCATCGCCGGGCGCACCCCGCGGCACTTCCCGAGGTGAGCGAACTCGACGTGGTGCGCCATTACACGATCCTCAGCCACCGCAATTTCTCGATCGACGAAGGGTTCTATCCGCTCGGCTCGTGCACGATGAAGTACAACCCCAAGATCAACGAAGACGTGGCCCGCCAGGCGGGCTTTGCCCGGCTGCATCCGTACGCGCCCGAGGACCTCGTCCAAGGGGCGCTGGAGATGGTGTGGGAGCTGGAGCGCGCGATGGCCGAAATCACCGGTATGGATCGCGTCACGTTCCAGCCGGCGGCAGGTGCCCATGGCGAGCTGACCTCGCTCTTGATGATCGGCCGCTATTACGCGGAAAAGCGCGAGCGGCGGAGCACGGTGATCGTGCCCGACTCCGCTCACGGGACCAACCCGGCGTCGGCGGCCTTCGCCGGGTACCGTGTGGTCGAAGTCAAGAGCGACCACCGCGGCAACATGGATCTGGACGCGCTCAAGGCCGTGCTCAACCAAGACGTCGCCGCCCTGATGTTCACCAATCCGAACACCCTCGGGCTCTTCGAGGAGCACATCCTGGAGGTCGCACGGGCGGTTCACAACGTGGGCGCGCAACTGTACCTCGACGGCGCCAACTTCAACGCGATCCTCGGGATCACACGTCCGGGCGACCAGGGCTTCGACATTATGCACCTGAATCTCCACAAGACGTTCGCGACACCGCACGGCGGCGGCGGCCCCGGCGCGGGGGCGGTTGCCGTCCGGTCGCATCTCACGCCGTTCCTCCCCGTGCCCACGGTCGAGCGAGACGGACAGCGGTTCACGTTCGACTACGAGCGGCCGAAGACGATTGGCAAGATGCGGGCGTTCTACGGCAACTTCGGCAACCTGGTCCGCGGGTACGCCTACGTCCGGTCCATGGGGGCCTCGGGGCTCCGGGAGGCCTCCGAGATGGCGGTGCTCAACGCCAACTATCTCTTGGCCCGGCTTCGGGAGCACTTCGACGTCGCTTACGACCGGGTGTGCAAGCACGAGTTCGTTCTCTCAGGACGGCGCCAGCGCGACCGGAATCACGTCACGACGCGCGACATGGCAAAGCGCGTGCTCGACTATGGCTTCCACGCGCCCACGATCTACTTCCCGCTGATCGTTGAGGAAGCCATCATGATCGAGCCGACGGAAACCGAAAGCCTTCAAACGCTGGACGCGTTCGTCGACGCGCTGGTGGCGGTCGCACGGGAGGCCGAGACCGATCCCGAGTTGGTCCGAACGGCGCCGCATGACACGCCGGTGACGCGCCTGGACGAGGTGACGGCCGCCAGGAAGCCCGATCTGCGGTGGAGACCCGAGAGGAGCGGAGTGCCTTCGCGCGCCTGACGCGTTGACGCGCCGATGAGCGAAGCGCACCTGGCCGCCGGGGCGTTTGGCCTGGCGTCGGCGGCATCGTGGGGCGGAGGCGACTTCAGCGGGGGCTTCTCGGCCCGTCGCGCAAGCGTGCTCAGTGTCGCCCCGGTCTCGCGCCTCACGGGGATCGCCGCTCAGGTCATGCTGGCGCTCGCCTTTCGGGAGCGAGCACCATCTACGGTATCACTCCTGTGGGCGGTGGCCGCGGGGGTATCCGGATCGATCGGTCTGGTGGCGCTGTACCAATCCCTCGCGGTCGGCAAGATGGGGGTGAACTCTCCGCTGACCGCGGTGCTCGCCGCATCGTTTCCCGTCCTGCTCGCGTCTATTCTGCAGGGCGCGCCCCCCGCGGCACGTCTCGCCGGCTTTGCGCTGGCGCTGGCCGGGGTCTGGTGTCTCTCCCGGCCCGCGGGAGAAACCGGACGGCCGCAGGGCCTCGGCCTAGCCGTGCTGGCCGGATTGGCCTTCGGCTGCTTCTACATCCTGATCTCGCAGATCCGCGGTCCGTCGGTGTTCTGGCCGCTCGCCGTCTCCACGAGCACATCCCTTGTGGTCATGCTCGGAGTCGCCGCGGCCAACCGACAGACGCTTTGGCTGCCGCCCGCGATCATCGGAATCGCCTTCTTGGCGGGGATATTCGACGCCGGCGGGAACGCCTGCTTTGTTCTCGCCGCCCGCACGGGACGCGTCGACATCGCGGCCGTGCTCGGGTCGCTCTATCCGGCGTTCACCGTCGTGCTGGCGCGCGTCGTCCTCAACGAGCGCCTCACGCGTATGCAGACGGCGGGGCTCTTCGCGGCCCTCGCTTCGCTCCCTTTGATCGCAGGGTAACGTACCGGCGTTGGGAGCCGCAGGCACAATGGGCGCCACGCGGCCCGCGGGCCGACCCCTCGCGTCTACTCTGCGTCCGGCAGCGACGCTTTCGGGTACGACCCGAGCACGCGCAGGAAGGTGGTGTGCTGGCGAAGCTGCACCAACGCGTCCCGAAGAGGCTCGACCTCCGCGTGGCCGTCCACGTCCACGTAGAACGTGTATTCCCAGGGCCGACGACGGGCGGGCCGCGATTCGATCTTGATGAGGTTGACGCCGCGCGTCGCAAGCGAGCCAAGAGCGGCATACAGCGTTCCCACCTCGTTCTGCACGACAAAGACTATCGACGTCTTGCTCCGATCCACATGCTTGGCGGGTATGGTGCTCAGGTCGAGAAACCGGGTGTAGTTGTTGGGCGTCGTCTCGATTGCCTCGGCGAGCACCTCGAGTCCGTATAAGGTGGCGGCGCGCCGGCTCGCGACTGCCGCACACCCCACCAGCCCCTGTTCACGGATCATCTTCGCGCTGCCCGCGGTGTTGTAGTATGGCACCAGCTCGATGTCGAGCCGCTTCAGAAACGTGCTGGACTGCGCCAGTGCCTGGGGATGTGAGTACACTTTCTTGATCCGGTCGAGTGCCTGACCCGGAAGCGCCATCAAGCAGTGGCTCACGCGCAATCCCAGCTCCCCGGTGATTACCAGGTCGTGTGCCAGGAGCAGATCGTACGTTTCGTTAATGCTGCCCGCAAGCGAGTTCTCCACCGGCACCACGCCCCGGTCCGCACCGCCGTTTTGCACAGTCTCGAACACGTCCGCGAACGACGCGCACTGCACGGTCGAGACCGTCCCGAACAACCGGTGGACCGCTTCCTCGCCGTACGCGCCCGGTTCCCCTTGGTATGCAACGCGCATGTTCACCCCACCGAGTGGAAGGCCTCGATCAGCCGCGCCCACCCCGCCCGATCGCCGGGGGTGAACGGCCAGTAGGACGCGACGCGATCCGCGAGGCCCTCATAGCGGACGCGGAGCTGGTGGCCGATTTCTCCGTACGACCCTCGAACGACGATCGCGTCCAGCACCGCATCCGGCACCTGCCCTGCCAGATCGCTCATCTGCCGCGCCGCTACCATCAGACGGAGCCGGTCCGCGACGTCCGCGTACCCGAGCACGTCGAGCATCGGCCTGTACGTGGGCGTCGAGCCGTAGAACGCGATACGGGCGCGCGCCCGCGCCGTCGCCGCGGCGAGCTCGTCTGGTGTCTCCCCCGCGACGATCATCACGGGCGCATGGATCTGCAGGTTCTGGCGGGTGCGCCCGGCCTTTGCGAGCCCTTCCGCGATGTGCGGCAGCACGAACTCTCGAAGATACGGCACCGAGTGCATCGGGTGCAGCATGAACCCGTCGGCCACCTCTCCGGCGAGCCGGCACAGCCCCTCGTTGACGCCCGCGATCAGAATCGGGATGTGCGGGCGGAGATTGGGTCCGGGGTCGAAGAACGAACCCATCAGACTCAGGTTGTAGAATCTGCCCTGGACCCGCAGCGGCACCCCGTCCTGCCACGTGCGCCAGATGGCCCGAACGGCATGAAGATACTCACGCAGCTTGGGGACCGGTGGATCCCACGGCATCCCAAACCGGCGCTCGACATGAGCCTTGACCTGTGTGCCGAGTCCGAGGAGGAACCGGCCGTCTGAGAGGCGCCCCAGGTCCCATGCGGTCTGCGCCGTGACCATAGGACTGCGCGAGAACGCCACCGCGACTCCGGTGCCCAGTTCGAGCCGACTGGTCGCGCGGGCTGCGATCGCGAGAGCGACGAACGGATTGTGCTTGGTATCGTTGGCCCAGAGACCTTGAAAGCCAACCTCCTCCGCGGCCTTGGCGATGGCGGGCGCATCCTCCAGCGCCTCCATGGCCAGAGCGCAATCGAGCTTCACCGCCGGCTTCCCCTTCCCGACACCGTTTGCACGCCCCGGACCGGCGCATGGCCCGCGGGCTCGCGTAGCGTCGAGGACCCCGGCGATCGCTCCGGCGTCGGGCCGACGCCGGAGCGCCGGTGTGCCGATGATCCTGGAGCGGCTACTTCCACGTCATCACCCAAACCTCTGGTTCGCGCGGTATGGATTGCTTCTCTACCGTGACAACGTGACCGGCCTGCTTCAGCACTCCGGCCCCCGCCGCGAACTCATCGACTGTGCTCACCGGAAAGCCGGGGTTTACGTCAGTCTTGTAGTGCATCGGCACGACGATGCGGGGGCGAAGCTGCGCAACGACGTCGTGCGCCTGACGGGCGTCGATCGTGTAATGTCCCCCAACCGGAATCATCAATACGTCCGGGTGCCCAACCGCCTTGACCGCGTCCTGTTCGAGTCCGTGGCCGAGATCCGCGAGGTGCACGACACGTAGGCCCTCCGCCTCAATGATGAAGACCGTATTTCGGCCTCGCTGCGTTCCCTGGGTGTCATCGTGATAGGTGGGCACGGAAGAGATCGTGATTCCGTCCACCTGCTCGTGAACTGTGCGCCATTGGCCGTCGGCGAGGCCGCGAATGACGCGAGGGTGCCCCTTGGCCATCGCCACGTTGGCGTGGTCTGCGTGGTCATGGCTTACCAAGACGGCGTCCACTCGAACTGCCGGGACGGGATAGCCCACTTTCTCGTCGTAAGGATCGATCAAGATGCTCGTCGATCCGCTCTCCAAAAGGAATGCGGCATGGCCAAGGTATGTAATCTTCATCGCAACCGCTCCTCCTCCGCAACAGGCGGCATCCACAATGTAAT
>Ga0187784_10000377_pt1 | contig 32408 bp, 30 predicted proteins | sample 1015_SJ02_MP15_2_FD_132964 | JGI IMG/M metagenome (GOLD analysis project Ga0187784, IMG submission 132964) | Tropical peat soil microbial communities from peatlands in Department of Meta, Colombia - 1015_SJ02_MP15_20_MG | ecosystem: Environmental > Terrestrial > Soil > Wetlands > Peat | place... | reverse complement strand
CCGCAAGGGCATAGTATTTATCGTTAAGCTCATGGTGCATCGCGGCCTTGAATCTGCTTCTTGTTGCGTTATCGTTTAGGACGAAGCGTTAAGGATTCTGAAAGGTTCTCAGATGTAAATGGCGGTCTACAAGCGTTTGCAGCCGTTTAAGGCTAGGTTGAGATGTTGGCTCTGTTATAGGAATAGGTTCACGGTGCTTAATCGCTATTGAATTAGGCATACCAACAAAGTTTTAAATTGAATTAGATTACACCTTTATTGGCGATTTTGATTGGTTGGTGATTTTCTACTATGCGGTTTTGTTGACTTGTCACTCTTTGCAAGAGCAAACAAGGCGATCAAACAGCCCTATCGTTTTGAGGGAAGCCGATTAGACGGAAAAAATTTTTTGGCAACCGCTCTCATAATCTGTATAATCCTGTTGCCGACCTTTTTCGTTTCAGCGGTTAATGCCCTTCCCTTTCAATCGGGCGCAACAAAAGGCGGAATTATGATTACAAATCAGGCTACCGGCACCATATCCTTTTCAGGCTACATCTGGAACGTCGAAGACTCCGGCTCCAGCACTTGGAATCCTGGACCGAATCATTGGTCAAGCAGCGCTAACAATGTTTGGGTTGATAGCAACGGATGGCTGCATCTTCAAATCACTCGTGTGAAGGGTATATGGTATTGTGTGAACTTGGAAACCGTGCAAGTTTTAGGCTTCGGAACCTATAGCTTCGTCATCTCAAACAACGTGGCCAGTTTGGATGACAGGGTGGTCGTCGGTCTTTTCGCGTACAAGGATGATTCGCACGAGGTGGATATTGAGTTTTCAAGATGGGGCATCAGCCAAGCAAACTACGCATGGTACACAGTTCAACCTCCACCTTACACTTTAGGATACAACGAGGCGTCGTTCGCCGCTAAGTTGACGGGCAGCTACTCAACCCATTTCTTCACATGGTCCCCGAACAGCGTATTCTTCGAAAGCCTGCAAGGGCAACCGAGCATAACTAACCCGCCGCCATCCAGTGTAATCTACTCGTTCACCAGCCCGGTCAGCTCCGACACAACAGGAGTAATGGCGAACATCAACCTGTGGTTATTTAACGGGCAGCCGCCGTCCAACGGAAGAACCGTCAGTGTCGTAGTGAAAAGCTTCAGCTTCACCCCTGCTTCCCCTTAAAATTGAAACTCGGAAACTTCCTCGCGAAAAGCTTCAATCTCTGACCAACAAAGAGCACCTAAATCAAAATAGCAATATCGCAAAGGTCACGTGTTTCGCTTTTCGACAAGCCGCAAGCGTTGAAATTGCTATAATTTTAAATCTTTCAAACTGTTAAGTTGCGCAGTTAGTTCAGTTCGGAGGATTGCGATGAGCGAAAAAAAGTCAAAATTCCATAACGCTCGAAAACCGGCTTCCTTAAGGTTTGATGAGCTTACCTCAAAGGAAGTAAAGATCGCCGCGGAGAAAGGAACAATCGTGATTTTTCCAGTGGGAAGCGTTGAGGAACACGGAGATTATCTGCCCCTTTCCGCTGACAGCCTGCAACCCGAGTTTGTGGCTCTTGAAGTTGCCAAACGAACAGGGTGTCTTGTCCTGCCCGCTCTGCGCTTCGGCGTTTGCCTAACGACACGTAATTTTCCTGGGACCCTCTCGGTCAGTTTTAATTCATTGTACGGCATTGCTTTTGATGTTCTCAATGAGCTAATTCGAAACGGCTTTGGGAAGATTCTCGTGCTCAGCGGGCACGCCGGCAGTCTTCACATGGCAGCTTTAAGGCTTGCAGCTCAAGACGCTGTTCTGCGCAATGAAGCTGCCAACGTTCAGGGGAAAGTGAGGATAATGGTTTTGTCAGACTATGACTTTGCTTACGAGCTAAAAGGCAAGGTTGTATCGGAAAAGGACGGTCACGCTGGAGCCATCGAAGCCTCGAGGGTTTTGGCTATAAACCCTAGTCTGGTCAAGGGAACAGAGACGCCTAGCTTTACGAATGTGCCGCGTTTTGAGGTTCTTGCTCACCCGGAAAATTATTTTCCAAAAGGGCTGGTGGGGGACCCCGGCGAGGCATCGGCAAGCAAGGGGCGCGAGATAAATCAATACGTCATTGAAAACGTTGTAAAACTGGTGGAAGAACTGCGAAGCCCTCCTCCGCGCGCCGAAACAAAATAGGATGAAGGCCGCCTTTGACCTACTGTAAATGCAATTCTAGGAGTAAAGAACCATAAGTATTATTAGTTACGTTGCTCCTAAAGTTTAACCAATCAAAAGAAAATCAGAAATCTCATCATTGCGAGAAAAGCTCGCTTTATGTGATAACCCATAACCAATAATAAATATTCAGGAAGTGCATATTTACGGGAGCATCCCAGACATTTACGATTAAGTACGTTGTACTTGCTAGATTTGAAATAGAAGGCGTTGTAGAAAAACCCGATGTAATCGGCGCAGTTTTCGGTCAAACAGAAGGACTTTTTGGACCGGAACTTGACCTGCGAGAACTGCAGAAAACAGGCCGCATCGGACGAATCGAAATCGACCTGCACTCAAAAAATGACCGGACCACGGGTTCAATAACTGTTCCGACGAGCTTGGACAGGGTTTCAACAGCACTTATTGCTGCAAGCATCGAAAGCATCAACCGTGTCGGTCCGTGCTCAGCTAAAGTTAGCCTTGATAAAATCGAGGATATACGGGAGGCACGTCGAAAAGTCATAATTGACCGAGCTAAGGAAATCCTGCACAAGTGGACCATTGAATCGATGCCCAGCGTCGATGAAGTTTACAAGGAAATCTCTGAAACAATGAAGGTTGGCAAAGTTGAAAAGTACGGCCCAGAAGAGTTGCCTGCTGGTCCAGGATTAGACGCGGCGAAAGAAATCATAGTTGTAGAAGGGAGGGCAGACATAATCAACCTGATGCGTTGCGGAATTTTCAACACCGTTGCACTCGAGGGCGCCAAGGTTCCAGAGTCGATAAAGAAGCTTACGAAGGAAAGGACGGCCACTGCGCTGCTTGACGGCGACCGAGGCGGGGATTTGATACTCAAAGAGCTGCTTCAGGTTACAAACATAAAGTTTGTCGGTCGCGCTCCAAGAGGCAAAGAAATTGAAGAGTGCAATTGCAAAGAAGTCGCTGAAGCCCTAGAAGCTAGGGTTCCAATTTCCGAAGTTTCAGGCAAACCACCAGCCCCTAAAAAGGTGCCAGAACACGTTAAAGTTGAGGTTCCAGAACCTGTTAGCCAGGTGGCCAAAGCCTTGCAGGGAACGCTTGAAGCTGTTTTGTTGAACGACAAGCTCGAGTTGGTTGAGCGTATGCCAGTAAGCCAGCTAGCCGAAAAACTTCAGCAAGTAACCGCCGTTGACACTGTGGTTTTCGACGGCATCATTACTCAACGGATCGTTGACATCGCAGGTGAAAAAAACATCAGACGAATAGTTGCGTCGCGAATATCGGAAGCGGTTAAGCCAGCTTTGAACGTTGAATTAGTAACTTTTCAAGACGCCGTCCCTGAAGCCTGAAACGCCTCATTTTTTATTAAACCTTTCGCTTCTTCGATTCCCCTGGATTGCCAAATGTCTTAGATATGAATCGAGTTCAAGCAAAAGGAAACTGTTGTGCCGAGTCTCGACCGTTGATCAAGCAGCGGCACGTTATTATGCTAACGCTCACGAAAAATTTTGTAAACCCACACCAGCGCTACACATAATCCATTAAACTCTTGGCATCTTGAGCTTCCTTCTTTTCCCCTGTCACAAGTTCTTTTTCAGTTACCCCGAAAAACTCCAGCACTCGAGCCGCTGCAGGGACTACTTGGTTGGTCACGTAGTAATCAACGTCTACTTCATCGTACTCGGCGAAAACGTAAGGTTTCACGCGATTGTAAAAACGCCCTTTTCCCGCCAGTATAACGAAGCCCACTTTGTCGCCGCCTGCTAACCGCCATCCTTTTTCCTTAAGCATTTTAGCTGCTTCCACGTGAGGAGCCCTAACCGCGTACTGTTCAGGCGGTTTTGTCAGTGTTTTCCAGATTATAAGGTCACGAAATGGAACCTTCCTCTGCCTGAGCTCTACGACCACTTTATGCATGTAGTCCACAGCTTTCTTAGCTGATTGCTCCCTCAGGATTATCCCAAGAACGTTTTCCTGCACGTTTTTGGCCACCTGTGCCCAATCTCCCCGAATAACTTCTAACCCAACAATATCTAGGCTGCCATCAGCTCTTAAACCCGCGTACCGCTTCTTAGCTTCAGTGAAAAAAATCCGCTTGTAAACCTCGCTGACCTCTACTTCCAGGCCTAATTCTCTGCCAATCTCTTTTTGCAGTTCGAGAATTTTCTCGCTATCGTTAGTTAGGAACAGGCTGTCAGTGTCACCGTAAATGATCGTTAAGCCTTTTTCCTCGGCCATGTTGGCAGCGCGTAAAATTGTGTACCTTCCCCAGGCTGAGGCTGCTTCAGCTACTGGTTTAATGTACCATCTTGCACCGATCCATCCAGCATACCCGTAAGTAGCGTTTGTTATTATTTTCACTGCTTTTTGCCTTGCGTCTAGGACGCTGTACTCAACCGTGGCCGGGTTTAAACCCTTCATCTGATTGCGTATTTGATTTCTAACCTGTATCAGGAAAGCTAACGCTTCTTTGTAAAACCCGGGCGGTTCCTTTCGGAATCTATAGTTCACTTCTGGTGTCTTATACACTCCACCCGGCGGCTCAGGCTCCTCTGGCAGAACGTACGTGTCAGGGGACAAGTTGTACCGTATCATGATGTTAGGGTACATTGATTTAAAATCCAACACTGCGATGTTATCATGCAAGCCGGGCTTTGGGTTAAGCACTAACCCGCCTGTGTATGGATGATAGGGCTGCTCAACCCTTCTGGGTATAAGCTCGCCAATTTTACGTGTCCGCTTAATCAGAAACCATTCAACCCTAAAACCAACCGCTGCCGTCATAACATGATCCAACGGCAAGCTGACTAAACTTGAAAGCTGCACTGCGAAATCCAACAGCAACATGGCGCAGCCTTGAATTTTCCGTGCGTCGTCTAGGCTGAAACGTTTAAGCAGTTCTCTTTTCTTCGGGTCGTCCCAGTAATCGGCAAACTCAACATCTTCAATTTCAACACCTGAAACATTTTTCGTTACGCCTAAATAGTAAGCCAGATTGGACAGAGTCTGAACCTTCACCTCGGGAAAAACGTCCATAAAGTCAGCGATGTCAACGTTAGCCATGCCTGTGAAAGAAACGTGACCGTAAACGCTGGTATGAGGCTCCTTCTTTCCTCGGTCAACATCGAATGTCCTCCCAAGCCTGTGACTGCGTTTCACCAAGTAGTCCCAGTATTCTGCGTTGCCGTCGAAGCTAACGATGATGTCAGGGTCGAACTCGCGCACATACTCAATGAACTGCGGAATGACAAGTTTATCGTTCTTATCATCACCTGCTATGAACTGCTTTTCTTTGCCGTTGCTGGCTACGGTGGATATTATTATAACAGGGTTCCTGTCTGGTTTAGGCGAGCCCTCCCGACTGTAGCTAACCATTGAACAACTCAATATTCGAAGCGCGGGCTTTTCGACGGCATCAAGTTGTTTTGGAACCGAACAGGCCACGTAAACCCTGTCGATTCTCACATCAGGAACGTTGCTCTTTTCTTCTTCAGCGTCAACCTCATGCCACGCGCAAGGAGCCATATTATTGTCGATTAGATAGCGCATTGGGATGCGAATGTCATCTTCGAAGCATTCTTTTACTGCTTCGAGCCCTCGAAGCTGCTTCGCCAGCTTTCCAGTTTCAGTCGCAAACTTGCAGTAAACCTTTATCGCCTGCACAGGTTTGCCGAAGAAGCGGCGTTCCACAACCTCTGTCTTCATTATCGACGTGGGATAAGCTTTCTTGATTTCATTTGCAGTTAACGACGGGTCGCATCCTTCTTTGACCACAGTGTAAAAATAATCAGCGAAGTTTCTGTCAATAATGAGCACTCTGTTTCCGTCCGCGTCGATTCCCCAAAGCCACAATTCATCTTCTCTTCCCTCTTCGATTCGGGGGTTAATGTCCAAGAGCCAAAACAGGATTTTCATGTGCAATCCGCCATAAAAAGGATAAAGTGTTTTAATCCTTTAAACTTTCAACGTGACCAGCAAGCTGAATCTGAGGGGCAAAGGGCGGAATTTCCTGGAAGAGTTAGTTTTAAGTTGAGCGGCGCATGTTATTTTTTTGATGTTTTATGGGTTCCCCCGAAGTCCTAATTGAGGCGCAAGATATAATCAAAATGTACGATGATTTCATCGCTGTAGACGGTATAAGCTTTAAAGTTTACAAGGGTGAATGCGTAGGCTTCTTGGGACCCAACGGTGCAGGCAAAACAACCACTGTTCGCATGATGTACTGTTTCCTTCCTCCAACGTCGGGTGTGCTGAAAATTGCAGGGTTAGACGTCACCAGTCAATGCAGAGAAATAAAAAGTTTAGTTGGAGTGGCGCCGCAGGAGGAAAATTTGGACCCGGACTTCACCGTCATAAAAAACCTCACTGTCTATGCAAGGTACTTTGATATTTCAAGGATTGAAGCTTTAGAGCGCGCAGACGAGCAACTCAGATTTTTTCAGCTTGAGGAAAAAAGAGATGTTCCCATAGCTGCTCTGTCAACAGGCATGAAACGACGATTGATTTTTGCCAGGGCACTGATTAATCAACCGCAAATTCTTCTCTTAGACGAGCCGACGACAGGGTTGGACCCGCAGGCTCGGCATTTGGCTTGGGATGAAGTTCGCGACTTGAAAAAGAAGCGAGTTACAATAATTTTAACGACTCATTACATGGATGAAGCAGCCGCCTTATGCGATAGGATACTGATTATCGACAGAGGAAAAATCATCGAGGAAGGCAAGCCTGCTGAACTCGTCAAGAAGCACGTGGGCGAAGAAGTATTGGAAGTTGATTATGACGAGAATCTGCTACCGTCCCTGAAGGAAGCTTTCCCTGAAGGGGATTTTGAAAGGTTAGGCGACCGACTGCAAATCTTCACGGATAAACCTCACGGAGTTTTCGAAGGCTACCTGAAGGAGCACCCGATGCAGAACGTGACTATACGAACAGCCAACCTTGAGGATGTTTTCCTTAAACTAACAGGAAGGGGGCTTAGAGAAGAGTGACCGCTCCCGGCATCCGCAAGTCTCCAGCACGCTTCTCACTGCCCAAGTTAACCTACCGTGTGGGAAAGGTTTGGCAAAGAAATTTTGACGTGTTCACCAAAACAGCCACAGTCAACTTTTTGCCCTCACTTCTTGAGCCGATCCTGTACTTGCTGGCTTTTGGCTACGGGTTAGGGAGTTTCATACCAAGCATCCAGGGCATATCGTACATCAGGTTCATCGCACCCTCCTTGGTGGCGATCGCCATAATGACTGGCGCATTTTATGAGTGCACATTCGGTTCTTTCGTGCGCATGTATTACCAAAAAACTTTCGATGCGATTATCGCCACGCCGATAAGTGTTGAAGAAGTGGTCGCGGGAGAACTCCTGTGGGGAGCAACGCGCGCCACAATCAACGCGACAATCGTGCTAGCTGTAATCGCTATTTTCGGCTTAATCTCAAGCCCGCTGTTTTTGTTTGTTCTGCCACTTTCGTTCTTCGGAGGGCTAATGTTTGCTTCCATTGCGATGTGCTTCACCGCCGCAGCCCCAAACATTGATTTCTTCAATTATCCATCGTTCCTGTTTCTGACACCCATGCTTTTCTTATGCGACACTTTCTTCCCGTTAACTTCCTTGCCTAAGATTGCTCAAGCGGTTGCAATGGCTGTTTTACCCTTAACGCACATAGTTAACATTACTAGAGCCGTCGTTTCGGGGCGCGTTGATCTTATCCTCGGCTTAAACCCAACTATGTTGCTGCTCATAAGCCTAGCATGGGTAATTGTAGTTACGGTTTTCTTCTTTATACTAAGCATAAACCTGATGAAAAAACGCTTAGTAAGCTGATTGATGTTAAGAAGCGCTTCCATGCTTGTGCGCGGTGCTTGAGATGTCGATGCACGAATCGTTAATGTTTTGGTGGCCTTATCTTTTCTCATTGTTGAAGCGTTGACTCTGCCGTCATCTTTTGTGGTTTATTAAAGATTTTTAACTTTAAACTCACATTGTAAGCCAATGTGGATGGTTAATCATGCGTTTAGTCGTGCGGATAGGCGGCTCAGTCGTTGCGTCGCCAGTTAACACGGAATTAATCGGTAGATACGCTGACTTAATAAAAACAGTGAAATCACAAGGTCACGAGGTGGCAGTCGTAATCGGCGGCGGAAAACTGGCACGAGAATTCATCCGAATCGCGAAAGAACTGGATCTGAACATGCAGGCGCAAGATGAACTTGCGATTTCGGTTTCCCGTCTTTACGCTCAACTTTTCCTCAAAAGGCTGGGCAAAATAGGCTGCGGCAAGGTGGCTTTCACGCTCGACGACGTCGACCTATGCCTTGCCGAGCGTAAGGTCGCTGTGATGGGCGGTTTGAAGCCCGGGATCACGACTGACGCAGTCGCGGCGCTGGTTGCTGAACGGATTGTGGCCGACTTGCTTGTTAAGGGTACCGACCAAGAAGGCGTCTACAACAAAGACCCGAGGAAACATGCTGATGCAGTTAAGCTGGACAGTTTAAGTTTTGATTATTTACCGAAGATTTTCGATGAAAACGTACACAAAGCCGGGATGCATCAGATTATCGATCCTGAAGCCGTCAAGGTTCTAAAGCGCCACCGCGTAAAGCTGGTTGTCGTAAACGGCTTTAACCCTGAGAACATTTTGGCCGCCGTTAACGGCGAAAAAGTTGGAACAACAATAAGCTAATCGTCCCTACCAAAAAGATGCATAATTAATTTCAAGTCGGAAAACCAACATAAACTCGTTGAGACACAAGAAGAGATGTAAGGTTGCCTAAAAAGAGAAGGCTTACCAGGGAAGAACTTGCCAAGCATCTTTGTTCACACTTTCCCAAGGCTCTTCAGCGCGCTACTATGAACGGCTAAGCTTGAAATTTCGTTTTCTCAGATATCTGAGTTCGCGATGATGGCCCAAGCCGAAGCTGTTTTGAAGAATGGGCTTTGAGGTTGATTGACTGCCAGGTTTTCAAATTTTTTCAACTGCTTTTCTCTTCGACGTTGTTCTGGCAACTCTTCCATGCGTTCGTAAGAGTTGTTTTCTAATAGAGTCATATGGTGACCTCCGACGAAAAACAGACAGAAAACCCGTTTCCCTGCGCTGGAAACCGCAAATAATACATACTCGTTCGTTCTATAAAATGGCTAGTCAGTCACAAAAGTTAGTGATTACAGTGACCGAGACTGAAATAATCTCTGTCCTCCGGGATTTCGGATTGACGGAAAAAGAAGCCGAAGTTTACATATTTCTCGCCAAAACAGGTGCTCAAAGAGCAGGTGAAGTTTCAAAACGGATGAAAATGCATAAAGCTGAAGTGTACCGCATATTAGAAGTCCTCAAAAGCAAAGGACTAGCAGAAGAAACACTGGAATTCCCAGCGCGATTCGTACCGGTAACGTTTGAGCATTTTCTTGACATGATGATAAGAGCCAAAAGAGAGGAAACCTTCAATCTTGAAGCCAGAAAAACCAAGTTGTTAACGCGTTGGGAATCCTTGATCCCTGATAAACCATCCCCTCAGCAGGCAAAATTCACGGTCATTAAAGGCCGCGAAAACATCTACTCAAGGATTCTTGAACTGGTTGAGCACGCAAATAGCGACGTGCTCGCGATGACCGACAGTATAGGCGTAATTAGGTCAGAACAAGCGGGAATATTCGACCTGACAGAAAAACATGACGTCAGGTTCAGAATCCTAACAAATGTAAAAAAAGAAAACTACAGATACATCAAATCAGTTCTTCAAAAAACCATACCTAAACACTTCGAAATCGAAGGGCGCCACAAAGATTTAGGAGCCAAATCGTACCCTCACTTCGTAATTAGAGACGACGACGAAATCGTCTTTTTCCTAACCCCCACAGAAGACGCATCGGCCGCAAATCAAGACGAAACGATACTTTGGACCAACAACTCGGAAATAGTCTCCGCCCTCAAAATGTTTTTTGAAACAACATGGGATGAAGCCACTGACCTTGGGATTAGGATAAATGAGATTGAAACTGGCGTCGCAACCCCAGAAACAATCATCATCAAAGATGCTGAAGAGGGCTACCAAAGATTTTCCCAAGCAATGAAAAGAGTAAACGAGGAATTAATAGTAGTTTCCACTTCCAAGGGTTTCACCACGGTAATGTCGAATCTCCTCTCCCAAATACATAGGAAAACCATAACGGCGCGCATCCTTTTCTCGATGGACTTTGAAAATTTAGAGGTCGCCGAGGCTCTCTCTAAACATTACCACGTCAAATACTCCGACGCCATCTACTCAAGTATTGCGATAATTGACCACTCTCAAATGTTCATGTTCAAAGCACCCTTAGTTATCGGGAAAAAAGCCGAGCCGGCCTCCTATTTTGACCACTTGCTATACACAAATGACGTATTCTACTTAAGAAGCATGGGAAATATGCTAGACGACTTATGGAACAAATCTCTTGATCTTTCCGATATGAAGGTGGAAGCAGCCATGAGGTCGCCCCCGATTACGATATCAGCTGAGTCGCCGGCAGCGAAAGCCGTTGATTCTATGCTTGCGAACAACATCGGTTCAGTAGTCGTAGTCGAAGGCGAAAAACCAGTTGGAATAATAACTGAAAAAGACATTCTCAATCGGTTAGTGGGCACTCAGCGAGACCCCAATAAGACAACAGCAAACGAAATTATGTCCACTCCACTGATCACAATTAACCGTGAAAAAAGCCTTTTGGAAGCTTTGAAAATCATGGAATCAAGCGATATCCGCAGACTAGTGGTAATTGAGGAGGGAAAAATTGTGGGCATTCTTTCTGAAAGACGAGTTTTAGAAAAATCAGAAGAGAAACTAATGCAGAAAATTAGCCAACAGAAAAAGCTAACCTGAAACGCAAAGGAAAAGCGTGCGCAAAGCCAATGTCGGTACCTGAATAAATAAATATATGGACTGTTTAAGCAACGAGAAAGGACCTTTAGTGAAGAAAATATGGCACTAGTCGAAGCGGTAGACCTGAGGAAGACGTACATGCTGGGGAAAGTCCCTGTTGAGGCGGTCCGTGGAGTTAGCATGAAAGTGGAATCTGGAGACTTCGTCTCTATACTTGGACCCTCAGGCAGCGGCAAATCAACGATGCTGAACCTAATCGGTGCCTTAGACAAGCCTACCTCAGGAAAGTTGTTGATAGACGGCGTTGACATCTCAAAACTCAACGACAACCAGTTAACGGATTTGCGCAGGCGAATCGGGTTTGTTTTCCAATTTTTTAACTTGATTCCTCGGTTAACCGCCAGGGACAACGTTGAATTGCCGATGGCTATTGCGGACGTGAATAGGGCTCAACGGAGAAAAAGAGCCATAGAGCTTCTTGAAAACGTGGGCTTAAAAGACCGAGTTAACCACAAGCCCGCGGAACTAAGCGGTGGGCAGCAGCAACGCGTCGCAATCGCGAGAGCATTAGCGAACAACCCGAAATTTCTCTTGCTGGATGAGCCGACGGGCAACATTGATTCTAAAACGGCCGGCGAAGTTATGGGGCTGCTGAAGAAGCTCAACGTTGAAAATGGCGTTACCATTATCATGGTTACTCATGACCAGCAGTTGGCTCGAGAGGCAAACCGGACTCTGCAGATGTTTGACGGTAAATTCATAACTGAAACGGTGAATCCAAAGTGAAAACGTACGACATCTTTGGTTACTCTCTTAGCGCAATCAGGCTTCGCAAGCTTCGTGCAGCATTAACCACGTTAGGCGTGATCATAGGCATCGCGGCGATCGTTGCTTTACTCTCGATTACTCAGGGTTTGCAGGTAAGCATAACAAATGACCTTAACAGAGGCTTGTCATCAAACACATTAATTGTCGTGTCAGGCAGCAACGCTTTAGGGCCAGCCGGCGGCAGCGGAGTCGGCGGCGGACCCGGGGGTAGGGGTAGAGCAGGGTTCGGCCTTGGCGGCGCAGGCGCAACCTCAGGCTTCGCTTTATACGTTAACTACACCAGTAAGATTGACGCTTTATCGCCTGATATCGCTTCATCTTTGGCTGTGATAGAGCAGTCAGGTTATATTAACGCAGACGGCTTGAACAGTTCCGTTACAATTTACGGAGTCAACTTCAATCAGTACTCTCAGCTTTACCCAACAACCTTTGTCGCCGCGTCAGGAACCATCCTATCCAACCCGGCTGACAACGATATAATCGTGGGTACACGGGTAAATGATCCCTCAGAAAATGGTACGCTACTTTTCAGTGCAGGCAACAATGTCGGCATCGTTTGGACAAACGCTACAACCCTGCCTGTAGTTAACGCGACCTACACGGCGAAGGTCTCAGCTGTGCTTCAAAAAATCGGTGGGTTCGGCTTGGCTGGACCCTCGGACACTGGCGTTTACATGCCTCTGAGTCAAGCAGAAAGCTTTTTCGGAACAAGCCAATGTCAAATGATCCTTGTTCAGCTCAAGAACAGCAACAACTCAACAATCACGGATGTTTCTAAAGCCATTACCAACTATTTCGGCGGTCAAGTAACAGTTATATCTTCAAGTGCCGTGATGAGTCTGCTTTCAACCATTTTTGGCACGATTCAGCTGTTCCTCGGAGGCATCGCTGCCATCAGCCTGTTAGTGGCGGGAATTGGGATCATGAACATCATGATTGTCTCACTAATCGAGCGCACGCGAGAAATCGGCATACTCAAAGCGTTAGGAATGAAGAGCCGAACTGTGCTGTCGATTTTCCTCGGTGAATCAGCGATTATCGGCTTAATCGGCGCGTTAGCCGGCATACTTTCAGGGTGGGTCTTAGCAAACATCGTTGCGCGACTGCTGGCTTCAGGAGCATTCGGAGGAACCGGCTTCAAAGTGACGCCGCTGCTGACTCCAGAAGTGTTCCTCGGCGCTTTGGCTTTCGGCATCGTCATCAGCATAATATTCGCCATGTATCCTGCGTGGCGCGCGTCCAAGCTTAAGCCCGTAGATGCTTTAAGGTACGAGTAACACTAGCTTATAGCGAAGGTGTAAAAGCGTAAAGCGGTTGTACCCTGATCAGCCAGTCGTAGGCGTCGGCGCAGTAATAATCAACCAAGGTAAGATCGCGCTGATAAAACGTGGAAACGAGCCAGCCAGGGGCAAATGGACGATTCCAGGCGGCTTGGTTGAGCTTGGAGAAAGCCCTGAGCAGGCTGTTGTCCGCGAAACCAGAGAGGAAACAGGACTCGGCGTTGACAACCCAAGTTTGATGGATGTAGTTAGCCAAGTTAACTTGGACGAGAAAGGGAAAATCAAATATCACTACGTCATCATCGACTACCTTGTGCATATGAAGGCAGGGACAGCTCAGGCTGCAAGCGACGCCGTGGAATTGCGTTGGGTACCCTTCGGCGAGGTGGAAGGGTACGATTTGACCGCGTCTTTTCGGCTTTTTTTCAGGCAAAACAGGAAAAAAATGGAAGCAGCAAATTCGTATTGAGGCAAGGCAAAAAAGGCGAAGGGCTAACCTCGTTGGGGTCTTTACTTGTTTAGATACCTCCAAGCGAGCACGACGCTTAATATTATTGTAATTAACGCGAAGGTGCCTACGTAAGCAAAGTCAACCGTGACCTTGCTGAGACCTCCCCTGTTTATCAGGAACGTTCTTACGGCGTCGATTGCGTATGTTGTAGGGTTGACATTGACGATTGTCTGCAACCAATTCGGCATCAAGCTTGCCGGGAAAAACGCGTTGCTAGCGAATACTAAAGGTATGTTCACGAAGTTTATGAAAGCGCTCTGTGTTTCCATCCGTGTTGATCTTAAGCTGACAGCCACGAAGATTGAGCTCATTCCCATGCCGAAGATGAATATGATTGCTACCGCTCCAAGCAGGGTATATGGTCTGAAGTTTGTGCCTATTGTGATTCCGAACAGGAAAGCGATACCTAATAGTATGATGGCTTGAACCAAGGCGCGAAGTGCCCCCGAAACAATCTTGCCCATGACGAAAGTCGTCTTTGAAACCGACGTGGTTAAAAGTTTGTCGATGAAGCCGAAACGCCGGTCCAGAACAACCGACATTGAACTGTAAGTGGTTGCCATTAGAGTTAGAAAAATAATCAGACTGCACGCTAGGTAAGAGAAGTAATCGGTTACTCCGAAGTAACTTGTCATTACATGAGACTGTAAACTAGTAAAGTATGCACTTATCTGAAGAAATTGCTGCTGCGTAGCCGGCGGAGTGAGTGATAAGTAAGGAAGACTCTTAACCGAGAATAATCCGCTTATGTTCAGGCCTTTTCCAAGAAGACCCAGCCAAATTACAGGCTGGGAAACTGTGAGAATGAAGACTATGGGGTTTTTGAACCATTTTGTGAGTTCGCGACTGGTCAATGCTCTTAAACCGTGGAGAGGATTGCTGTGTTCTTTTCTGCCTTCGGCCATACGTGTCACCTGCTTTCTCCTCCAGCCCTCCGCATTGTTTCTCTTTGCTGAAAGGCTGAAATTTTAGAGCCTTCTTCTTCCCTCAAGCTTTTGCCCGTAAACTCGAGATACACCTCGTCAAGCGTCGGTCTCGATAAAGAAAGCCTCCCAACCTTGTAACCCTCCGCCCTTACCGCCTCCATTATGTAAGGAGCCGTTTCCTCGCCGTTCTCCGCCTTTATTCTGTAGGTTTCATCCTGTCTCTGCACTCCCTTCACCGTTGGAACCATCTTAATTAAGTCTGAAAGATCTTCTGTGGCGTTTTGGATGCTCAACATTATGATGTCTCCGCCGAGTCCTTTTTTCAAGTCATTCGGCGTACCGATAGTGATTATTTTTCCGTGATCAATTATGGCTACGCGGTCGCAGAGTGAATCGGCTTCTTCCATGTAATGTGTTGTAAGAAAGAGAGTCATCCCAAATTCTTTTTTCAGGACTCTAAGGTAATTCCAGGTAGCCGCTCGAGTCTGCACATCTAAACCCAACGTTGGCTCGTCTAAGAAAAGCACTTTTGGATTATTGATCAAACTGCAGATAAGTTCCAGTCTTCTTCGCATGCCGCCCGAGTAGGTTTGCACTTCCTTATCTTTGAACGCTGTTAGCTCAACCAGGTTTAGAAGTTCAAGGCTGCGTTTCTTTGCGACATCCTTCGGGACTCCGTAGAGGGCCGCGATTAACATTACGTTCTGGTAGCCTGTGAGGTCTTCATCGGCGGTATAAACCTGTTGCATGACCCCGATTGAGTTCTTTACGTTTAAGTTCTGACTAGCAACGTCTTTTCCAAATATAGACGCTTTGCCTTCAGCGGGTTTTAGTACTGTGGTGAGCATTTTGATTGTTGTTGTTTTCCCCGCACCGTTAGGTCCCAGAAAACCGAAAATTTCGCCGTTCTTCACGCTGAAACTTACGTGGTCGACAGCGATTAGGTCTCCGTTGAAGATTTTTGTTAATCCTTCAACAACTATTACGTCTTCGGTCACATTTCTACCTCCGAACCTTTTTTTGGCTTATGAAAAGTGATTCATCTGAATTTGTTTTTAGCGGACATGTCCGCCTCAACCGAAACGGATATCTGATTAAGCTGATACTGTAAGAGTCATGCGGCGATTGGTAGTTGAGTTTCCAAAAAGTGAATTCATCAAAGTCGAAGGCAACTCTAAAGTTCTTGAAAACCTAAAAACCATGGAGGTCTTAATGTTTCTCAGGCATACGGACGAAGAAATAACGATGATTTGCAGGGTAGAACTTGAAACCGAAGTCTCCAACGCAGAAGACTACGTCAAACGCGTCGGCGACAACGCTTATCGGGTACAACTTCTAGAACAGGAAAATTCGGGAGCATACGTTGTCCTCGTCAAACATAAGCTCAACCATCCCTCTGAGCTCTCAAGTATTGGGAACGCGTTTTGGGAAAAAGGCGCATACATTGTTGCCAGAGAAATGTGGAGCGGAAAGTTCAGGATGACTTTTCTAGGGACTCTAAATCAAATAAAAGCCACTCTTAAAACATTGGAAATTACTGGGATTCGACACAGAATACTCTCAATGACAGATGCAAAGTTTGCGCCTGATTCACCGCTTAATGCCTTGACTGAAAAACAGAGACGAATCTTAATTGCCGGCTACAAGTTGGGGTATTTTGATTTGCCTCGAAGAGTGAGTTCAAGGGAATTGTCTGGGAAACTCGGACTTCACAAATCAGCTTTGGCAACTCACATAAGAAAAGCAGAGCTTCGCTTGCTCGACGCAGTTCTGAGCGAAGTATAATTTTTTCGGCTTTTTTCAGACAAGTAAGGAAAAAGGAAAAGTAATTTAGCTTTTTTCGATTCCTGCGAGGTTTTTTGCGAGTTTCTTCTTGGCTTCTATGTCGGTTAGTCTTGATATCATTATCCTCTGCGTCTGGGGCGAGCCTGCCCCGTGTAGGTCTTCAATCAGACCTGTTCCTAATGCCATGTTTTCAATAAGCCTGATCATGCGTATTCTGTGTTCCGTCGGAACGTCAGCCTTACCCTTTAGGTACTTATCTATGTATTTTCCGAGTTCTGGATGTTCAAAGTCTTTTTCAGATGGCATTGTACCTACGATTCCGCCGGCTATGTCCATGGCCAACCTTGCCATTTCGAAAGGAAATCTAGTTACGTTATGCTTGACACTGTTCGCTAGCAAGGGTTTCACAAAGTAAGTTCCTGAAGGAAGTTTGTAGCCCTCATAAGAGCATGCTATTCCACAAGAATACATTGTTTCGTTTAAATGGGTCATTTCGGTGATTTTGTCTCGCACATGCGAGGATGTTTCCACACCGTTATATTCAGCGATTGTTGCAGCAGCACCTATTAACACGTCGCCAACACCGGTTTTACATCCTCCATAATTTTGTCTGTGGTATGACGCAAATCGTTCAACAAGCATCGACGTGAAATCATGTTCACCAAACATTAAGACGCGTTCCCAAGGCACGTAAACATCGTTAAAAACAACTAGCGCCTCGTGACCTGCCGTGCTGTATTTAGCGTTACCCACGTCAATCTTGTTTCCCTCCAATTTTCTCGTGTCGTTCACTTGCCTTCCAATAATGTAAATTATCCCTTTTGCATCGCTTGGGATGGTGAATGAAACCGCGTAGTCCTTTTCGTCTTCACGCATTGCGACGGTGGGCATCACGATTAACTCGTTAGAGAAGACGGCGCCGGACTGATGAGCCTTCGCGCCTCTTACGACTATTCCATCGTTTCTTTTTTCGGTGACATGTAAGTAGAGATCGGGGTCTGCTTGCTGAGACGCTCTCAGTCCTCTGTCTCCCTTAACATCCGTCATTGAACCAGCACAAAACAGATCGTTTTTCTGAATGTGTTTCAAAAATTCCGTGAACCGCTCAAAGTAATTAGTTTTATATTTCTGATCCATCTCGTACGTTACGCTTGACATTGTGATAAGAGCGTCCATTCCGACACAGCGTTGAAAGCAGGTTCCGGTCTTTTGTCCCAGCAAGCGTAACATCTTCACTTTTTTAATTAGGTCATCCGTGTTTTGAGGTATGTGGGTGAAGCGGTTAATTCGCTCGCCAGTTAAATGAGATGTTGCCGTCATCAAATCAGCATATTCGGGGTCTCGCGCAAGCTCGTAGGTTAATGCTATTGAGTTTAAGCTCGGCTTAAGGAAGGGAAATTCAGCAGGGTCTTTGATTCTTTCCCCAAACATGTAGACCTCTTTTTTTGACTCAAGTATGCTTTCAACGTATTCGCTTGCAGATTTCAATCTTTATCTCTCATGGTGATTACGTTATCCAGTTGTTAATAAAAATTTTCACATTCACAGCGAATGGGAAGTGTTTTATGATTTTGATTCTTCAGCGAGCTAAAGCCTCAATGCAGCGGCAGGCAGTGCGCTGGATCAATCCCCACGGGCAGTTTTATGTTCGCAAATTTTCAAAGCAAATAACCTAGCGGTGCTTAGGGACTGACCTGCGCGCTCGACCTTCCCCCGATTTGCATTACCCTTCTGCTTAAATCAAAGCAGCACATGGTCTTTCATAGGAGCCTCCGACGAATCATGAAAGAATCAGTCTTGTCGATTCCGTTTCAGCTGAATGGACGCAAGGGGAAAGTATCCGTCGTCTTGAACAAGAACATGGATCATCGCAGGTCGGGCTACGATCGTTTGGTGCAACTGGGATTGCTGAACAAGGAAGACCTTCCGCAAGTGACAGGCTTCCCAACGATGCTGGCTAACGTCAGCTATGACGCATCTGGTTACAGAAGCCTCTTTGGCTGGATTCAGATGGCGACGTTTGAGAAGCATGGAACGAAGCCGAGGGTTGATGTCAAGCTTGACAGGTATCCCTCCTTCTCAGGGATCAATTTTCCATTCGTCAGCTTCGGGCCGAAACCATCAGTTTTCGATTCGCCGGCGACTTGGAATCCGAAGAGCAGGAAGAACTACAAGCTAACCCTCGATACCTTCCTAACGACCTTTCCGATACTATCTAGAAAAGAAGAGTCGGTACAGTGGATTTGTGGCTTCAAGTGGGGATACCATTTCGATGACGATCCCGGCTGCCCGTACATTGATGGACCTGAGGTCACCGCGGCTGCCGTTTGGAATGGTTACCTGCCTTTTCTCGGAACTCATGCCAAATCTTGGCGCTTCTCCTCTGCGATTTAGGTCCTGAAAAGATTCATATCATGAGAGGAATCGTCGCCAAGTAGAACATGGCGCATAACGATTATTTTCGGAAATATCTTACTCTGATAAGCGTGAATTTTGAGCTCATCTTATGGTTAGTCTTTAATACTTCTTGCGTGCTTAAAGACGGAGAAGGAAGACGAGGGGACCAATTGACAAGTATAAAGAAGCGGTTAGACTATGTCCTAAACGAGCTGTCAAATTTGGACACGGAGCCTGACCACGAGACGTCTGACAATGTTGTGGCTGCGCTTTCAATTATTAAGGAGGCTTTCAGGGAATCAGAACAGTGCCCAGCTTGCTGTTTCACTTATGATGACCGCCAGAGAATTGTCTGTGACGTTAATGGTCCCTTGCCGTTTAAGGAATTCATGAAGAAGTGCAAGGTTTGCCAAGCTCAAATTAAGCAGGCTTTATCTCTTCTTCAGTGATAAATAACAATTTGTTATTGGCTACTAGCAGTCACAAATCTTTAAAAATTTCCAACAGGCTTAAGTTTTCGGCGAACTTTATGGAAAAAAACATGCAAAAATACATTGTTCTAGTAAGGTTGAACCCATCGAAAACGATGCCTTTCAATAACACTGTGTCATCATGGCCGCAGAATCCTACCAAAGGTGTGATGCTATGGGGTGCCTACAACATCTTTGGAAATTGGGACTTTGCAATATGGTTTGAAGCAGACAACAATGAAGACGCGTATCACTTTGTGTGGGAAAAAATCCGGCCAATCGACGGCGTGATGGAAACCGTCACGATGCCGGCAAACCCAATCAAAGAATACATGTAAAGAAACTTTTCTTCTTCTTTTTTCTTTTTTTTCTTTATTTCCAGCGTCTCAGCAAACCCGTACAACTTTCTTTTTGTGCGTTAAGTCTTGTTACTGAAGGGCGATTGGGCCTGAACCAACGGTGCAGTAGCTTGGTTTCAGCTTTATCTTTTTGATGCTTCCACGTTTTAGTAAAATTAATGTGAATCAGCATCTCACTGACTTCTTTCTAATTTATTTTGAAGAGTTTTGCAGCGTTTTCTCCAAGTATCATTTGTTTCTCTTTGTTGCTTATCTCGAGAGTTTTTATGTTCTCGATTATCTTGGGTGTGTCCCCCCACGGGTAGTCTGTGCCGAAGAGCATATGGAAGGAACCGTAAAAGCCGTACGCGAGTTGAACAGCTGGCTTCCACATTCCTTCTGCAGTGTCAACGTAGAACATTTTTAGGTATTCTATCGGAGTCTTTTTCAGCGGCGCTGGCGGCGCCCCGTTCTTGCCCTGACCCATTACAAACCCGTTTATTCTTCCAGCCATCAAAGGTATGAGCGTTCCCAGATGGTGCGTGATAATCTTTAGGTCAGGATGCATTTCAAGGACGCCTCCTCGCATAATGCGGAACGTTGCAAGAGCCGTGTCGATGCCCCAGCCCATCATCATGTTCATGTTGTACTCGTCGTTCATCCAATCATAGATTTTCCTGATGTACGAGGGATGAATCCACAGTCCGCATCCGAGCTGACTGACCTTAACGTAAAAAGGCTCAAACTCCTTTAAGTCCAGCGGCTTACCCCTCACGTTTGAGAGCACTTGGACGCCTAGTAAGCCAAGGTCTTTAACCGCCCTTTCCGTTTCCTCAACAGCCGCCTGTACGTCAAGAAGAGATACCGTAGCTATCCCTTTGAAGAGCCCGCTGGAATTCTCCGCAATCCTTGCGATGCCGTCATTTCCTGCTTTGTATATTTTGTTGAATTCTTTAACCGGGACATTCGAGGGTAAATCATCAAGCGTTGGTCCTGCAAGAGAAAGAACTTGCGTGTCTATTCCGAACTTTTTCATTTGGCTTATCCGATAATCCAGGTCGGTTATTGCCTTTCCTTTGCCTCCGGCTGGGTTGTCGGAAGAAAGAAAGGTTACCATCTCGGGAAGCGGCTTGGGCAAAGCGTCCAAGTATTCTTTCGGGTAAAAATGGTTGAAAACATCGATAATCAAGGGCTTTCATCTCGATCGAGAGAAACAAAAACAGAAAACTTGAACGCAGATATAAAGTTAATTGGCGCCTGCATCTTTGAAGAACAGGCGTGTTTCACCCATTGTTTTAAGGTCCAGGGCTCTTACCCTCGCGACGATGGGGAAATCGCTTACGACTTTGCCGAGCGTTAGGCAGTGATGAGGCGGCAGGTCATGGGCTATCGAACGCACTGTTTCAGCATCCACCCGTGATGCTCGGCTCACAACGTCTAAGTCATGCTCGTTGGTGAAGTTGAAGAGGAAGATGTTGTCTGCTTGTCGGTAAATAGTCTCTTGTATGGTGTCGGGCTGGTTGGTTATGAACGTGGCGAAGATGCCCAAGTGACGCATGCGGGTAACAATGTCGTCCCAATAGGTCTCGCGCAGGTAGAGGTGGGCTTCTTCCGCGAAGAGGAAGACAGCCTTCAACTTCCAGTTTGATAGGGAATCAACCAGTTTGCCCAGCGTGTATTCAACTACGATTTGGCGGTCGATGTTTGACGTGTTTTTCAGGTTGATGACGATGGCGCCGCCTTGTTCACGGGCTTTCAGCAGACTCTCATCTAGCAGCGTGGCCCCGCCCGGGGAATCTGTGAAGAAGCCGGAATTAACAAGCGAGTGGAACCGTGAGGCTAACGCGTCGCGGACGTGCTGGTTGCAGTTTAAATCTCGAATGGCTTCTCCCAGTTCCTGCATGTTCAGTTTTCCTTTCTCCTTGAGCATCTTCCAGATTCGTCGGAATTCCCGAGCCGAAGTCCCTGGCAGGTGGAGCGCGTTTACAAGTATGCCCATCACCGTGTTCAGGTGCAGCTGGTCGAGGGCGACTTTGAAGTTCTGCGACGGAGTGAGCGTGTGGATTTTGTCGTAGTATGCGTTTCTCTTGCAGTCGTTTGTCAAGCCGAGGCTGGTGTACTCGCCGTTAAGGTCGAAGATGACGACGACGGCTTTGTACCCGATTAGGTTAACCATTAGAAGCTTAGAGAGGTGGCTCTTGCCGCAGCCTTTTTTGCCCGTTATGATATTTAACGTGCCGTCTATTGATGAAGCGTCAATCGTTAAGAGCGCAGCGTCTTTTGTGCCTCCTAAGACGATAGGAAGTTTGCCGTCGATTTTCGCCAGCTTCATCAGCATCGGCACCGAGAGCTTTTTAATCGTTGATTGGGAACGGCTGGGTAACCAGCTGCTGCTGGGAGTTAACATGTCGTTTTCCAACGTTGCCCTTATCTTGCAGATTAGCAGGCTGGCGTCTTGTATGTAAGTGATGTGTGGGGCAATCTCCATGGGATCAATATCCTCACCCTGCAACGGTTCGCCCCCGTCGGGAAGCGTACGCAAAAGCTCCTCAAGGACTCCGGGAACGGCGGCAAACTGCACGTCGATGACTTGTGCGATTAAGGCTTTTCCCGCCTCTTGATCCTCAACTAAGAGGTAATCGCCTTTTTCGGCGCATTCGGTTGGGAAACTGATGATTTGAAGAACGTTGCCTTCTTTCTTGTAGAGTTTCATGCGTAAATCTCCCCCTTGCCGAACGGTCCGAAAAGCAGCCGATGCATGTCTGGCCGGTTAACCATCTGAATCCCATGTTTGCGAGTGATGAAGTGCTTGATGGCTAAAACTTCGTTCGCGGTGAAAGTGCACAGGATATGCGACAGCCGCAGGGTTTCAGGGTAGCTTTGCTTGTAAAGGTCGTTGCCAAGCAGTTTTTGTACAGCTTCAAGTCTTTGTTCTGCAGGGGTTTCTTTGTCGATGTCTAAGCGGAACGCAAAGTTTGCCTTGTTGAGCCGAGCCACGTAAACGTCGCCTAGAAGTATCGTCGGCGGCTTGAAATGCACCCCTGTTGTTTCAAGAAGGTACGGTGGATCATGGCTTGGAAGCTGCTCGGTTATCAGGATGCCGTTGGCGCGAAGCGTGGTGGCTTTCGAAAAGGCGAGAACAATGCTGCTGTTTCTTCTTGCGCAACCGAGGATTTCCCGAAGGCGCTGAGTTGGCGTTTCGATAGTGCCTGATATGAGTGACCCGTCGAAGAGGATTATGCCCCGGATAACTGTTTTTGCAAGCATTGTCTGCATCCACCGTTCCAAAAGGCTAGCGAGGCGCATGGGCATCTGCATGATATTCGGCGATGCTGTATGCATGCTGCCGTAGGTTGTGCTGAAGTACGCATGTTCAAGCGTGTTGTACACCGTGTTTTTGTTATCTTCTGTTATGTGAAAGATGAATGGGCCTAGCCGCGTGTACTTGTAGGTCTGGTTTTGGCGCCACGTGATTGCTCCTCTTACGGCGACGATGATACCCGTGGCTGTTTCGCCGATTTTGATGGTTGACGTGTCCACCGCAGCTATCAGGGTTTCTTGACGGTCCGGTTTGATCTGGATCGGCTGGGGTTTTAGTTGTATGCTGGACGGGTATTGTTCGGTCACACTCAGTTGCTGGAAGGTTTGATGGTTTAGCTGGAGATCTTGGTGCTGGACTTGCTTGAGTGAGTAGAGGCTTTGTTCTAGAAAGCGCCAGGGGAGCGATGTGTCGATTGTAGGTTGTGGAAAGTTATATTTGTTAGTAATTGTATATTGTTCAATCACCATGATTCACCAATATGCAAGAGATTGTTGGTGAAATATTTAAATATTGTGCATGTGCATCTTGCACAATACAATAATCAACAAGTGGGAACTTGACAGAAAAACAGCAAAAACCACCAATACGCGTAAAAATGAAAATCGGCGACATAGAATTCGAAATTGAATCCCAAGAAGACCAAATCCAAAGCACTGTAGACAAAATCCTTGCCACAGTCACCGAACGCCTGAAAACTACAAGCCTCGCTCAGGTAGCCGAACGCCCTGCGCCGCAGCCACGCGCTGAAACGTGCAAAGGAGTCATCCAGAAACTCTGGGAAGAAAACTGGTTCGGTGAGCCCAAGGGTCTTGACGAAGTCCACAGCGAGCTCGCACGCAGAGGCTTCCATTACGACCGAACAGCCGTAGCCCACGCACTAGTCGACCTAGTTAAAGATAACGTATTGACACGCATCGGCAAGCCCCGACGATATCAATATGCCCAGAAGAGACCACCGTCGTAGCTCCTTTTAGCTCCTGCACCAAATTTTAAATATGAATCTCACGCAATATGGCTTCATGCAAGTTACCGACTTAGTCCGTTATAACCATGTGGTCCGTCGGCTTTACTTTGATGCGTTAGCTAAGTTGTCTTGGAGCGAGATTATCGCGGATAAGGGTTTGAGTTTTGATTCGATGCGTAACGTGTTTCTGCATTTGACTTACGTCGAGGACAGGTGGATAAACTGCGTTATTCCGGGTCGACATGAAAAAATCGTTGGGATGGATTTTAATGCTTTCAAGGATTCAGAGGCGTTGAAGAATTACATGCAGCAGGCGGCGAAGAACACAGAGAACTATTTGGCAAAGCTTTCCGCCGACGAATTAAAGAGGGAAGTCGTTGTTCCTTGGGGTGACGAGCCAGGCGCCAAAATCACCGTTGAGACAGCTTTAACCCACTTGGTTGTGGAGGACTTGATTCACTATGGCGAGTTGTCCGCTGCGTTGTGGCAGATGGGGTTGGAGGCGCCTTACATGGGCTTCTGGGCCTACAAACTAACTCATCCGTGAAGTTAGAAAAGTTTGCTCAGCGTTTGCAGGCGATGAGCGAGCATTGGGTGTCGTGTTTGAAGCTTTTGTCAAGGAATCGTACATTCATTCCACATGCGATAGACCGACTTGCACAAACCCGGCTTAACTTAAAGTTGCCAATGCAGCTTTGTTTCTTCTTTGAGTTGAAGCAAAAACGGCGCTTGCGTGATTTTCCTTTAAGTTTTGGGTTCCAGCATTTGTAAGTGCTGTGGCGAAACCTTTTCGGCGGAAATGCGGGTGAACTGCAATCCAAAGAAGGCAACCATACTTATCCGTGCCGATATTGAACTCTGTTATTTTAACGAAGCCAACGATTGCTCCTTGGGTTTCACATAATAGTACTCGCTCATCTTCTCGTAAACTGTAGTGGGCGAAGAAACGCAAAAACCGAGAAAAAGATAGATAGATCTACAATTTCCTCGAGCTTTGGCAAGTCGCTTGGGGTCATTTGTCTTATTGTAAATTTGCTGCTCATAATTCTTGCTCCTTTTCGTGATTAAAGGCAGTAATGTACTCAAGCACTTAAATTCGTTTGATTTCAAACGGGATTGGGTGGCGGAGGCCCGATTTCACCTTGAGACTTCTCACCTGAAAATAATATGATAGACGCTGACTTCGAAATTTGAGGAACTCCTGCAAGGTCTTCAAAGACCAGTAAGCCCCGCGCAAGTAAAGCGAAAGCTGCGATGGTCGGTAATAATGCTGGATTTGAAGGAGAATTTAGCAGTAGCCCAAATATGCCGATTATTCCAAATTCTTGCACACCTATTCCAGCGGGAGTTATAGGGACAAACGCGAGGGCAGTCACCAATGGATGAATTAGGAAGTATGCTATCCACGGTATCTGTGTGATTCCCAGCGCATAGCCTAAAAAGTACCATTCAAAACCTTTTATGATCCAACATGCCGTCGTTAGAATGAGGATTTCTGGAATGGCTCTACTAGTGCTTTGTCCACTTTCTTTGTATTCCTCAAGTCTTCCCATTAAGCCGCCTGTGAATCTTTTGAGAAACCTAGAATTTGCAATTCGGTCAAATAGGGAGATGGCTCTTTTGGACCACGTAAAAGCTGCAAGTATGATTGCCCCAGCCATCATTAAGCCTATGCCAAGTGCCGCGATTAGTAGACCCACGTTTATTCCAGCAATTTGGCTAGGAAATAATTGGTTCCAGATATGTGTGGGCACATACGTTATTAGGTAAATTACTGCTCCTATTCCGCCGATTACTTTAATCAAAAACTCAAACGTTTGAATACCTAGGACGCTTGAAAGACTTTTTGACGTAGGAACATTTTGATCCCTTAAATAAAGTGGCGTAAGAATATAACCTGAGCGTCCAGGTGTAACATCGCTCGTTAACATGCCACCGTACTGGGCGAGCAATGTCTTGCCAAAAGTCGTTCTCACACCATTTTTGCTTAAGACCCTTCTTAATCGCACTGTGAAAAGGAGGTTTATGCAAAAATACATTAAAAAAGCGAGAAGCAGGTACTCGATCCTAATGTGAAGGAGAGAGTTGTATATGGAACCGACGCCAACATACCAAAATAAGGCTCCTAAAATCACTACCATAAGTACAACTTCGAGAGCGATTCTTAACATTCGCCTCGAACGATGTGGTTTCTGCTCAGCCTTTGATTCTTGGGTTGACAAGGTGCATGAAACATCCGTTTTTGAGTGTTAAATCTCTTGCGGAAAAAAGCCGATTTAGTTATACGTACGGAATCGATCAATTTCGTAATTTATGGTCTCACACATTCAGCTTTGGGGCGGAACGGGCGCTTAGTTGTTCTCCTACGCTTATGGTATTCGCATTCGTCGATACGTGTAAGCATCCACCCGTCATCTTGATAGACACAACCACAGGGCAACCTAACGGGTTTTCTCTGCCTGGTCTTCTCCACGCTCTTTTTATCGCCCGTCATGATTCTAATTCATCTTTCAAGCAAGATATTATGATAATTTAACTCACCCATAAATCTACTTGCACAGCTCAAAAATTGCGTCGATGACCAAAAAAGCATTAAGCCGCCACGCTTCTACTATTATTTATGCAGCCAAAATGCTGCCGCAACATCTAAACGCGGCAAAAATGTGCTGTACTCCTTTTTAGCATCAAACAATCAGAGCTCTGGTGAAATAGATTACTAATCTGTAATCCTTAAATAAGAAGCGAGAACAATGCCTATACAGGTTCAAATGAAGCTTAGCATCTCAACCGTCATTTTCATAGTCATAGCGTTTATCTTGATTGTGGCGTCCACTGGCAGAGTGCAAGCTCAAACGTATATACAATACAAAATCCAACTTAACGGCGACGCTTCAGCCACTTGGACCATAACCCAAGTTTCAGGGTTAAACGGAACAGTCGAAACGTGGGCAGAATTTCAGGAAAAAATCACAACTCTCGTTGATGCAGCGGCAGCTCAAACGAACCGGTCAATGGGCATAGAAAATAGTTCGCTTCAAATGAGCACCTTTTTTACGTCAAGCGATTCGAAGACCACAGAGTACGTTTTTACGTGGCTGAATTTCAGCATAACAGAGAATGACCGACTGGTAGCCGGCGATGTCTTTGAAGTCCCCGGGTTCTTCAATCAACTGAACGGTGACGGCGAATTGCAAATCAACTATCCCGCGAACTGCACGTTAGAATCGGTTACTCCCACGCCGAACGAAAAAGACACATCTACACAGACTTTAGAGTGGCTGGGAACACAATTTTTTGTAGCCGAAACACCAAGTATAGTGCTCGCAGCCCAAATGCCCACTTCCGATTCAGGTCTACAATTCTCGTACGGACTGTTGGTTTCCATTTCAGCAGTCGCCGTTATCGCAGCAGTGATTGCAGGCTGGTTCTTCAAAATCAGTCAACGGCGAAGGAGCAAAGAGACCCCTGCGATGATGACTTTACCTGTTCCTCAGACTGAAGAAGACAAAGTGGTACATTTACTTCGCAACAGCGGCGGCACCGCACACCAATCCGCTATCGCGGACCAATGCAGGTTCTCTAAAGCGAAAACAAGTCAGTTATTGACTGCTCTTGAACGTAAGGGAAAAGTGCGAAGGTATAAAAAGGGAAGGGACAAAATAGTCAACCTCATTGAACAATCTAAAGGCGAAAAATAATGCGGGCGGATGACAAAAAAACTGGTTTAATTGTTGTTGCTTTACTTCTTGCTTCATTATTGATGGCTTTACCAATCCAGCTGGCGAAGGCTCAAACTGCGACCGTAAGCGTTTCTCCTCAAACTAGCACGGCTCCCGTCGGTAAAACTGTAACCGTGGCAATTCAAATAAGCAATGTACAAAACCTGTACGGATTAGATGTGACTCTTAGTTACAACAGCGCTGTTCTTCGTCTCACTAATTCAAAACCAGATTTAGGGTCCAGTTCGATTCCTGGCGGTGTTCTTTATGGCGATCCAGTCTCCATGAACATAGCGCCCGGTGGTGTATACTATAACACGTCTTTGTCAACCTCGAGCGATTATGAAATTTTTGCCACGTCTGAGAACGACACAGCTGGTGTCGGTCCCTTCAGCGGAAGCGGAACTATAGTAACCCTCACTTTTACAGTTCTTAGCTCCGGACAGTCACCTTTAACCCTTAATGTCCAATTGGCTAGTTATCCACAAGGCCCGGGTGACGTGTCTGAACCCATAAGTGCTACTTTAGTAAACGGGAATTTCGCAACGCCATCAAGCTCAACCTCGCCCTCTCCATCTCAGGGCTCCTCGCCGTCACATTCAAGCCCGCCATCTTCCTCGTCACCCTCGCCTTCATCTTCAAGCTCTTCTCCTTCCACGACTTCACCTTCTCTGCTAAAAGGTGCTGCCTTACCTGTGCTCGTCGCTGCAGTTGCGGTCATCGTTGTAATAGCGGTTACGTTAAGTCTTGTGTTATCTAGAAAGAGAACGAAAACGCCTTCCAACTAGCAACAGCATTGTTTTTTATTTTTGCCCCGCGTACAGGTTTTTCTTCGTTCTTTTTTTGGCAAATCATTGTTTAACGATGTGCAGATTGAGCCTGATGAAGGGCTTTCTTGCTAAAAAATTGAGAGTTACGTTGCAAATTTGGATAAGCGAAACACTTAAGTGCAGAGAGAAGATAGTTTTGTCTTAGAATCTAAAATAGGATGTTGAAGCAATTGGCTGTTGAAGGTTTTTTCGAAAACAAGAGGCAACCTGTGGAAGCTAAAGTCGGCGACTTAACCACACAATCTAAAGCGGTTAACGTTACGGCCAAAGTAGTATCTAAGACAGAAATCAGAGAAATCCCAATGGGCAGAGATGGGTCTCCACACAAAGTAAGCGACGCCTTGGTAGGTGACGAAACAGGCGTAGTGTACCTGACACTTTGGGATGACAACATTGAAAAAATCAACGAAGGCGACTCCATCAGAGTAGAAAACGGTTACGTAACTCTGTTCAAAGGCAACATCCGCCTAAACATCGGCAAATACGGTAAACTTGAACCGGCAAAAGAGCCATTGAGCGTCGAGGTAAACACTGAAAACAACGTTTCCAGCAAGACATACGAGCAGGAAAGAAGACCGTACAGAGGCAGAGGCGGCGGACGAGGCGGTGGAGGATATGGTGGTGGTGGCGGCGGATACGGCGGTAGAGGACGCGGCGGCGGCTATGGCGGCAGAGACAGAGATCGACGAGGCGGCGGCGGTTACAGGCCCAGATACTAAGTTTCCAGTTGTCGTAAAGCAACTTTATCCTTTTTTGCCTTTTTATATCATTATTTAACGCAGCAAGAACCGGCTATTTCTTTTGAATGGAAGCCTTCGGGTTGAATTGACATAAAGCGAGCATTATTTCAGTTTCTTAATTAACAGGTCTTAACGCTAAAACCGGCTCAGACTTTCCTACAAACCACGTAACACATGCTTGCTTCATCCGAGAATTTGAGATGGACTTGGGCAAAATATAAATCCTGACCGGACATCTCAGCGTTTACTTGGTGCAAGAAGATCAAATGCAGCCTCTTAGACCGAAGTTATCGTGGAAGATGATACTTTTTCCTCTTTTAGGCATAGTTGGTTTCTTGTTGTACATTTACGTTTTCAACGTTAACATCATAGGCATACTTGAAACAGCAAGGCGAGCTAACCTGATTGTTTATTCGGTGGCGATATTATTCGGTTTATTTCAAGTTTTGTTCTTCACGGTTTCTTGGCGTGTGTTAACTAATCATCTTTCCATCAAAATGACGACGGTTCGAGCTTACCTCTACGTTTGGTACGGCATGTACGTTGACACCATCGTTCCTGCGCAATCGATTAGCGGAGAAATAACCCGAACATACCTGCTTACAAGAGACAAGTGCGGACCATTCGGAAAAGTAGTAGCTTCACTGTACACTCATAGAATTATTGGCACCGCCATAAATGCTGGGGCTTTGCTTGCAGGGATAGTGCTGCTCACCTTCGGAGGCAATGTTAACCCCCTGGTTTTTAACCTAATAATCTTAGTTGGTGTCGCAATAGTAGCCATAATTATTTTGATGACTATCCTATCCTTCAGACCTCAGTGGACGTCAAGGGTCGTCAATTGGGGAACGAGGGCTGCTAAGAAAATCAGTAGAGGAAAATTCGACCTTGACAAGTATAAAGAAGAAACTGTTGAAATAATGGGGCATTTTCACGATTCGATGAATGAGTTCAGGCATAAGCCAAGAGCTATGGCTTACTCGCTTCTCTTATTGATTATATCTTGGTTTTTTAGTTTAAGCATACCCTTTCTTGTTTTCATATCGCTGGGTGATCCAGTTTCATTCAGTGTGATTCTCGTCACCTCAGCCATATTCCTAGCTGTCAAATCGATTCCTGTAGGTATACCGTTCGAAGTTGGGCTTCCAGAGGCGGTTATGACCACGCTTTACATTTCAATGGGTGTCCCGGGAGCGCTTGCCGTGACAGCTACCATACTTACTAGACTCATAACCTTGTGGCTATTTTTTGTTATAGGCTTCGGAGCACAGCAATGGCTTGAACTGAAACCGGCATTGTCTAACGGGATAACCGCAGAAAAAATTAAAATCGACCCTTCGCCCTAATAATTTTTAAGATACTGAAATGGAAATTAGAATCGAAACAGCTTCTATCAGGATGCTGGATAAGCTTTACGAAATTGAAGGCCAATGCTTCGACCAGGAAGCCTTCTCGAAACGACAAATAGCCTATCTGCTTACGGACTACAACACAATAGCGTTGGTGGCTAAAGTGGACAATGACATAGCGGGGTTCATAATTTCACAAGTGGAAATAGAAAATGACACGCTTTGCGGCCACATAATAACAGTAAACGTGGCGTCCACTTACAGGCGAAAAGGAATTGCGAGCAAAATGCTGGGAGAAACGGAAGAAATTCTCAGGGAAAAAGGCATAACTGAATGTTATTTGGAAGTCAGAGAAGATAACTCGGCTGCATTAAAGCTCTACAAAAGCAATGGCTACCTGAGAATCGGCAGGTTAGAAAAATACTACTCCGACAAGCATGGCTTGTACCTCAAAAAAAGTCTCTAAAATCGCACCGTGCGGTAAGGCACCTGTCGACTTTTGGAGATATGTTTAAAAATAATAATGCGGTTTTATCTTTCGGTGGATGGGTTGGGAGATCCGAGAGGGAGGAAATCAAACGAGCAGACGCTTGTCCGAACCATTGTTATTTTGATCCGCAACAGTACTTGGCGGTGCGGGAAGCTCGAGAAATCTATTGTGCGTCATCTCTACAAACGCCACGAGAACTTTGGTAAGAATGAAGTTTCAGTGAAGGAAATAATGCTTAGTCTGAACATTACTGGCGAGAAGAAAGATGAGTGCTTGGATGCGCTGCGGAGACTTGAAAAAAGGAACATCGTGAAGATAACTCCACTTTAGTCACCAATTTTTGTTTTTATGCGGTTTTTTCAGTTTTGTTGTTTTGGCTGAAAATTTAAGTTGCGACTTTTGCCGTGGGGAAAGTTGCGACTTTCAGGCTGGCTTTTTGCGTTTTTCAGTTGCTTCTTTGGTTTGAGGCTTAAATCTTTTTGCGAATTGCGACTTTCGAGTTTGGCTGCAGGGGATCTTTCTGATCTTCATAAACGTGGTGTTCTTCCAATGCGCCTTCTCGGTTTACTTGAAGGCGCCGAAAACGTACGCTAACAAGCCGAAAATGAACCATAAAAGGACGAGGTTTTTTATTCGCCTCGCGTTTTCGCGAGAATAGTCTCGAAGCAACAGCACCGAACAGCCAACGAGTCCGCAGTCTGTCACCAGAACAAACGGTACGAACCAAATTGAAACCAAACCCAAAAACCATGTAACCGGCGTCAAAGCAACAGCGGCAACGTAAAAAGCTGTGGCGGCAACGGCAGCTTCTTTTTCTCCGTAGCGCACCGCTAAAGTTTTCACGCCTTCCGCGCTGTCTCCTTTAACGTCAACGATTCCCTTCGTGATTTCCCTGCCCGTGTTCGACAAGAAAGCCATAGACGCGAAGAACCCAACATTCAACTTGACAAAACCGCAAGCCACGATGCTGCCGTAAATAAAGGGAATGGCAACGCAGGCGCTGACCAAAAAGTTCCCAGGTAACCCGCTTCTCTTGCCAACAGTAACGTAAGTTGTAGTTATAGCAAGCGAGGCCGCTGCGACGGCAAAGCATAGAATGCTCACATAAAAAGCGAGAAAGAAACCCACCGCCACCAGGACAGCCGTGAAGGTTAATGCTTCACGGGTCTTCACTAAGCCGCTTGGAATTGGGCGAGCCGGCTCATTGATCGCGTCGATGGCGCGGTCGTGAAAGTCGTTGATAATCATGGCTGCCGCGCATAAGGTAAAGCCGGTCAAGAAACCGAACAAAATATTGAGCCAGTTGAGACCCACAAATTGGGAGCTGGCTAAAACTGCGCCTACAAGCACTGCGAAACCCATCATGACACAATTGGTTGGCCGGATTAACCGGATGAAACCGCTAAGCTTACCCATAGCCTTCGAACCATGCCTTCTTAACCATTTAGACT
>Ga0187784_10000376_pt1 | contig 32423 bp, 22 predicted proteins | sample 1015_SJ02_MP15_2_FD_132964 | JGI IMG/M metagenome (GOLD analysis project Ga0187784, IMG submission 132964) | Tropical peat soil microbial communities from peatlands in Department of Meta, Colombia - 1015_SJ02_MP15_20_MG | ecosystem: Environmental > Terrestrial > Soil > Wetlands > Peat | place... | reverse complement strand
CGTCGGGAAACCACGCGCGAAACTGCTGCCAAGTAGCTGGATAATCAAGCCGATCCGAAGGCTCGGGCATGTCAACCACAATATCTTGAGTCTACTGTATTAAGGCAGCTACCCCACACGGTGAAAAAACGGTGGCATCGCAGTTTTCGTGATACTGCATACCATATTGCGATATGAAGTAGTGCGCCGTATACTGTGCCCGCCGCCCTTGCAATTCCTCCGCTGCGGTTCTCTAATCCCCACCAGTGAAAGCAGCTCAACGGAAATCCGGCTCTGGCCCTGCGGGCGTCCGCGAGATCGCGTGGGGCGCGCGGGCCGCGCTGGCGCTGTGCGGCTTCAGCGCAGTCGTCGGCCAGATCGTCCTCATGCGCGAGCTGATCCAGGTCTTCAGCGGCAACGAGATTTCGCTGGGAATCCTGCTGGCGACTTGGCTCGTGTGGACGGCTGCGGGGAGCGGCCTGGCAGGCGCCGCGGCGCTCGCGCAGAAGCGGCCGCGACTTGCCGTCGCGGCGCTCGAATGCATCCTCGCCGCGAGCTTGCCGGCGACGATCTGGGCGCTGCGCAGCGCAAAGGCGCTATTCCAAACCGTGCCGGGCGAGCTGGTGGGCCCGGTGCCCATGCTGCTCACGTCGCTCGTCTGTCTGAGCGTGTTTTGCCTGGCTTCGGGATCGCTATTCGTGGCGGCGGCGCGCCTGGCTGAAGTAGAGGGCGGGCTCTCCGCGCGAGCCGCCGCGAGCACAGCCTACCTGCTGGAAGCGGCGGGGTCCGCGCTGGGCGGCATCCTGGCCAGCGTAGCGCTGGTGCGCGTCTTCGAGGCCTTTCAGATTGCAATCCTTGTGGGCTTGCTCAATTTGGCAGCGGCGCTAGCGCTCGTGCTGCGGCTCAAGCGTCGACAAGTTGCGGCGCTGGCGTGTGCGGCGGCTGCGGCTGCGGTTCCGCTGCTGGTTTGGGTCGCGCCGCAGTGGGACGCGGCGTCGCGGGCCCGCCTGTGGCGCGGCTTCCACCTGGTTGCCTCGCGCGACTCAATCTACGGCAACATCACGGTGACGGAGACAACTGTGCCCAGCGGCAGCCCTTCGCCGCCCGGGATCGACGCCGGCCGGAGCGGAAACGCGATTCGCAGCCTTTACGAGAACGGCGCGATACTGGCCAACGCGCCCGATCCGGCTGCGGCCGAGGACGCGGTGCATTACGCGCTGCTCGAACACCCTGCGCCGCGCCGCGTGCTGCTCATCGGCGGCGGCGTGAATGGGGCGGTGGCCGAGGCGCTGAAGCATCCCACCGTGGAGCGGCTGGATTACGTCGAGCTTGATCCGGCGCTCATCGGCATGGCCCGGCGATATTTCCCCGAGCAGACAGCGGCGTTCGATTCCGATCCGCGCGTGCATTTGCACTTCCTGGATGGGCGGCGATTCCTGGCCGAAAGCAATGAACATTTCGACGCGATCCTCGTCGATGTGCCGGACCCGCAAACGGCGCAGTTGAACCGCTTTTACACGGAAGAGTTTTTCCGGCTGGCGCGCGCGCACCTGGACCCGCGCGGGCTGCTGGCGCTCGAACTGCGCTCGTCGGAGGAGACCATCAGCCCGGATCTGGCGGAGTTTTTGCGCTCGATCCGGCGAACGCTGGGCGCGGTGTTTCCCTATCAGGCCGCGATTCCGGGCGAGACGATTCACTTTTTTGGCGCCACGCAGCCGGATGTGCTGACAAGCAATCCGCAGGCGCTCATCGCGCGGCTGCATGAGCGGCGGCTGGCCACGCAGTATGTGCGCGAGTACTTCCTTCCGTACCGAATGGCGCCGGATCGTATGCAGCAAGTGGAGAGTGAGTTGGCGCCGGCGGAGGCCACGCCGGTAAACCGCGACTTCGCGCCCATCGCCTACGCATTCGACGTGGTGCTGTGGAGCGCGCAGTTCAAGTCGAGCTATGCCGCATGGTTTCGCGCGGTGGAGCACGTTGGCTTCGGCCGCGTTGCCTCGGGGCTTGCGATCGCTCTCGCGGCGTTTGTGGGGCTGATGGCGGTTTTGCCGGGGCGCGAGCGCAGAAGGCGCGCAGCCGCGGGATCGTGCGTCGCCGCGACGGGCTTCACGCTGATGGCGCTGCAGATTTTTTTGCTGCTCGGCTTTCAGGCGATCTACGGCTACGTGTACACCGAGCTGGCGATTTTGATTGGGCTACTCATGGCGGGGATTGCCTTGGGCAGTTGGCTCGCGACGCGCTACGCAAGAGAGGAGACGCGCCCCGTTTCGGATTTCGTATCGGGGCACGACTTCATTCGTGCCGCGAACGTCGCCAAAATGAAACGGGCTTCAGCCCCTGAGCGTAGATTTGGCCGATTCTCCCTGCCCATGGTTCAGCTCATTCTCGCGCTCGCCTCTCCCGCGCTGTTATTCGCGGTCAGCTCGATCGCAGACCTTTCGGCGGGAAAAACAACGTGGCTCGCCGCGCAGGTCCTCTTTCCCGCGCTGGCGGCGTTGGCGGGAATGCTGGGCGGATTTCAATTTGTGGTTGCGGCGGGGATTTTCGTGCGCGAGAGCGGCCGCAGCGCGAGGCTGGGCACTCTCTATGCCATCGACTTGCTCGGCGGATGCGTGGGCGCGCTGGCGCTGAGCACGTTTTTGATTCCAATGTTTGGTTTCTGGAAGACGGCCTGGCTGGGGGCGGGGATCAACGTTGCCGCAGTGCTGGTAGCCGTGCGAGCCTGCCTCCATCGTCCCTACGGGACTGACCTCATTTCAGGGCCTGCATCCCCACGCTAAAGCGCGGGGCTAACAATCGCTGCGCCCCCGGCGCCGAATCTTGTAACTCGGTTTCACTCTCCGATGAACCACCGAAGCTTTGCCGCCCGCTGCTATTGCGCAGACTGATTCCTATTCTCTGATCCCTGTTCCCTGCCTTTCTCGTTGAAGACAACCGCCGTGAAGCGGAAGATGTCGGTGTTTTCGTCCTTCCAGCAGTTGGGGTCCATGCCGGCCTTGCGGCAGGTCTCTTCGAGGAAGGTCAGGCGGTCCCATTTCTGCTCCACGGGGACCTGGGGCAGCAGGAGGCCCTCATAATCGCCGTTCTTCATCAGCAGGCCGTCGCGGCCCACCTGGATCTGTTCGACGTCGGTGACGCGCCGCAGCGGCGAAAGCACGGAGATTTCGTAGGCGAGCTTGGGCAGCTCCGAGGCTTGCACGGGCGTGAAGCGCGGGTCGCGCGTGGCGGCGAGAGTGGCGGTGTCGCGCACCGTCATATAGAGAGGCTTGATGGGCGAAGTGTAGCCGATGCAGCCGCGCAGCGCGCCGTCCTCAGTGAGCGTGACAAAGGCGCCGTACTCGCGATTGAGCACTTCGCTCGTGCTGGGACTCGGGGCGTAGGGATTCTTTTGCTGCACCATGTACTCGACGGACTTGCGGGCTACGCTGAGCAACTCGGCTTTCTCCGGTTCGGTGAGCGAGAACGGCGGGACCGCATCGGCGGCGTGCGCAGACTTGATGAAGAGATCGGCGCTATAGCCGACGACGCGCGACTTGTCGCCGGTGATGTCGCCGCTGTTGGCGTAGCGGAGTACCTCGGCCTGGTTCGCGCCCCTGCGCTCGGCGTAGATCATGGCTGCCACGATGGGCGCGCCGCCGCAGGCCTCCCACACGCGCGACTCGAAGTTGCGCGACATGCTGAAGTAATCCCATGCCTGGAGCGCGTGCAGCGTCTTGTGGTCGATGGTTTCGGCTTCGTCGTAGATGTGGTAATGCGAAAGATCGCTGCTGGCGAGAACCAGCGTGTCGTGGTCGTCGCGCAGCATCTTGGCCAGCGCTACGCCGAGCGCGCGGCTGCTCTCGTAGCTTTGGTCGCCCATCACGACGGGAACCAGCTCGAAATTGCCGAGAACTTTTTGCAGCCAGGGCAATTCGACTTCGACGGAGTGCTCGGGCGCATCCTGCGTGGACTGATGCCCTTTCTCTGAAAGCTGCATGGTGGAGCTCATCTTGGCCAGCCGCTGCGCGAATTCCTTGTCGACCGGAATCACACCCAGGGGCGTCGCGTAGGCGTCGCCGTCGTAGACGGAGGTGAAGTCGAAGCCCACGTAATGCGAGGGCGCGATGACCACGACGCGGGAGTACTTGTGGCCCCTAGACGAGTCTTTGATCGCGGCGTAGGTCCAGGCGGCAACGGGCCCGGAGTAGGGATATCCTGCGTGCGGCGCGACGGCGGCGAGGATCTCGCCATCGACGGGCGGCGGCGCAGCCTTGGCCAGCATTTCGTCGATCATTTGCGACAGCTCTTTGGGATCGGCAGGATAGAACGCGCCGGCCACGGCAGGCTGACGGATCTTCTGCTGCTCGGCCGCGCCGGACGCGGCGCGAACGTGCAGGACGGGAACGGTGGCCATCAGCGCAATGCATTGCGGAATTAACCAGGCCATGGTGGAGCTCCTTCGGAATTTCACGATTCAGACCTCCTCAGTTAGGACCTTGCCGCGCTCACGCGTGCCAAATACCGGGGATGGCGTGTTTGCAGTAGGGGCAGGTGGAGTCTTTGCGGATGAGCATCTCGCTGGCGGTGAAGCCCACGCGCTCGACCAGCATCTTGCGGCATTGCGGGCAGTAGGTGTTCTGCGCCGGATGGCCGGGCACGTTGCCGATGTAGACGTAGTGCAGACCCTCGGCATCCGCAATCGCTTTCGCCCGCTCTAGCGTCGCGACGGGAGTGATGGGCAGATTCTTCAACAGATATTCGGGATGGAACTGCGTGAAGTGGAGGGGAACATCGGGGCCGAGATTCGTTTTGATCCACTGCGCAAGGCCACGGAAACCCGCCTCATCGTCGTTCAGCGTGGGAATGACGAGGTAGACGATCTCGGTCCACTTGCCCATCTTGCGCAGCGTGACGAGCGAATCGAGAACGGGCTTCAACTGCCCGGTCACGACTTTGGCGTAGAAAGAGTCGGTGAAGGATTTCAGGTCGATCTTGACGGCGTCCATCTTGCCATAAGCCTGCTGGAGCGCGTCGTGCTGCATGTAGCCGTTGGAGACGACGATGCTGCGCACGCCCGCGGCGTGGCCGGCATCGGCCGTGTCCATCAGATACTCGGCGAAGACCACCGGCTCGCTGTAGGTGTAGGCGATGGTGGGGCAGTTGGTTTGGCGCGCGAGCTCCGCCGCTTGATGCGGGGAAACGAATTGGGCGGGAACTTCCTCGGGGCGCGACTGCGAGATATCCCAATTCTGGCAGAACTTGCAGTTGACGTTGCAGCCGGCGGTGGCGATGGAAAAAGCCGTGGTGCCGGGCAGGTAGTGAAACAGCGGCTTCTTCTCGATGGGGTCGACGTGCGCCGCACAGACTCGCGAATGAACCACAGTGTAGTAGATTCCGCCGCGATTTTCGCGCACTCCGCAGTAGCCGCGCTCTTTGTCGCCCACGATGCACTCGCGCGGGCAGAGCTTGCAGCGAATCTTGCGATCCGTCAGCTTCTCGTAGAACTTGGCCTCGAAGGTGAACTGCGCGTCGCTCTGCCCCGATGCTCCGGAATTGGCCGCGCCGGATGCAACCGGGACCGCGGCAGCGGTCCCGCTGAGCGAGCTCGCGCCGAGCGCCGCTCCCGAAGCTACGGCGCATTTCAGAAACGCACGGCGATCGAGTGGGTTTGGTCCGATTTCATCTGTGGCGAATTTGCAATTCATGCTGCACCTCCGGGCGGCGCGCCTATACCTCGACAACCGCAATGCGGCCGGGTTCGCATTGGCCGAGCCGATGCTCGCTGTCGGCCGCGGTGGCGAGGTAGCGCGGCGCGCGCTTCTCGGCTTCGAGGGACTTCAACCCCATCTCGGCGCGCTTGCGCTCGATGATCTGCCAGCCCGTCGCGTCCAGCGCCACCGCATCCTGCGCGACGAGGAGGCTATTGCACTTCCAACTGTGTTCCGGCTTGAACCCCGGGCCGCCTTCATACATCGCTGTGGTTGCGTCGCAGATCGCGAGCTTCATTCGCGAGCGAATCTCGGGCAGCATATTGAGATCGGCAACGTAGGGATCGCAGCCGTTGGGGTGATATTTGTTGGGGTTGTGAATGGCGCCGTACATATTCTTGAGCGCGATGGTGACGCCGGCGCCGTCGTGATCCTTAAGCACGGGCAGATTGATCAGCACGGTCGAAGCGCGCGTGAGAATCTGCGACAGGCGGCTGCCCACGCTGCCCCACGCGGAGAGATCGTCTTCGTAGTCCACGCGGTCGGTTCCGTAGCACTGCACGCGGTCGCCGCCGATGGAGATGGAAAAACCGGCGCGCTCCAGTTCGTCCGTGATGCGGTCCCAGACAACGATGTTCCGCGCGGGCACGCCGGCCTGTTGCAGGCGCTCGCAGATCGCTTCCACAAGCTCAACGCTGGTCGAGATGCCGCGACCGCCGAGGGTATTCACTTTCAGGCCGACCGTGTCGTTGGGGCCGGCGATGCGGCGCCACGCGGCGATTCGGTTCTCCGGCGCTGGCGTCCGGTGAAGGCCGCCATCGAAAAAAGCCTGCGTGGCGCGATCGAGGAGGGCCCCGAGACGGCCCGAATCGACATGCTGGGAATCGGCGTTCGCGCCCGAGCCGCGCAGCGCGGGATCGCGGGCGACGACGACGCGGGATTTACCGGAAGGCGCAGGCGTCTCAGCGGCCGGCGCGCGCAGGCTCGCTCCCGCACCGAGGGCGAATGCGCTCGTGAGGCACCGCGTAAGGAAGTCCCGCCGGCTATGGCCGCCAAAATCGGTCATCCAGTCGCTCCGGCATGTCGGGGCCTGCCGCAGGAGGCCGACCGGAGCAAAATGGCTTGGGCCTTAGAACGAGAAACAGCTCAAACAAGATCGGTTAGCCCCGGTGAGATCCCCGGCGGCGGGAGACACATCGCCGTCCTTTATGGCTAACGCAGTCAAGGGAGGATTTGCAGTGATGGGAAACACCACGCGCTGCCAATGACGGCGGAGCGAGCGCGTGGTGCGACTCAGGCAGATGGCTGAGGCGGGCCAGCGTTGTGTGTCCAAAATCCCGAGACAGGAACGGGCATCCCAAAATGCAGATTCTTCGACTCCGTCTGGCGCGAAAAAGCCGCGCCAGACTCCGCTCAGAATGACAGACAACTGTATAGCCATTTGAAAAACAACATTCTAGCTCACCAGGATCTTGCGCGCTTCGCCCTCCGGGTCGTCGACCATGCGGCACTCGTTGTCCCAGATCATGGTCTTATTGGTCTCCGGATCGGTCGGCGCCCAGGTCAGGCCCGGCTGGCTGGGGTTCCCGGTCTTGGCGAAGTTCGCCCACCCCGTCGCCATCTTCTTCGCCAGAGCCTGCGCCTCGGGCGTGTTGCCCGTGCCCTGTTCGCAGCGCTTGGTGTTGTCGAAGCAGAACTGCAGCTCTGCGGTGTGCCACGCGCCGGGAACGCCGTCGAGAATCGGCGTTTGCCAGGTGAAGTAGTAGGTATAAGCAGGCGCGGCCTTCAGGTCGTGCTTCAGTTTGGCCATCTTCACCACGTTGTTGCGCACCGAGAGACTGTTCAGCCCGAAAGTGCCGCTGCACATGTAGGAGAGCGTGCGGATGCTCTTGTTGGGATACGCCTTCTTCAACGCGGCGATGATGGCGGTGGCCTTGGATTCGTCGTAGGCTTTGGCGAGGTTGGCGTGCCACTCGTCTTCGGTGGGGCGCGAGGCCATCTGGTTGCCTTCTTCGCTCACCGAGCCGATCAGCATGGGCACGTTCTTCGATACATCGGGCGCTACGTCGAAGAACGACCGGAGGTCGATGTTCTTGCCGTCGACACAGGGCGACCAGCCCACGCGCGCCGGACCGGGAGCGAACGGGCCGAACATGCCCCGCGTCGGCGGGTTGATCTTGGCGACGGCGGCGTTTCCGGCCGCCACCAGCTTGGCCCACTCCATCTTTTGCAGCGAGGCGATGTCGTTCGGCGCGAGGCCCAGATCCTTGATGACCTGGCGGGCGACTTCGCGCTGGTGATCTTTGTCGGGGATGTTGCCACCGCCGCCCGACTGCGCCGAGGCGCAATGGAAGAGCCCCACGGCCGCGGGCATGCCCATGAGCGTCGTCACCTTCGATCCGCCGCCCGATTGGCCATAGATCATCACGCGGCTGGGATCGCCGCCGAAGTTCGCGATGTTTTCCTGGACCCAGCGCAGTGCGGCCACAAGATCGGTCATGCCGGCGTTGACCGAGTCCTCGTAGGCAGGTCCGCCGATTTCCGAAACATCGAAGAAGCCGAGAATGTTCAGCCGGTGATTGACGGAGACCTGCACGACGTCCTGGTAGCGCGCCATCTGCGCGCCTTCGTGCGAGGGCAGCTCGTAGGACGATCCGAAGCTGTAGCCGCCGCCGTGCATGTAGAACATGACGGCGCGCTTGCCGGTCAGGCTGGGTGTCCAGATGTTCAGCTTGAGCATGTCTTCGTTCTGGTAGCCGTCGTCCCAATCCTGAATGAAGGTCTGCTCGAGGGCCGTCCAGGGATGCGGGTTCTGCGGGCAGTTTGCGCCGTAGATCAGCGCGGGATACTCGTCCTTCCAAGGCGCAGGAGGCTTGGCGGGAAGCCAGCGATTCTCGCCGGCCGTGGTCTGGCCGTAGGGAACGCCCTTGAATGTGAAGACCCCTCCGTCGAGAAAGCCGCGCACTTTGCCGTATTGCGTATTGGCGATCGCCGAGCGCGGCGTGGAGACGTTTCCCGGTTCCTGGTGGGCGGCGGTCTTGATGCTGTCGGAGGCGCGGCCCTCCCGGGCCGTCGCGATTCCCACGCCGGCCGCCGCCGAGAGCAGCAGCGCCTCGCGGCGATTCAAAAGAATGCGGTTCTCTGAATTTGACTCTGACATTCCATCTCCCTTCTTTTGTGATGCATTCATCGGTTCGGCGGAGTTGACCGATTGCCGCCTCGGCTCATGCGCCTTCGACGCAGAATCGGTTTAAACGCGGACGGATTTCGGGGAGGCCCCGAAGCAATACTTCTGGCAAAGAAATGGCAGCCGCACGCGTCAGGAGGTTCTGACCGTGCGGCTGCCGGGTTCGTTGAACACAGGTCGAGCATCCTAGAACTTGATCTTCATGATGAGTTCGAAGGTGCGAGGACCGATCGTGGTGCTGGTGATGGCATCGAATGGGAAGCCAATTCCTCCGGTCAGGTAGGTGAGAGGCTGTCCAAAGGATGGATGGTTGAGGAAATTCTGCGCATTGAGGCTAAGGTCCAGATTTACCTTTTCCCAGACCGGGAACACCTTGTGCAGCGCGAGATTCGCCGTTTTGAGATCGGGACCGTAAACGGTGTTTCTTTGCATGTCTCCGAAGTAGGCTCCCCTCAGGCTCGGAGATGCGAAGGCCGCCGGGTTATACCACTGACTCACCGTCCCGCTCTGGTCCGACGCTTTCGGATTCCCGACTAGGTCCGGGTACTGCGATCCGTTGCACGAGTGGCTGAAGCTTAGGTTGAGACATCCGCCGGGAAGTTCTGTGGGCGTGAATGGACTGCCCCCCTGGAGGATCATGGTGCCGGAGAGCTCCCAACCTCCAATCGCCTCGTCCAGGGGCCCGCTATTGTTCAGGAACTGCCGTCCCTTGCCGAAGGGCAACTGATAAACAACCTGGCCTTTGAACGCCTGGCGAATATCGAAGTTCGAGGGCCCGTAGTTCGCCGCCGGATCGTAGGCATTCTGGAAGGGCTCGTCGCCCTGCTCCAGGTTCCAGCCGGCGGTGTCCTGATCATCGAGGAACTTCGACCAGACGTAATTAAAGGTGAAGAACAGCCCTGCTTTCATGCGCTGGGTGAGGACTGCCTGGAGGGAGTGGTAGTTGGAAATCCCACTGGTCGTATTTCCAGAAATGGTCTGGAATTCCGGATAGGGCCGGTCGGCAGCGTCGTTCGGCCCCAGTTCGCTCTCCGGAACCTGGTTCATGTCTGTCAGGAACAATTCGTTGCTGCCGTGGCTTCCGACGTAACCGAGCTGGCCCATTAGGTTCGATGTGAGCTGTCGCTGCACCGTGATATTCCATTGTTGCAGGTGAACCCACGGCGTGTTGTACGGCGTGTAATTGACCGATTGTCCGTTGTACGATCCAGGGCCGGTCGGGGCATTCAGATAGAGAGAGTTGATGCTCGCTCCCAGGGAGCCCTGATGGTTGATGCTGCCATTCTCGTTGATGATGACGACCGGATCGATGCCGCCCGTAGAATCGGCCTCGCTGCCGGCCGAGGCAAGCGCCAATCCCAGGCCGCTGCCGTAGTCGTCGAAGCTCCAGGGGTACGCATAGATGCCCCAGCCTCCCCGGATGGTGGTCTTCTGCCCGAGCGCGTAGGCAAACCCGATGCGCGGCATCCAGGCATCCCATTTTCCCTCCTCCAAGTGGGTCCTTCCATTGGCATGGGTGACTCCATACCACATTGCGCCCGGAGCATTGGTGGCGGGGTTGGTGACGGTGGGATCGAAGGACATCACATTGCCGCGAATATCGGACCATCCGGTGGTGCCCCCCCAGCGAAGGCCCAGATTCACGGTCAGCCTTGGGTTCACCTTCCAGTCGTCCTGCGCAAAGAGCTGCGGGATCTTCTGCCTGGCGCCGAACTCCGGCGCAACCAACGCGCTCCAAGACGCCGCATATCCCAACAGGAAATCGGCGTAGGCAGACCCGGTTGTATTGGCTGTGCCCTGCGTGGACGCCGTGTAGACGCCCGTGAAACTCATGTTTGCCGGATCGACCGAGCCATACGGAGTGAGGTTGCCCTGCGTGGAGTCCGATCTGTAAATGAGCACCTCGCCGCCGAAATGAATATCGTGCCGGCCCAATTCGAGCGTAACCACATCGGACGGAGTGAAGACGTTCGAGATGTAATACCCGTCCGTCGAGGGCGTAAATTCATATTGGCCGGTGATGTTAATGACAGGAAACTCGTCGGCCTTGGAAAACAGCAGCCCTGCCTTCGCCGGGATACCCAGGCCGATGCTCTCCGGTGTCCACTTGTCGTGCTCCTCCATGAAGGCCATGCGAAATTCATTCAGAAATCTGCTGCTGATCGTCCAAACGTCGGTCAACTGGTTGAGGGAGCTCAACACATCGGTGGTGCCGCAATCCGCGGGGCAGGCCGGACCTGTCCCTGGAATCCAGAAATTGTTCCAGGAGGCCGATCCCGTGATGCGATTGTTCTGTGTGACATCGAGATCGAAGCGGCCCAGGTATTTGACGGTCGGGAAATTGACTCCCTGGGCCACGTAGGAATAATTGTCGGCAGCGCCTGCGATATTCGCGGTCGGGAAGTAGTTCTGAAAATTCAGTGCGACCGAGTCGAGCATACTGGTAGGAATCTTGTTCCCGTTTCCGTATTCGCTGGCGAACGATTGCCGGGTGACAACCGGTTGGCCCGCAACCATAGTGACGACCTGCGTCGTCGGATCGTAGATCGTGGGCATTCCCGTGAAATCGCCTCCCCGCATGCCCGTGCACGTACCACTCTGACAACTGCCGGTCGGAACAGTAATGAACGCAGGATTTGCGCCACCGTGGTTAATCGCCCGCTCCACACCAAAAAAGAGAAAGAGTTTCTTGTGGACGTAAGGAATGGGGGCGTAGCCGCCCAGGTTGCCGCCGATGTCGTTCTCGTGCAGGACGGAGACGGATGGCCGCGGACCGCCGAACCAATACGGCGCGGCATTCAACAGGTTGTTCTGCAGGTAGTCGTAGGCCATGCCGTGAAGGTGTTCGGTTCCGCCCTTGGTGATCTGGTTATAGAGAATTCCGCCCAGGCCATATTGCGCGGAGAACAGCGAATCGCTCATCTTCACTTCGGCAATGCCATCGAAGATCGGGGTGGCGATCACGTTGTCGCTCATGGGCGATGTGACATAGGCGCCATCCATGAGCCCGGTCAGGTAAGGCAAGCTGCCGTTCGCCGAAGATTCGGTCCCCGGATTCGCGGAGCCTCCAAGAAAGGTCTGAGGCGTCCCCGTGGCTCCAGGTTGCAGGACAACGAAGTTTGCCCAATCCGGATAGAATCCGCCGGTCTGGGGAAGTTCAGTGAGGGTTTGGGATTCGATGGTGGACGAGACTTCCGCGGTTTCCGTCTCGAGCAGCGGCGCCTCGGTTGTCACTACGATCTGCTGCGAGGTTTGCCCGACCGTCATCTGCACGTTGATGCCGAGCAGGCCCACTTCCACGGTGATCGGTCCGCGCTCGTAGGTTTCGAAGCCGTCCTTCTTAAAAGTCAACAAGTAGTGGTCCGGAACGATTGGCCCGGTATCGTAGACCCCGGCATCGTTCGTCGCAAAGGTGTGACTGACGCTCTTGTCCACATCCAGTACGGTCACGGTTACGCCGGGAAGAACCGCTCCGGTCGTATCCGTCACCTCACCGGTGATATCACCCGAATTCATGGCCTGGCCGAATGCCCAACCGGCGCACCCCAGCACAGCCAACACCGACACCAATCGCAACCATCCTCTCATCGTGTCCTCCCTATTGGAACCTGACTCGGCAAGTTTATGCATGGGAATCGCGATGCAGCCGTAGATCGCGCTAAGACTTGCGTCGCGATTCCTCTTTCGAATCGCCCCGATTTCTCAACGCCACTTCGGGACGCCCCGGGGGAGGCCTCGCTGGCCGTTCAATGGGAATCGTCCCGCGACGATGGAGTGTTAAGTTGTTTTCGTCAGATACAGTTGCGGACCCGTCGGGCAAAATGCTCTTCGCGCACGGCTTGGCTTTGGAGCCTTTCCACCGATCATCGCGTATCGCGTCTCGGCTCCATCTTCCGACCCATGGCGATCACGGTTCATCCCGCGGTTGCGCAAAACCGAGTAAACGCTTTCCCGCCGCTGCCGATTAAACCTCCTTTTGAAAACGCAGGCAGCTTATGACAATCGGCTGCAAACTGTCAAGGAGTTTATGTGGAGCATTCTAAGACCTAATAATTCCTAAGCCGGAAAGTGCGCTTTAATGCCGAAGAATCATAGGCTTATTCTGAGTCTCGGCGTCGTCTCTCGTCGGCCCTCTTGTTTAATATGGACGACGATGTGTCAGCCGGCGGCCAAGGTTGGTTAACCGAAACGTTTTCTACGAGGATCGTCGACCGGGTCGGAAAGCGATTTCCGATCTTGTCCGGCGACAACGGCCAGAAGATCCAGCCGTCCTTTGCAGGCCTGCTCGCCGGGACACGGCATCGACCCAGCTCTCTCGGTGGACGAACACATGCGCCATGCGCCTCAAGCGCACAAACTGAGATTCACTTCTCCTGCCCATTTAACTACAGGTTGAGATGTCTCATCTTCTTGCGGAAACCGGGAACGGGGCAGGCGTACCGCGCCGGGAAGGCCCCAAGTCACTCATGGTGCCAGCCGGGAAATCCGTGGATTCACGCACAACGAGGTGTGTGTCGATTTTATATTCGCGCTGCGGATTCACTCCTTCGACGTGTGCTCTTAAAGCCCTCACGGCGGCAATCGCAATATCCGTCGGAGACATCTGAATCGACGTCAGAGGCGGAATCATCACTTTTGCCATCTGGATATTGTCGAAGCCGATGATCGAGATGTCGTCGGGGACACGTAAGCCAACGCGGTAGGCTTTGTGCAGCGCGCCCAGCGCAGTCATATCATTTGAGCACATGACCGCGGAAGGCCGAAGGGAACTGTCGAGGAGGCGCTCCATGCAGGGGATTCCTCCTTCAAACGTATGATTACCCTCGACTTGCCATTCCGGCTTGGCCTCGATGCCGCATTCGTCAAGAGCCTTCGAAAAAGCCAGTAATCTGGATCGCGCCGAATGCAGTGTCAAGGGACCCGAAATGAAACCGATCCTCCGGTGACCAAGGGCCGCCAGATGTTGAACCCCCTGCCGTATGCCGTGGCCATAATCGACCTTCAAAACGCTCACGCCGGGCCGGTCGGGGCCAACATCCACGAAGACCAATGGGATATTCCGATCGGCGAGCTGTTCGAATAAGGGCTGCTCGATGCCAAATGTCAGGATGGCAACTCCTTCCGCCTTGCGCTGCAGCAGGCGCCGGATGCAGACTTCCATCCTTTTCGGATCGTAATTGGTAGAACTGATTAGAATCTCGTATCCGTTTTCGATCGCTGCATCTTCAAAGCCTTGAATCAGCTCGGGAAAGAATGGGTTGGTGATTTCCGATACCACCAAGCCAATCATTCCACTTCGTCCGGAGCCCAGGGCTCGAGCCTGTGTGTTCGGGACGTAGCCCAGCTCATTGATCGCAGCCCAAACGCGCTTCGCCATCTTGGCATTTACGGTTGGGACCCGGTTGATGGTTCTTGAAACGGTCGCGGCCGAAACCCTCGCTTTTGCGGCAACAGCCCGGATGTCGAGCAAGGCGCGATGCTTTCCGTTTTGCTGCACGGGTTTCGGCATTCTGGTCCTCAGCGTACTCAGTTCAGAATACGTTTTCCATATTATCTTACCCGGAAAGCGATTTCTTGAATACCGCGCTGCCGAGAACCAGCGAACGGGAGTCAATATCCGGAAACGCGTTCCAATACGGGTCGCTTAAAAGACTCCCTTGCGCCTCGACTCCACGCGCGGCCGACTTTGGCGATGGATTCCGGGCGGCAAACCCGCCGGCGACCTGGTTGCGTGTCGCGACGAGCGCGAGATCGCACGTTTCCGCCAAGGGCGGCTGGATTCGCAATCGACCTGCGCCACGCATGTCGAGCGATGAAACAGCGATCTGCGCGAATTCCGCAGATGCGGAAGGACTTTCGGCTAATGAAGATGGTGGTTGAGCGCGGCGCGATAGCTGCGGCCGAGCGCGACTTTGTGGCCGCTGTCCATCACTACCACGGATTCGCCGCTCGATTCCTTGCGCACTTCCTTCACGTATTTCAGGTTGACGATGAAGGAGCGGTGCACGCGCAGAAATCCCCGCGGATCGAGCCGTTCCTCGAGGTGGGCCATGGTCTCGCGCAGAAGGTGGGTTTCGTTTGCCGTGGAAAGGCGCACGTAGTTCCCTTCGGCGCCTATCCAGCGAATCTCGCCGACGGGAAGGAACAGAATCCGTCCGCGCGATTTGAAGACAATGCGGTTGGTGTATAAGGCGCCGACGGCGGAGCTGGCTCCATTTCCATTGGGGATCTCCGGCTGGCGCGCCGCGGTCTGTTCGCGCACGCGCTGCACAGCTGTGCGCAGCCGTTCGGCCGTGAAGGGCTTGAGCAGATAGTCGACCGCGTTGACCTCGAAGGCGCGCACGGCGTACTGGTCGTAGGCGGTGGTGAAGATGACGCGCGGAATCGGCATGTCCTTCTGTTCGGCCAGCGCTCCCATCACGTCGAACCCATCCATGCCCGGCATGTGAATGTCGAGAAACAAGAGCTCGGGCCGGGCCGCGCGCACCAGCTCGATGGTCTCGAGCGCCGTGGCCGACTCGCCCACGATTTCAATGTCCCGATCGTCGCGCAGCAGTTGGCGCAGTTTCTGCCGGGCCAGGACCTCGTCGTCTGCAACTACCGCATGAATCATCACGCACCAAACCTAGTCGTGCTTTCGGCGGCGGCCGTCGAAAGCTGGAGTGGAATCTCCAGGGCGACCTGCACGTGAGCGCGGTCGAGCTCGCGAATCGAGAAGGCGCAGGCTTCGCCGTAGTGTAAGCGCAGCCGGTTCTTCACGTTGGTCAAACCCACGCCGTAGCCATTGGTTTCGTCTTCGCTGAAGCCGTTCAATCCCAGGCCGCTGTTGGTGATCAGCGCCTTCACTTGCCGGCCGGCCTTTGAGACTTCGATGGAAAGCTGCCCGCCGCGATCCAGCTTCGACAGGCCGTGGGTGTAGGCGTTCTCGACAATGGGCTGCAAAATCATGGCGGGGACAAGCGCATCGTGCAGTTCCGGGTCGACGGAAACGGTCCGCGTGACGCGGCCTGCATAGCGCCTGTCCTGCATGGCCAAGTAGGTTTCAGTGAATTCGATCTCGTCGTGGAGCGGAATGAGCTGGATGTCTCTCCGCTCCAGGGTCATACGCAACAAGCTGCTCAGTTGTTCCAAGAGCGCGTCCGCGGCCTCGATGTCGATGCGCATCAGGCTGGAGATGCTGTTCATGGTGTTGAACAGAAAATGGGGATTCAGTTGCATGCGCAAGGCGGCGATCCTGGCCTTGGCCAGTTGCACTTCGAGCTGTGCGGCAACCGTTTCTTTCTCGCGCAGCCGGCGGTAGTAGCTGGCGCCGCGGAAGAAAAAGAATCCGCCCCAGAAGATGGCCATGCTTTCGACGATGTCGTCCACGCATTCGTGTTCCAATCGCTGCCAAAAGGTCAATGGGCCGTGAATCTTGGGAAATGCACGGATGAAAGAAACATAGACCATTTCTTCGAGCAGAATGATTACCAGGCTCGCGGGAAGGACAACGGCGAAGATTTGCGTCAGGCTTGCATCCAGGATGAAGGGTCGAAAGAGGCGCCAAAGCAGCCACCAGATCACACCCCACAAAAAGTACTGCAAGACCCAGGCCTCGAAAACAAAGGCTCCGCCGATCTCGTAATTCATGTGGCGAGCGTCGATCCACTCCTGCGCGGCGAACAAGAACCCGATCAAGGTGAACGCAGGGATAATGAACGCCGGATGCATCAGAAATGAGCCTTCGCGCGGCGCCACGGTCCAGTTCTGCGCTGCAGATTGATCCGGATTCTGTGGCATCGCCGGCACATCTCTCCAATCTGGCCACGACCGTACAGGTTGGTTGTGGCGCTGCCGAATGCGGCGTTTTTCTACGAATCATCGCCGGCGCGACGCGGGGATCGTCGCGCCGGCGTTGGGAATCGCGGGCTGCTGGGCCGAGCACGACGCGGAATCAACGCATTTCAGAGATTGGTTTTTCCAGATCGTCGAGCCGCGAAACAATCTGAGTTACGTGCGTGCCGCTCTCCGGCCCCGCAAGGGCGTAGTTGGGAAAAAGGGTCCAGGCCCTGCTTCCTTTATAGACGAATTCCAGCACTACATGGTGTTGCCGGTACCAATCTCCCGCGCGCGAATCGAGGGCGGCCGTTTGAGCCGGTCCCAAGCGGGCGGCCAGGACGTTCGAATCGTTTGCAGCCATGCGCCGTGCCTCTTCGCCGCCTTGCAATGCGGCGACTTGGAAATGATAGTACGCAGCGCTTGGGTCGGCCAGAACCCCCTTGCCGTCCCGCGACACCACTCCTAGAATCATCGACGACTTCCAGCTTCCCGCCTCGGCCGATTTGTTCAGGAAATCGACCGCTTCGCCCGGCGATTGGGCCAGCGCGGGATTGCGCACCAGCAATAGCCCCAGCGAGGCCATGGCGGGAACATATCCCGCCGCGGCGGCCGCGCGAAACAAGTTAGCTGCTTTGCCGGGGTCATGCGCATGATCCTTCTCGGTAAAAAGCAGCGTGCCCAAGTCGTATTCCGCTTGCGGATTATGCGATGCGGCGCCTTTCTTATACCACTGCTCGCCCTGCGCCTTGTCTTCGGGAACGCCCACGCCCAGGTAGTACACATTGCCCAGGTAGCAGTCGGCTAACCCGCTGCCCTTCGCGGCGGCTTCGCGAAAGAACTCTATGGCGAGCGATTCGTTCTTCTCTACGCCCGTTCCCCACAGATAGAGGACGCCGAGGTTCACCTTTGCGCCGGGCAGCCCGCCCGCCGCGGCAAGCTGATACCAATGCGCGGCGCGCTGCGCATCTTTCTCGACGCCAATGCCCGCGTCGTAGAAGTAGCCGATTTGCATCTCGGCGTGCGGATCGCCGGACTCGGCTGCTTTTTTGAACCAAAAGGCTGACTGCTTCAGGTCCTGCGCCACGCCATGGCCCGCCAGGTAATCGTTGGCAAGCTGGATCTCTTCGACGATCGATCGAGGTTCGCGTGCTGCCTGGATCGACGGCTCATCGGGATCTCCGTTGGAAGCGGCGAATCCCATCGGTGCCGCGGCGAGGAAGCCGCCCATCGCGAAAACTGCCAGAACAAAGCGCAGTTCGACACTCCTTCTGATGTGCATCATGGTTGTCTCCTATGCTGGTTGCTTGCCGGGGAAGTTGTCTGCGACCAAACCGGGAAGTCGCGCTGTTACCGATCTAGACTTTCAGAGTAACCGAAGGTTATTTCTTTTGAATGAGTTGCGCGCTTCTGCCGCATCGCGGACAGGCTGTCACACAACCGCTCTACGACCGTTGGTCACACCACGAACGCCGTTCGTCACAAAGTGAAAGCATGTGGGAATCCGCCGTCGCAGCCCGATGCGCCGCCCATTTCCAACGCTCACCGCTTGGCGGATCGGGCGGAGGCTTTGGCCTCTCTCAACTTCTTCGCGCATTCCTCGCAGCACACCTCGACGGTTTCGCCGCCGATCCGGACCTTGATGGTTTCTCCTTCGAGCTTGCAGTCGCACGCCGCACAGGTTTTCTGAGTCATGTCTTTTTCTCCTTGGCCGTTGATCCGGCTGAAACCAGTAGGCCATGGGTGCGGCGAGCGCCGCTGTCGGAATCTTTAGCGATTTGTCTGGGGCTTACCTGCGCAGCGCCGACCGCTTGAATTCGGACGGCGAACGGCCGTAAACCTGGCGGAATGCAGCGCTGAAGTGACTGTGGCTCGAAAACCCCAGGTCGAGGCCGAGCGACGTCAAATCGTCGTATTCGCCGAGCAGGTCGAGCGCCCGCGCCAGCCGCAGCCGTAGTTGATAGCGATAGAGCGACAGACCTTCCACCTGCTGGAAAACCTGCGTGAGATAGACTGGCGATCCGTGCACTTCGGCAGCGATTTCCGCCAAGGTCCATCGCCGGGCCAGATCGCCGGCCAGCACGAGCTTGACCCGGTCGGCCAAACGCTGCCGTCCGAAAGTTGCGCCTGGCTCGCGCGTAGTTCGCGGGCCGAGGGCCCGATTGACCAGGGTCAACGCCAAACTCTCTGCCTCGAGCGGCTCGGCGATTTTCCGGCGGAGGCTGTGACGCAGCAGCGCTACAAGCGCCTGAGTCCTGGCGTCGATGCGCAGCCGTTGCCGGCGAAATGCAACAGCGGGGCCGCTGCACAGAAGCGCGCGCGGCGCCAGCTCCTGCAACAGCGATTCGGGAACGGCCACGGTCAGGTCGGCGTCGCCGCCGGGCACCGGATGGCTGACCCGGTAGCCCTCGAAGGCATTGAAGAACAGCACCTGGTTGGCTTCGGCGACGGCCTGGTCTTCTCCGATGTGGCGAACAAACACGCCGCGATACGGGAAGACGAGTTGCGTCGTCGCGGTGTACTCCTCCGGGCCCTGGCCGCGGTGGGTTCCCGCGCAGTACGTGTCGCGGATGGTCACGGAGGAAGACTGGAGGAGCGTCTGAGCGCCCATTTCCGACACCGTATTGTTTCGGATTTTGGCGCTCACGCGATTGCCCCCGCCTATACCGAAGCATAGCAGCGGAAGTGAGGAACGGAACACGACGCGGCAGGCGCCTGCACATTCAGCGAACGAGCGTTGCGAGCGGCGGCTCATCCGATCGCGGACGCTCGTTTGCGTAGAATGAATCTATACCGCAAATTCTCATGAAATCGACCCGTATCATCGACCCGGCTTCGGATTCGCCGCGCGGTCGCCGCGCATCGCTCCTCGGCGCCGGCCGCGAGAGATTCGAGCGCACGGCTTCCAAGGTTCCGATTCTCGCCGCGGCGGCCATCGTGCTTGTGGCCGCGCCCAATAGCGGCGCGCAACCTGCAGCTCCGGCAGAAAACATCCCCAAGCTGCTCCCATTTGTCAGCCCCATCTTTGGCGACAACATGGTGATGCAGCGCGGCAAGGCCAACACACTGTGGGGCTGGTCCGATCCGGGCGACACGGTCCGCGTCGAGATTGGCGGCAACGCTGCATCCGGCGTGGCGGGCGCCGACCGCCGCTGGCAGGTGAAGATCCAGCTGCCGGCGGCCGGCGGGCCTTACACCGTGAAGATCGCCGGCAGCGGCTCGAACGAATTCATCGAGCTCCACAACGTGCTCGTCGGCGATGTGTGGCTCTGCAGCGGCCAATCGAATATGGGTCTGCCGCTCTTTGCGGTGCGCAACGCGGAGGCCGAAATCAAAGCGGCGAACTATCCCGAGATGCGCTACTTCACCGTGGCCGATCGCGTGGCCTATCGACCCACAGATATGGTGGCGGGAAGCTGGAACGCCGTATCGCCGGATACGGCGGCGCGGCTTTCCGCGGCTGCCTATTTCTTTGCTCGCAAGGTGCAGAATGAGATTCACGTTCCCATCGGCTTGGTGATCGACGCCGTAGGCGGATCGCCCGCCGAGGCGTGGACCGGCGCCGATGCGCTTCGTCCGCTGCACGATTTCGACGTTCCGCTGGCCCAGCTCGAGCAACTCGCAGTCAGCAACGCCCCGGAGTATGGCAACTACATCATGCACTGGTACGACCAGTACGACATCGGGCTCAAGCAGAACTGGTACGCGGCCGGCCTCGACGACTCGAGTTGGAAGACGGTTCAACTTCCCGGCGGCTTTGCCGAGCTCGGCGTGCCCCAGACTCCTGCCGTCGCGTGGTTCCGCAAGGAGATCGATCTGCCGAACCCGCTGCCTGCCGGGCGCGCAACGCTCTTCCTCGGCTCCATCGAGCGCATGGACACCGTCTACGTCAACGGGACTTGGGTGGGCGCCAGCGCATGGGTCGAGAATCCCCGTGCCTATCTTCTGCCCGAAGGCGTTCTAAAGCCGGGAAAGAATCTCGTCGCAATCCGCGTCTTCAAAACCAAGCCCGATGGCGGATTTCTGGGCAAGCCCGGCGAGCTCCGTCTCGAACTCGGCGACTATAGCAGCGTTCCCCTCGCTGGCGACTGGAAAGGCAAGCTGAGTCTCGATGCTCGTCCTCCGCAGCCGATGCCAATCAGCTTCGAGAACTGGCCCATCATGCCTACGGTCTTGTACGAGGGAATGCTGAAGCCCATTGCGCCGCTCTCGATTGCGGGCGCGTTGTGGTATCAGGGCGAGCAGAACTCGCCGCGCGGCTACCAGTATCGCAAGCTTCTTCCAGCGACCATCGCCGATTGGCGCAAGCTCTTCGGGCAGGGCGATTTCCCTTTTTACATCGTCGGTCTGCCGGCCTTTTCGCCGCGCAGCCCCATTCCAGTGGACGGAGACGAGTGGGCGGAAACCCGCGAGTCGCAGGCCATCGCCGCCGCCACCGTGCCCAACTCGTGCCTCGCCGTGACCATCGACACCGGCGATGCGAACAACCTCCACCCCAAGGACAAGCAGCCCGTGGGCGAGCGCCTCGCCGACTGCGCACTCGCCAAGTACTACGGCAAGAACGTGGCCTACTCGGGGCCGGTGCTCGCGTCCGTGGAGCGGCTGCCCGGCGCCATCCGGCTGCACTTTACGCACACCGACGGCGGCCTGGTGGTGAAAGGCGACAAGCTGGGAGAGTTCTCCATTGCCGGCGACGACCGGAAGTGGGTGTGGGCCGATGCCCGCATCGAGGGCGATACGGTGCTTGTCTCCTCTCCGCAGGTCTCCGATCCCAAAGAGGTACGCTACGCGTGGCAATCGAATCCCGAGGCGACGCTCTTCAATGGCGCCGGACTGCCCGCCGCGCCCTTCCGCACCGACACCTGGCCCGGCAAGACGCAAGACGCTCGACCGTATTGATGACGCAAAACTGTATTCACGGCGGAAAACGGATACGGGCCTTTATGCGGAGATTCCGCGGCGGCGCGTGAAGTTCGGTGAACTTCGTTCGAAAGAAGGTGCCCGCTGAAGAATTGAGGGGGTTGGCTGGTGGACGCGGCAGGAATCGAACCTGCAACCTGTCGGTTAAGAGCCGTGCGCGCAGCACTCGCTCCCGCTGCTACCGATTGCGATAACCTCCTATGATTTGTTCACGTTAGGCAGTTCCTCCTTTGTGAACCGTGCTATCTGTACACTCCAGATTATGACCGATTTTGAAAGCGCGTGGGCACAAAAATGGGCACAGCAAAATGGGGGTGATGGGGTGAAAAAATAGCGTGCGGAGTGAATTGTCCGACAAATACCTGGTCCCAGATCTGAACTCGGAGGCAACGGACTTCCGAGTAGGTTCCGAGTTTTTTGTAAGTGACACTACCCTCTATGTAAGCAGCTCACGCGGCAGGCGTTCAGTGGATATCCGCCGCATCGCGGGCGTGGAAGGCGCCGCGCGAGCTGGACTCACGGCGTTGGCGCATTTCAGCATGCTGGCGCCGCCAGAGCACACGACCAATGCACTGAGCCGTGAGGACTGGAAAGCCATTCGTCAAAAGCACAAGATCGTCGAGGTCCCGGCGCAGGATCCGGATGCCAGCGAGGTTGAGGTTTGGTGGTATCCGCCGGCGCTCTTCGCTGAAGACGGTTTCGTCGATCGGTTGTCGCTCTTTCTTTCTCTCAAGGACGAGCGCGACGAGCGCACCGAGACCGCGTTGCAAGAGATGATGGAGAAGCTCAAATGGTAATTGGGTTGCTGATGTGCGCTATTGTATAGGGAATGGAAGCGGCAAGCATGATCGACAATCGTTCCTCCGCTGACGAAAAGATTACGCTGTTCCGTTCGTTGTTTCGCGGACGCCCGGATGTTTATGCTCGCCGCTTTGTAAGTCGCAAAACAGGTAACTCGGGGTATTCTCCTGCTTGCGGCAAGGAATGGGTTCGGGGTGTCTGCGAAAAGCCGCGAGTCAAATGCGCAGACTGTGCGCACCGCCATTTGCTTCCGTTGAATGACGAGGCTATTCGTTGGCACCTGTCCGGCCAAGACAGCGCGGGTCATGAGTTCGTAGCTGGCATTTACCCGATGCTGGTAGACGAAACCTGTTTCTTCCTGGCGGCGGACTTCGATAAGACAAGTTGGCAAGACGATGCCCGCGCATTTCTGGATACGTGCAGATTGATGAAGGTGCATGCGGCGCTAGAGCGTTCGCGCTCTGGAAATGGCGCGCATGTTTGGCTCTTTTTCGCTGAGGCAATCTCTGCAATTTTGGCGCGCAAGCTCGGAACATATCTCCTCACCGAGACCATGGAGCGCCGTCCCGATCTTGGGCTCGATTCGTATGACCGCCTCTTTCCCAACCAGGACACGCTGCCGCTGGGCGGATTCGGAAACCTGATTGCGTTGCCGCTGCAAAAGCATCCGCGCGAGCAGGGAAACAGCGTATTTCTCGATGACAATTTCTCGCCCTTCCCGGACCAGTGGCATTTTTTATCCCGCATTCAAAAGATTGGCAGGGGCGAAATTGAACGGTTGGTTCAGGAGGGACAAGCGAAAGGCAGCCTACTGAAGGTGCGTCCAGCCATGGCGGACGAAGAGGGAGAAGATTTCTGGTTGAGCGCGGAGCCCTGGTATCGACGCCCGGAAAATCAGGTAACAGGCCCGTTCCCCGAGAAACTGGAATTGGTGCTTGCAAACGAGTTATACATTCCGAAGGACGCATTAACACCTTCCCTGCGAAATCGCACTCTGCGACTTGCCGCGTTTCAGAACCCCGAGTTCTACCGCGCGCAGTCCATGCACCTTTCAACCTTCGGTAAGCCACGAGTGATCGCTTGCGGCCGAGACTATCCCGCACATATTAGCGTGCCGCGCGGCTGTTGTGACGAAGTCCTGGAGCTTCTTGCCGGCCTGGGCGTGAAAACCGATCTTCGCGACGAGCGCGAACCTGGGCAGAAGCTCGATGTAATTTTTCATGGTCAGTTGCGGCCGGAACAGGAAGCGGCAGCCAGCGCCATGCTCAAACACGACATGGGCGTGCTGGCAGCCACGACAGCATTCGGCAAGACCGTCCTGGCTGCCTGGTTGATTGCGCAACGCCAAGTCAACACTCTGATCCTCGTTCACCGCCGGCAACTTCAAGACCAATGGATCGAGCGCTTATCGACGTTCCTGGACGTGCCGGCCCGGAGCATCGGCCGAATCGGTGGCGGCCGCAAGAAAGCGACCGGCCTGCTCGATGTTGCCGTCATGCAGAGCCTGGTTCGAAAAGGAAAGGTCGACGACATGGTTGCAAGCTACGGACAGATCATCGTCGACGAGTGTCATCACGTGTCTGCTGCAAGCTTCGAGGAAGTGGCGAGACATGCACGCGCCAAATTCATTGTCGGACTCTCCGCAACGGTCACCCGGAAAGACGGCCACCATCCGATCGTTCTGATGCAGTGCGGCCCTATACGCCATCGCGTAAGTGCGAAAGACCAGGCTGCGCAGCGGCCGTTTGAGCATACAGTATTCGTCCGTCCAACGGGATTCGAGCCCTTGCGCCCCGCCAGCCAGGATGTCCGTATCCAGTTTCACGACCTCTACGATGAGCTCATCGGCGATGCCGGAAGGAATGCACGGATTTGCGACGATGTGATGGCCGCAGTTCGCGAGGGCCTCTCTCCGCTCGTGCTTACGGAGCGCAACGAGCATTTGGACGAACTCGCCGGAAGATTGCGACCTTTGGTTCGCAACGTCGTTGTGCTGCGCGGCGGAATGAGCAAGAAACAACTTGAGGAGATCCGCAACTGCCTGGCGGCAATTCCAAACCACGACGACCGCGTACTGCTCGCCACCGGCCGCTACGTGGGCGAGGGATTCGACGATGCGCGGCTCGATGCGCTGTTCCTGACCTTGCCCGTCTCCTGGCATGGCACGATTGCGCAGTATGTCGGGCGGTTGCATCGTCAATATGAAGGCAAGCGGGAAGTCCGCGTGTATGACTACGCCGATCTGGAAGTGCCGATGCTGGCCCGCATGTTCAATCGCCGCTGCCGAGGTTACGAAAATATTGGGTACAAGATCCTCCTGCCGGCCAGCGCGGTTCCGGATGGCCTGCGGATGTGCCGCTTCCGGTCGATCCAGCCTGGAAGGAGCAATACGCTGCAACCGTCCGGCGCTTGGTTCGCGATGGCGTGGATGCGCGGCTGGCAAATCTATTTGTAGACACGGTGCGCGTCTTCCCGACGGATGCGGAAGGCCTAACGCGAGCCAGGAGTTCGGCGGAGAGATTCCTTTTTCGCCGTTTGGAGACATTGCCGGACACCGGGGCGAAATTCCAGTTGAATGTTGAGCTGCCGATCGCGTTCGACGGATGGGGAAGAATGGAGGTGGACCTACTGTGCCGTGAATCGAGGGTAGCCATCGAATTGGACGGAGCCCAGCATTTCACGGACCTGGATGCTTATCGCCGTGACCGCCGGAAAGATGCTTTGCTGCAGCAAAACGGTTATCTCGTTTTGCGCTTCCTAACAGAGGACGTAAGCCAGCGCCTGGACGAGGTGTTGGACACGATCCAACGTGTCCTGACGAATCGATGCGATGGGTGTGGCTGGCCATTGGCTCAATAAGCAATTGGGGCTCCGCGATGCCGCTATTTCCCCCCCGTTGAGCTAAATGCGTCCCTTGCACTGTCAAACCTGGCTCTCCCTCCCAGACGGCGTTCCTGCCTTTCCCAATGCGGTGAGCAACGCGGAGATTGCGTCGGCGAGCCGTTCCTGTGTCGCCGATTCTGGCAAGGGAATTGTCAGCGCCGGCCGGTTGGTCCGGGCGTCCCGCGTGAAGAGCGCGGAGAGAGCGTGATTCAGAGGTTTCGGATGAAGAGCGTCGGCCCCGCCGTTGGTCGCATCCGATGCGAACGATTCGATCAACTTCAGTCCCGCCTCAATGAACGATGCCGCTGCGAGCGCAACGCCGTTTCCGTCTGTCTCATGTATGTTTCCAGATGGAGCGTCTGCGGACTCCGCCGCCATGGCGGTGACCACGCCGGGCAGCGACGTCTCAACGGCAGGTTGCGGCGGCGCAAGCGCAATTGGAGCCGGCGGAGCGTGGTCCAGCACCGGTTTTGGCCTGTCTGGCTGCTCGGCGAAGATTTCTTTAACGGCTTGCAGGACGGTCTTGCGGCCGAGCTTTTCGAAGCTGATCTCTCCCGTCGGCGAATCGAATACTCCGGCGAAGAGCGACTTCTTCAGGCACAGCGTCTCCCACACGCGCTCTTCGATGCTTTTCTCCGTGAGCATGTGAATCACGTGCACCGGCCTCGACTGGCCTAATCGATGCACACGTCCAATGCGCTGCTCGAGCCGCGCCGGGTTCCACGGCGGCTCGAAGTTCACCACCACCGAGGCCGATTGCAGGTTGAGGCCAACGCCGCCCGCATCGGTGGAAAGAAAAACCTTGCACGCCGGGTCGTTGCGGAACTTTTCCATCAGAGCGCCGCGCTGGCGCGAAGGCACGCCGCCATGCAGCGATACAAACCCGATTCCCAGTTTGCGCAACTCCTCGCCCGCCAAGTGCGTCATGCGCTCATATTCGCTGAACACGACCGCCTTGCGATCCGCTTCCAGCACGAGGTCGGTCATGATTTCGCGGAATTCCTGGAGCTTGGGCGAATGATGCGTTTGCTTGTCGAAGAGAAATGTAGAGTTGCACAACATGCGCATATTCTGAATGCAACACAGGATACGCTTCTGATCGATCTCGGAGAGCCAGCCCTGCCGCTCCCATTTGCGCATCAGTTGCGCCAACAGATCGCTTTGCTCGTAGTACGGCTCCGCCTGCTGACTGGTCAGCGGCACACGAAAGACTTTGTCCGTCCGCTCGGGCAACTCCTTCAGCACTTCCGGACGCGTACGGCGCAGCAGGACCGGGGCAAGCTGCTCGTGAATACGGTCCAGGCCGCGATAGCCGGTCAGGCGTCCCTTCTCGTCGATCACGCGATGCTCGTCCAGGAATCGGAATGCCGGGCCCAGTCTGCGGCCATCGGCAAATTCGACAACCGAAAACAGCTCCTCCAATTTGTTTTCAAGCGGCGTACCGGTAAGCACCAGGGCATAGCGGCTCTTCAGTTGCTTGATGGTGCGCGCCGTGGCCGTGGTCCAGTTGCGAATGCGCTGCGCTTCGTCGAGGATGATAAGGTCCGGGCTCAAATCCTGCATGTAGCGGATGTCTTTGAGGACCAGTTCATAACTCGTTAGATTGAAAAACGCTGGAGCGGCGTACATGGTTTTGCGGCGCGGCAACAAGCCGTCGATCACCTGCGCGGAGTGTCCGGTGAATCTCCCGATCTCCGTCTTCCACTGGTACTTGACCGACGCGGGAGCAATCACCAGCACGTGCTCGATGCCGCGGCGTTGACGCAGAAGCTCGGTAGTGGCTAGCGCTTGCACGGTTTTTCCCAAGCCCATGTCGTCGGCCAGAACGGCGCGCCCGCGACAGGCGGCAAAGACGGCGCCGCGCGCCTGGTATGGCAAGAGCTTGGTTTTCAAGAGGCCTGCCGTGGGATCCTGACCACGCTTGAGCCTGGCGAGCAGCTTGCGCTCCGTCTCTAGGCCTTCGGCCAATTCGTTTTCCCAGTCGATGTATTCCAGGGCGTCGCTGTAGACGACCGCATCGCCATCGGCGTTGCGCAGCGCCTCCAGCACCTCGCCGAAGCGCCGGTAGTGCGCGCGGCGCAGCAAACCGCTGGCGTCGAAATGCTCTGCCGCGATCGCCCGCAATGCCGGCGATGACGAGGCCGGCAGGCGCAGCCGCACCTCGACGGTGTTTCCGTACTGGAGCGAAATGGAAGCGCGCGTACGTTTGAATTGGCCTGACTCCAACGCTTTCCGGTGGCGCTTCCGCAATTGGAGCAGCAGCGCCTCAACGTGCTTGCAGGTTCCCAGCGTGTTGATTGCAAAATCCGGACAGGAGCAATAATTCTCGAACAGTCCGAGACCGCGAATTGCCACGCGGTAGGTTCGTCCGCTCGTCGACTTGATCGTGTAATCTCCGTACGGGCCTCCGGCTGGCCGTTTCAGAATCTTGAGTGGCGCCGCAGCGGCTCGTTCCCGCCGTTCGGCGATCTGTTGTTCGATGAGCATGAAGAAACCCTCTCTTCAGAAGCGTAAAGCACGAAGCGACAAAGCCAGAGGGAAAGTAGCCATAATCGCAATGACTCACGCCACAGAAACGTCCTGATGCGTTTTTCGGACGCGGGTTCTTCAGGAAAAGGGATGCGGGATATAACTTGCTTGGCCGGACCAGGAACACCGATTTTGTCTCTGAGCCGTGCTTCTCCGGCCTGGGCGGCGGAATTCAACTTGACACCCGTCGCTATCTAGGCCATGATAAACACTGAGGCCATGATATATATCGTGGCCGCGATAGACCGATGAGACCTTCTCGACCCAATTCGCTTTCGGGTAGCTCCGAGGCGCAAGACTACCTCAGCCTACTTGCCGATCACTTCCGGCGGAATGGCTGGCGGGTGAAGGCCTCGCCTTCGGCCGGCGGCCGATCTGCCGATCTTGCCGTCTCGCGAGGGGGCCAGCGCTATATTGTCGAGTTGAAGGTCTCCTCCGAGGGGCGCCGCGACCGCCTGATTCCTCTCCTCTCCCAAGCTATTCTGCAGGCGTGCGCCATCGCAAATGCCGCCTCCGAACCGATTCTTCCCCTGGCGATTGTCGCGGCGCCCGTGATCTCGCCAAGCTCTGCCGAAGGGGTAATGCGTTTCCTGTCGGAAGTCGCTCCGGATGTCGCTGCCGGAATCTTCGATCGGGAGGGCTTCTGGCGTTTTGCTGGTTTGGATTTCGACCGCCTGAATGCTTCTCCAGTGCGGCCGGCTCGCCGTCAAAAACTGGCGCCGCCCGACTCGGCATATCTCTTTTCCGATCTCAACCAGTGGATGCTCAAGGTTCTTCTTGCGCCTTGTGTGGTCGAGGGGCTTTTAGAGGCGCCTCGCAAGGAATACCGCAACGCCTCCGAGTTGGCCGCAGCAGCCAATGTGTCGGTAATGAGCGCCTTCCGTTTGGTGCGTCAGTTGCGCCAGGAAGGCTTTCTTGACGACGAAAGCGATTCTCTGCGTTTGGTCCGGAGAGAGGAGTTGATGCGTCGCTGGCAGGCGGTCTATCTGCGCTCTGTACCGGAAATTCCCTTGCGCTGGATCATTCCGTCCAAAAATGAACGCCGTTTACTATCCGCGCTCAATGAACTTCAAGCCCACTCACGGGGAGAAGAGGCGTCGGCGCCGCGAGTCTGTCTTGGACTGTTTACTGCTGCCGAGTCGCTTGGGTTTGGATTTGTGCATGGCGTTCCCCCGTGCTTATATATGGAGAAACTGGATCGGGCGGTTCTGGGACGCATGGGGCTCTCGCCGGAGGGCGCCGAACAGAAACCGGATGTCTATGTGCGGGTACCCGCTTTCCGGGAGTCTGTCTTTCGCGCCGTGGTAGAACGCGATGGCGTTCCGGTAGCCGACATTCTGCAGGTCTGGCTCGATGTGAGTTCACATCCTGCCCGCGGTGACGCGCAAGCCCAAGAGATACGCCGCCGTGCCCTGGCGCCAATCTTTGCGGAGAAGGCGTAATGGAAACCAATTCAGAGGTTGTGTATTTCGCCCGTCTGGTTGAAGCCCTGGAACCGTGGCTCGACCAGGTTGTCGTCATCGGCGGATGGGCGCATCGGCTTTATCGAGCACATCCTCTTGCGCAACCGCTCGACTACGAACCTCTGGGAACGTTCGATGCCGATGTCGCAATGCCGTCGCAATTGCCATCAACTGCCGAAAGAATACGCGAGCGGTTGCTGGATAAAGGTTTTAAGGAAGATTTGAAGGGCGATACGCAACCACCGGTTGTGCACTACTTTGTTGGAGCCGGCAATAGCGGATTCTTCGCGGAGTTTCTCACGCCACTCATTGGGAGCGAAGTGAATCGCGAAGGCAGGCGCAATATCACGGAGCGCATTTCTGGCATCACAGCTCAAAAATTGCGCCATCTTGAGTTGTTGCTCGAATCGCCGTGGGAAGTGTCGATTTCTCCCGCCAATGGATTCCCGATTTCCTCTGTCCGGCGTATCCGAATACCAAACCCAGCGGCATTTTTGGCGCAGAAGATTCTGATCCACGAGAAACGTGATCGCGCAAAACGCGCCAAGGACATCCTCTACATCCACGACACGATTGAGACCTTTGGCGGTAATCTTGCGCCGATCCGCGATCTTTGGCACTCGCAAGTGAAGCTGGCGCTACGCACGAATTCTCTGCGCCAAATCGATCGCGCCGCGGACAAGTACTTCCTGACGGTGAGTGATACGCTGCGCGAGGCAGCGCGGATTGCGACAGGCAGAAATCTGACCCCGGAAATGGTCCGTGAAGTGTGCTGGCATGGCTGGAGCCAAATTTTCTCTGCCATCCGATAGGCTACTGTAAACACTACGCCTGGCGGCGATCAGTGAATTCGCGCGAGTGGCCAGCAGTACAGCCCTGACGTGCTATACGTTCAGCATCTATATACAAGCCTCGACGCGAGTGCAAAGAGTTTCCATATCCACGGTGCCGAAATCTGTCTGGATTTCCAGCATTGGTAGGCCAGACTCCATGATAAACTTCTTCACAATATACGATTTGCTTATGGTGGAGGCGGCGGGAGTCGAACCCGCCGTCGACACTGAAAACACTCAAGTTACTGAAATTGAGAATTCCAAAAACGTGCCAAGTCTCTCGATTGCCTGGTTTGCGTACAAATCGCGTACAAACAATCTCAGGAACTCCCAGAACTCCAACAGCTGCACTTCCGGTCCGCTCCAGCGGGCGATCTGAAGTAGTCTTTGACTTTTATACAACAGTTCTCGTCTGCTGGGGGTTTTGGGGCGCGGCCATCCTTCATTTGTGTCTGCCGGCGATCCGCCTCACCTGGTCAAGGACCTCCCGTTCGTTCTTGAGAGTAAGAGCCTTTCGGCCGCAGTTGGCGCGGTAGACAACCAGGTTGTCGTCGCCGCCCACCACGCTCGGGAAAAGGAGACCTTCGATCCCGGCAGTGATGAGTTCTCCGGCCAATTCCATCGAGGCGCTTAGATCGTCCTTATTGAGACAGGCCGTCTTCACGGCATCTGCTGCCTGCGACGATCCTAGGGTTGTGAGGTTCAGTGCTTTCTTGAGATCCACAGCAACCGCATACACGACCCGAGGATACTTGTCGGTGCTGATCTGGCCGACGCCACCAAGCCTCGACTTGCGTGCTGTGACCTCTTTGCTCGCCCCTGAGTCCGTCACCGACAGGTAAACCGCGCGGGTACCGATGGGAGCAAATCTTCCTCCGTAAGCCCGGGCTCCGGCCCCGCTCAGAACGTCAATCGGATCCATGTAGCGGTATTCGACGCTGCGGAAGAAAACCCCCTTCAAAGGGGCAGCCCGGCCTATCCAGCGTTTGATTGCCCTCTGCTGTTTGGCATTGAACGTCACACCGGCTGTCCCTCCCGCAACCTGTCGAACTCTACGACAAGATCGCGGATCCGTCCATCGGCGATCAAATCCTGGGGAGTCCGTCCAGCGAAGGCCTCAAGGGGCGAAGAGAGCCACTCCTTCTCTTTGGGAGCGACGACATAGTCATCCATGCGGGATAGCAGTGCGCGGAGATCGCGGGTCTTTTTGTCCATCTGGCTTGTACCCTTGCCCGCTTCCCAGTTCTGCACGGTGCGAGCGGTCACATTCAAGCCCCTGGCCAACTGTTCCTGGCTCAGCCCCAGCCTCTGCCGGGCATTCTCGAGCTCAAAGGTCGATTTCTCGTCCCCTTTGGGTCGAGCATGAGCGCGGATGTTCCGTGCCTTCAAGAGTTGTCTCAGGTGAGGCCAGTTGAAGGCCCATTCGGCCTCGGCAAACTTCTGCCGCCCGACCAACGTTCCCACACGGAAAGCGAAATCGGCGGAGTGGTGCGGCGTATAGACCAGAAGCGTCGACACCTTGCAATTGCGAAGAGTGGCAAGGGTACTCTCAACCGCGGAATCTTCTTCGGGGCTGGACAGGTAGAGGACACTGACCTGGGCCTTTCCCAGCGCGGTCCTTAGGTCGCAGGGAACAGTCTGAAACCGGGGCGAGTAGGGTGCAAAGAGCGACTTCGCCTCGTCCAGTGCCTTGGGTTCGGTCCAGACAACGAGTCCTTCGGAATGAGTTGCGGTCTGCATTCTCACCTCCGACTTCATTATACGCAATTCTTCGTGTCGGACGAAAATATTTGCTATTCGCGGTGTTACTGATTTACGGGGCAAAGAATGAGCCAGATCCCTAGCCGCCAACGAGGAAAGCTCGCGCAGCTCCCATAATCTCCGGTGCACAGAAAAATCGTATAGATTTCATATAAATCGCAGACTCCGCCTACAACCCTTCGGTTAACAGCCGAATGCTCCGGCTTTTTGCGACTCTGAAACGCCCAGCAGGAGCACATCCGAGCACAGGCTGCGCTAAGGCATTCATAGCAAAGGCACATAAACTCGTCTATCAACCGCTGAAATATGAAGAACTTGTGGCCGCGCCAACAAGATTCACTGAAGATGTTCCGACTTCCCTCCTGTTCACCGATTGCTATCGGTATGCTCACGATTATCACCCATTTTGAAAGAGCAGGTGCACAAATCTCTTCACAGTATTTTAGCAGCCTGTGGTGTAAGTCGCGATTTTCCGGCATTGAGTTGAGTAAGCCGGAAGGGGAAACGCTTCGGGGGAAATCGGCCTGGGCCGGGTGATCGGGCTTCTGCAAGGCCGATTTCGCTG
>Ga0187784_10000375_pt1 | contig 32433 bp, 27 predicted proteins | sample 1015_SJ02_MP15_2_FD_132964 | JGI IMG/M metagenome (GOLD analysis project Ga0187784, IMG submission 132964) | Tropical peat soil microbial communities from peatlands in Department of Meta, Colombia - 1015_SJ02_MP15_20_MG | ecosystem: Environmental > Terrestrial > Soil > Wetlands > Peat | place... | reverse complement strand
CGTCACGGCGAAAGATGCTGCTTTCCAGCCTGTGGTGTAATGTGCCGTGATGGAAAGTCCTCAGACCGAAGAGCCCGACCTCGCCCGGCCGGCGAGCCCCGTGCAATCACGGCGGGCCGTCCTGGGGATCGCGGCCGCGGCGGTCGCGGCGCCCGCCGCCCTGTCGCTCGGCATCGTGGTGTCACGGCAGGGGCGCGGCGCGGAGCGCGTGTGGTTGCTCGGTCACCTCTCGAGCCTGCCGCTCGACGACCCGCTGATGAACCCGCGTGCGGGGCGCCTGAAGACCTTGTTCGAAGAGCTCGAGCGAAACGGCTGGGTGGTCGGACGCAACCTTCGCTACGAGGTGCGATCGGGCGCGGGCGGACCCGCGGCCCGCGCGGTGGCGATCCAGGAGCTGATCGACCTCGATCCTGATGTCATCATCACGGTCTCGAGCAGCGAGACGGCGGCGCTGCTCGCCCAGACGCGCACCATCCCGGTCCTGTTCGCGACCGCGGCGGATCCGCTCGGCTCGGGCTTCGTGGAGAGCTTGGCGCGCCCCGGCGGCAATGCGACCGGCTATATCGCCGGGGAAGCCGAGCCGGGCGGCAAAATGCTGCAGTTCCTGCAAGAGGCGGCCCCGCGCCTTTCCCGCGTCGGCGCCTTTCTCAACCCGCGCACCTCGCCGCGCAACGGCGGTTATTTCCTCGAGCCAGTCGAGCGCGCCGGCGTCGCGCTCGGCGTATCGGTCACGCCGGTGTCGATCACCGATCCGTCCGAGATCGAGGCAGCGGTTGCGGCCTATGCGGGCGGTCAGGACAGCGGGATCGTGGTTCTGATCGACAGCTTTCTCGTGACCCACCGGCGCGCGCTGGTCGACGCGGTGACGCGCTACCGCGTGCCGGCGATCTATCCGTACAATTATTTCATGGAGGTCGGGGGGCTCATGTCCTATGGCCCGTCGCTCGAAGTGCACGTCGGCGAATACGTCAATCTCATTTTGCGCGGCGCGAAGCCGGCCGAGCTGCCGGTGCAGTCGCCGCGCCGCTACGAGCTCCTGATCAACCGCAAGGCAGCACAGGCGCTCGGGCTGATCCTGCCGCTCACCTTGCTGGCGCGCGCCGACCGGATCATCGAATGAACGAGCCCGCGCCAGCGTCCGCACCCGAGGCGGCCGCCACGCCGGCGCCGCGCGGCCGCCTGTTCGGCAAATACCTGATGTCGTTTGCGGCGGTGGCCGCGGCGGCGCTGATCGTCAACGGCGCGCTCGATGCCTGGTTCTCCTACAGCGAGCAGCGGCGCCTGCTGATCGCAATCCAGCGCGAGCAGGCCGACTCGGCGGCTTCCAAGATCGCCCAGTTCGTCGGCGAGATCGAGCGCCAGATCAGCTGGCTCGCGCAGCTGCCGCCTGGCTCGCTGACGCGCGAGGACCGCCGCATCGACGCGATCCGTCTGCTGCGGCTCTCCCCGGCGGTCGCCGAGATCGCGCAACTCAACGCGCAAGGGCGCGAGCAGTTGCGCATCTCGCGCCAGGCACTCGACGTGATCGGCAGCCAGAAGGATCTGTCGAACACGCCCGCGTTCCGCACCACGCGCGCAAGCGCGATCTACTATGGGCCGGTCTATTTCTTCCACGAAACCGAGCCGTTCATGACGCTCGCGGCCGCAAGCAGCGGCTCCGATCCGACGATCATCGTCGCCGAGGTCAACCTGCGTTTCATCTGGGACCTGGTGACCAGCATCAAGGTCGGGGAGACCGGCAACGCCTTCGTGGTCGACAAGGACGGGCGGCTGATCGCGCATCCGGATCTGTGGCCGGTGCTGCGCAAGACCGACCTGTCGAACCACCCGCTGGTGCGGGCGGCGCTGTCCGGCGCGGACGTGCCTCAGGGCGGCGACGTCGTGACCGATCTCAACGACCAGCGAGTACTGTCGACCTTCGCGCCGGTGCGCGCGCTCAACTGGCGCGTTTTCGTCGAGCTTCCGATCGCCGAGGCCTATGCGTCAATCGACGCCTCGATCCTGCGCTCGCTGCTGCTGCTCGCCGGGGTGCTTGGCTGCGCCATCATCGCGGCCCTGCTGCTGAGCCGGCGCATGATCACGCCGATCCAGACCCTGATGCGCGGCGCCGCGCGTATCGGCGGCGGCGACCTCGACGCGCGCCTCGCGATCCGCACCGGCGACGAGCTCGAGGCGCTCGGCGGCGAATTCAACCGCATGGCGGCGCAGCTCAAGGAATCCTACGTGACGCTCGAGCGCAAGGTGGTCGAGCGCACCGCCCAGCTCGGGCAGGCGCGCGATCAGGCGCTCGCCGAGCACGCGGCGGCGCAGCGGGCGCGCGAGGCCGCCGAGCAGGCGAGCGAGGCGAAGTCGCGCTTCCTCGCGGTGGTCAGTCACGAGCTGCGCACGCCGCTGAACGGCGTGATGGGCGTGCTGCAGCTGCTCGATGATGGCCGTCTCCGGGCGACGCAGCGTCGTCACCTGATGACCGCGGCTGCGTCAGGCGAGACCTTGCTGGCGCTGATCGACGCGATTCTCGAATATGCGCGGCTCGATGCCGGGACCGAGCTGCTTGCCCGCCGCACCTTCGATCTCGGCCAGCTGGTCACCGCGGCGGCCGATCTGTTGCGGCCGCAGGCGGAAGCGAAGGGCCTCGGGCTCGAGGTCACCATCGACGCTTCCGCGGCCGGGCATGTGAGCGGCGACGCCGTGCGGCTCAATCGCGTGCTCTTGAACCTGCTCGGCAACGCCATCAAGTTCACCGAAGCCGGCCGCATCGACGTCGAAGCCGCGCTCGAGCGCGAAGATGGACCTGAGTCGCTGCGGCTGTCGGTGCGCGACACCGGGATCGGCATCGCGCCGGACATGCAGGGGCGCATCTTCGAGGATTTCGTCCAGGCCGACGACAGCATCGCGCGCCGTTTCGGCGGCACCGGACTCGGGCTTGCGATCTCGCGCCGCCTTGCGCGGCTCATGGGCGGCGAGCTCAGCGTCGAGAGTGAACCCGGCAAGGGCAGCACATTCACGTTGTGCGTGCCGCTCGAGCGTGCGAGCGCGCCGCCTTCCGTGCGACCGGTCGCCGAGCCGGGCAGGCCGCTCAACCTGCTGCTGGTCGACGACGACCCGATCAATCGCGAGGTCGGCGCCGAGATGCTCAGAAGGCTCGGGCACGCGCCGACGATCGCGACCGACGGTCCGTCCGCGGTGCGGCTCGCGCAGCAGCATGAGTTCGACGCGGTGCTGATGGACCTGCACATGCCGGGCATGGACGGGATCGAGGCTGCGACACTGATCGAGCAGCGCGCGCGCGCGCCGAAGCCGCGCATCATCATCCTGACCGCCGACATGTCGGAGCGCAGCCGCGAACGCATGTCGCGCGGCGGCTTCCACGACGTCGTGAGCAAGCCGATCCTGCTCGACGCGCTGCGCCGTGCGCTCGGCGGCGACGGCGGCGCGGCCTCCGACGCCATCGCGGCGCCAGCACCGTCGGCCGGCGCCGACAACCTGATCGACGAGAATTACTTCGTCGGCCAGGAGGACCTGCTCGGCATCGATCGGCTGCACGCGCTGCGGCGCATCTTCGCCACCACCGCGGAGGAGCGGTTGCGCAGCATCCAGGCGGCGGCACGGGCGCGCGACGGAGCGGCGCTTGCGCGTGCCGCGCATCAGCTTGCCAGCGCGGCCGGCACGCTCGCGCTGTCGCGCCTGTTCGAGCGCTGCAACGCGATCGAGCGGGTCGCCGCGACGATGGGCGCGGTCGAACAAGCGGCCGCCGCGAACGAGCTCGACCTGCTCTATCGCGACTCGCTCGCGGCGCTGGATCAGCGGTTGCGGCGTGCCGAGCCCGCGCTCAGCGACGCTCCCTGACGGGCGGCTAGCGCCGCTCCTTGGCCACGAGCTTGTAGCCGATGCCGGTGACGGTGGCGATCACCGGCTGATCGCCGCCGACCAGCTTGCGGCGCAGCCGTGCGATCAGCGCGTCGACGGTGCGCACGTCGACCTCGCTCTGCCGGTTGCTGACCACCTCGATCAGATATTCGCGGCTGAGCGGACGGCCGTCCGCGCCGACCAGCGCGGCCAGCAGGTCGAACTCCGCGCGCGTCAGCGCCACCGGCTTGCCACCCGCTTCGGTGAGCTCGCGGCGCGTCAGGTCGATCACCCAGTGACCGAAAATGACCGTCGAGTCGGAGCGCGCCGCCTCGCGCTCGATCTCGCGCCTGCGCAGCAGCGAGCGTGCGCGTGCCAAGAGATCGCGCAGGTTGATCGGCTTGGTCACGTAGTGATCGCCGGCGACCTCGAGCCCGAGGATGCGGTCGACCTCGGTGTCGCGCCGCGTCACAAAGATGATGCCGGCGCGGCTTAACGACTGAACCTCCTTGGCGAGCTCGAATCCGTCGCCGTCGGGGAGCTGCACGTCGAGAAAGATCAGATCGGCGCGGCCGCGCTTGAGCAGCAGCCGGCATTCGGCGCAGCTGCCGGCTTCCGCGACATCGAAATTGTGATCGGCAAAATAGCCCGCGATCATCGCGCGCGTGACCGGATCGTCCTCGACGACGATCAGGCGCTCGCGCCGCTGAGCATCGCGGGTGGACACGGTCGTGGTTTCCGACGAGGCCAAAGCCTGCTCCTCGAATCCATCATTGGGCAGCAGCGGCGCGGACGCAAGTCCGCGGCTCGCGTCGCGCGATTCAGATTGTCTCGCGGCGCGATCAAGAAGTCCCGAAAAATTGCAGCGATGCGAATGCACGTTCACATCTCATTCCGTCGTCGTTCGCACGCTCAGTGCACAAGACGGGTCCGTACGATCACCTATCTGGAGCCTCCGATGCGCCGCCCCATCGAACGCCACGCGCTCGATCACGCATTCGGAACGCTCCGGGTGAGTGCGCACGGATCGTTCGAGTCAGCGTACCGGCTGGAGCCGCGGCCCCCTCTTCTGCTCCCGCCGCCTTCACACTCGGACAGCCTTGCGTACTTTCGCCGGGCGGACCACCCCCGCCCGGCGATCATTCCTTCCGCGGCCTGAACGCTCACACCCAACGAAACGAATCTATTCCGAGCAGGTCTTCTTCGAAGGCCTCGACCTCTGCCGCATCACGACGGCGACCTTGCGTTACGACCGCGAAACCAAGCGGACAACCGCGCTCGTTCAGTAACGCGCCCCTGACGCTTGCGAGCGGCGCGTATCTCGGCTGCACGCGATGCCGGGCGCCGCGCGCGCTCCTGCCTTCCGCGTCCCTCCGGATTGTGCTTCGATTATATCGATCCGTCCGAGGAGGCTTCTGTGCCAGGCCCGCGCTCGCTCACGATCACCCGTCGACATCTGCTCGCCTCCACCGCTGCGCTCGCGACCTCGACCTTCGCGCCGCGGGCCTTCGGCCGCACCTATCGCGGCGTGCTGCCCTGGGAGCCGGACAGCGCGCAGCCGCCGGTCCCGGTGCGGCCCGGCCCGTGGCTTTATTTCACCGCCGATGAGGCCGCGACCGTCGAGGCGATCGCCGACCGGCTGATCCCGGAAGACGCGCTCGGGCCCGGCGGCAGAAGCGCCGGCTGCGTGGTGTTCCTCGACCGCCAGCTTGCCGGCTCGTTCGGCGATTCAAGGCGGCTCTACATGCGCGCGCCGTTCGCGAAGGGCACGCCCTCGCAAGGGCCGCAATCGCCGACGCTGCCGAAGGACTTCTACCGTGCTTCCCTCGCCGCGCTCGATGCCCATTGCAAGCAGGCCTTCGCGGGCAAGAGCTTCGCGGCACTTGCGGCTCCCGAGCAGGACCAGGTGCTCACCGGCCTCGACAGAGGCGAGATCCCGGTCGACGGCAACGGCAAGTCATTCTTCGAGCTGATCCTGCAGAACACAATGGAAGGGTTCTTTGTCGACCCGATCTATGGCGGCAATCGCGACATGGCAGGCTGGAAGCTCGTCGGCTTCCCGGGCGCGCGCTACGACTATCGCGACCATGTCACAAAACACAATCAACCTTATCCGTTGCCACCGGTCTCGATCCTCGGCCGCGGCGACTGGAACGTCCGCTGAGGGGGAGCACGCGCCGTGGCAAGACGCCTCCCCGCCAAAGATGTCGCGATTATCGGATTCGGCCTGAGCAGCGCGATCCTCGCCAACGAATTGACCGATCAGGGGCTCGAGGTCGTAGCCATTGAGCGTGGACCGTGGCGCGATACCGCGACGCATTTCAATGTCGGCTACATGCCGGACGAGCTGCGCTACGCCGTCCGGCTCGATCTGTTCCTGCGGCCCGCCCAGGAGACGCTGACCTTTCGCAACAATGTGAGCGAGACGGCGCTGCCGATCCGGCAGTTCGGCTCGTTCTTGCCGGGCGACGGCGTGGGCGGCGCGGCCGTGCACTGGAACGGCCAGACCTGGCGCTTCAACCCGACCGACTTCCGCCTGAAAAGCCACCTCACCGAACGCTACGGCGCGGCGAAGATTCCCGACGAGCTCTCGATCCAGGACTGGGGCACGACCTACGACGAGATGGAGCGCTTCTACGACCAGTTCGAGTATCTCTGCGGCATTTCCGGCAAGGCCGGCAATCTCAACGGCACGATCCAGCCGGGCGGCAATCCATTCGAAGGCCCGCGCAAGCGCGACTATCCGCTGCCGCCGATGCAAATGACCTACGCGCCGACGATGTTCGCCGAAGCCGCGCGCGCGGTCGGCTGCCATCCGTTCCCGTGCCCTTCGGCCAATCTCTCGCAGCCCTACATCAATCCGCTTGGCGTGCGGATGGGCCAATGCAGCTTCTGCGGCTTCTGCGAGCGGTTCGGCTGCGCCAACTATTCGAAGGCGAGCGCGCAGACGACGATCCTGCCGGTGCTGATGCGCAAGGCGAATTTCGAGGCGCGCACCGAATGCGAGGTCCTCAAGGTGAACCTCGACGGCTCGGGCAAGCGCGCGACCGGCGTCAGCTATGTGGATTCGTCCGGCGTGGAATGGGAGCAGCCGGCCGAGCTCGTCCTCATCTGCGCCTACGGGCTGCACAATGTGCGCATGCTGCTCCTCTCGGGGATCGGGCGGCCCTACGATCCGGCGACGCGCGAAGGGACCGTCGGGCGCAACTACGCCTATCAGACCACCGCCGGCATCCAGCTCTTCTTCGACGACAAGATCTTCAACCCCTTCATCGCGGCCGGCGCGCTCGGCCAGAGCGCGGATGATTTCAACGGCGACAGTTTCGACCACGCCGACCTCGATTTCGTCGGCGGCGGCGGGATCAGCTGCATTCCAACCAATGGACGGCCGATCAGCAACCGGCCGGTGCCACCCGGCACGCCGCGTTGGGGGGCGAAGTGGAAGCAGGCCACCAAGGACAACTATCTGCGCTCGTTCGGCTTCAGCACGCAGGGCTCGAGCTATGCGGCGCATGGCAATTATCTCGATCTCGACCCGACCTATACGGACCGGCTCGGCCGCCCGCTCATGCGCATGACGTTCGACTTCCCCGACAACGACATCCGGATGTCCAACTACGTGATGGACAAGATGGAAGCGATCGCGAAGGCGATGAAGCCGCGCCAGTACGTGATGGCGCGCCGCGCCAAGCCCTACAGCATCGTGCCGTATCAGAGCACGCACAACACCGGCGGCGCCATCATGGGCGGCGATCCGAAGACCAGCGTGGTGAACAAGTATCTGCAGAGCTGGGACGTCCCGAACATTTTCGTGATCGGCGCGTCCGCGTTTCCGCAGAATGCCGGCTACAACCCGACGGGCACGGTCGGCGCGCTCGCCTTCCTGGCGGCGGATGCGATCCGAACCAAATACCTGAAATCGCCCGGACCGCTGGTGCCGACATGAGGCGCGCGGCTCGCAGCCTTGCTTGCAGCCTTGCTCGCGGCCTTGCACTCGGAGCGGGCCTCGCCGCGGCGCTCTCGACGCTGCCGGCGCGCGCGATCGACGAGCAATCCTTCGACCAGCTCGAGCGCGGCCGCTATCTCGCGACCACGGCGGATTGCAAGGGCTGTCACACCCGGCCCGGCGGCAAGCCCTTTGCAGGCGGCGTCGCGCTCGCGACGCCGTTCGGCACGCTCGTCGGCTCGAACATCACGCCGGACCGCGAAGCCGGTATCGGCGCCTGGAGCGACGAGGAATTCGTTGCCGCGCTGCACGACGGGCGCGGCCGGGCCGGCACGCGGCTGTTTCCCGCGATGCCCTACCCGGCCTACACCAAGATGACTCGCGCGGACGCGCTCGCGATCCGCGCCTATCTGCTCACGATCGAGCCGGTCAACGAAAAGGTCGAGTCGAACCAGCTCCCGATCGTGCTGAACTGGCGCTTCAATCTTGTCTTCTGGAATCTGCTGAATTTCACATCCGGCCGGCTCGAGCCGGACGCCGCGAAGTCGGCCGAATGGAACCGCGGGCGTTATCTCGTCGATGCGCTCGGCCATTGCGGCACCTGCCACACGTCGAAGAGCTGGCTCGGTGCCGACAAGGATTCGGCCTATCTGCAGGGCGGCGTGCTGCAAGGCTGGCTTGCGCCGAACATCACGGCGGCGAACCGCCGTGGCGTCGGGCGCTGGTCGGTCGAGGACATCGTCGAATATCTCAAGACCGGCTCGAACGCCTATGCGATCGCGGCCGGACCGATGGCCGAGGAAATCGCAAACGGCTCATCGAAGATGACTGACGCGGACGTGAAGGCGATTGCCGTCTACCTCAAGAGCACGCCGGCCGCGGCCGACACGGCGGCGGCGCTGGCGCCGTCCGACCCGCAAATGGTCGCCGGGCTTGCCATCTACAAGGACAATTGCGCCCCCTGCCACACCGACGCGGGCTCCGGAACCCCGGGGCTGTTCTCCCGGCTCGCGGGCAGCCACGCGATCCAATCCGACGATCCAACCAGCCTGATCCGCGCGGTGTTGAGCGGACGGCAAGGTGTCGCCACGAAGGACAAGCCGACCGGGCCGGCGATGCCGTCATTCGCCTGGCGCCTGAGCGACGCGCAGGTCGCCGCGGTCTTGACCTATGTGCGCAACAGCTTCGGCAACGCAGCCGTGGCGGTCACGGCGGACCAGGTCGGGAAGCTGCGGGCGCGCGCGGACTAGCGCGCGCCCGCGCGGATCTCCTCGCCTCTCGGACAACAGGCGGTTTGATCTCGACCCGCTATGGCGCCGGGCCGCGTCGGGTCGTATCGTGGTCGTGGAGAGCACCATGAAGCGACAACTGCATCTCAACCTCTTCATCCACAGCCGCGGCCATCACGAGGCATCGTGGCGCCATCCCGATGCATCGCCGCTCGCGCTGACCGACATCCGCTACTATGTCGACCTCGCGCAGCGCGCCGAGGCCGCGCTGTTCGATTCCATTTTCCTCGCCGACCAGCTTGCGCTGAGCGACGACGTCGCGCAGGCTGCGCGCACCTGGCTCGAGCCGGTGACCGTGCTCACCGCACAGGCGGTCGCGACCGAGCGGATCGGGCTGATCGGCACCTGCTCGACCACCTACACCGAGCCGTTCAACCTCGCGCGCCAGTTCGGATCGCTCGACCACATCAGCAAAGGTCGCGCGGGCTGGAACATCGTGACCTCGTGGCTCGCCGCGGCAGCCGCCAATTACGGCGACGAGGGTCAGCTCAGTCATGCGGAGCGTTATGCGCGCGCCGAGGAATACATGGAGGTGGTGAAGGCGTTGTGGGACAGCTGGGCCGAGGACGCCGTCATCGACGACCGCAGCGCGGGCGGACGTTATGCCGACCCGAAGCGCATCCGGCCGATCAACCACAAGGGCGCGCACTATAAGGTGGCCGGCCCGCTCAACATGCCGCGCACGCCGCAAGGCCGCCCGGTACTGGTGCAGGCCGGCTCGTCCGATACTGGCCGCCGCTTCGCGGCGCGTCACGCCGAGGCAGTGTTCACGGCGCATCTGGAAAAAGCGACCGCGCAGGCCTTCTACGCCGACCTGAAGGCGCTCACCGCGGCCGAAGGGCGCCGCGCCGAGCAGCTGCTGATCCTACCGGGCCTGAGCCCGATGATCGCCTCGAGCGAAGCCGAAGCGCAGCGCCTCGCGCGCGAGCTCGATGCGCTCACCGATCCGGAGGTCGGCCGCAAGCGCTTGGCCGGCCGGTTCGGCCACGACCTCTCGCACCTGCCGCTCGATCGCCCGCTCGTGCCGGAGGATTTCCCACCGCCCTCCGCGGTCGAGTCGGCGCGCAGCCGCACCGAGGTCATTCTCGGCCTGGTACGGCGCGAGAAGCCGACGCTGCGCCAGCTGCTCGCGACATTCGCCGGCGCGCGCGGTCATTTCACCTTCGCCGGAACGCCGGAGCAGGTCGCGGATCTGATCGAGGATTGGTTCACCGGCGGCGCCGCCGACGGCTTCAACATCATGCCGCCGCTGTTGCCCTCGATGCTCGACGTGTTCGGCCGCGAGGTCGTCCCGCTGCTGCAGCGGCGCGGACTATTCCGCACCGCCTATGCGGGAAAGACCTTGCGCGAGCATTACGGCCTGCCCTGGCCGGCGAGCGCATTCGAACAGGCGGCGCTCGCGACGGCGTGATCCGAGCACGAAACGCGGCGCGCGGCCCGGCCGCAGGCATCGCGGCGCTTGTCCGGTCCGGATCACTCAGCGCGGAAGGAGCATGATATTGCGGTTCGCAAAGGTGATCCACGCGCTGGTACCCGGCGCGGCAAGCGGTTGCCCTGAGTGGTCAATCACGAACAACGCGCCCACGGCCGTCTCGACCGAATACTCCAGATGCCTGCCCAGATAGGCGCTCTTGCTCACGCGCCCGGCAAGGGAGGGCTGCCCGAGCGGACTGGCGCTGATCGCGATCGCTTCCGAGCGCACCGCAAGCTTCACCGGGCCTTTGACGGCGCCGCGCCGCGGCAGATCGAGCTCAAGCGGACCGAGACGAACCCGCGCGCGATCGCCGCGCTCCTCGACGAGCTCGGCGTCGAGGATATTGGCGTCGCCGATGAAGTCCGCCACGAACACGCTCGCCGGCTGCTCGTACAGCTCCACCGGCGTTCCCGCCTGCGCGATGCGCCCATTCTCCATGACGATAACGCGGTCGGATATCGCGAGCGCCTCCTCCTGATCGTGCGTCACATAGGCGACGGTCAGGTTGAGCTTGCGCTGCAGCTCGCGGATCTCCTCGCGCACCCGCCGCCGCAGCTTGGCGTCGAGGTTGGAGAGCGGCTCGTCGAACAACAGCACCTGCGGCTCCATTACGAGCGCGCGCGCCACCGCGACGCGCTGCTGCTGGCCGCCGGACAGCTCGGACGGCGAGCGGCCCTCGAGGCCGGAAAGCCCGACCTGCGACAGCGTTGCCTGCACCAGTTCGCGTATTCTCGCGCGCGGCAGCCGCCGCACGGCGGGGCCGTAGGCGACGTTCTCGAACACGCTCATGTGCGGAAACAACGCATAAGACTGAAACACCATGCTGACATCGCGCTCGGCGGCGGAGCGCTGGGTCACGTCCTCGCCGCCGATCAGGATCTGCCCGGCGCTCGCGATCTCGAGGCCGGCGATCAGCCGCAGCGTCGTGGTCTTGCCGCAACCCGAGGGCCCGAGCAGCGTCACCAGCGTGCCGGGCTCGATGGTGAAGGAGACGTCATCGACCGCGCGCACCGCGCCGTAGCGCTTGACCACGGAGCGAAACATGACCGAGGCGCGCGCGGGCTTCGACATGGCGGCTACCCTGTCGCCTGCATCGCGAGCGGGCCGGTCGCTCTGCGGCCGAGGCGCCGCTCGCCGACCAGTGCCTGGATCAGCAGGATCACGAGCAACATGACCGCGATCAGAACCGACGAATAGGCGATTGCCAGCCCGAACTCGCCGGCCTCGACGCGACCGACAATGTAGGTCGTCGCCATGTTCCATTCGGCCGTGACCAGGAAGATCACGGCGCTCACCGCCGTCATGGCGCGAACGAAGCTGTAGACGAGCGCGGCCACGAGTGCCGGACGCAACAGCGGCAGCATCACGCGCCGTGCCGTTGTGGCGGAGCGGGCGCCGAGCGTGAGCGAGGCCTCGTCGAGGCTCTTGTCGATCTGGCTCAGCGCCGCGATCCCGGCGCGCACGCCGACCGGCATGTTGCGGAACAGGAAGCAGATCACCAGCACGAAGGCGGTGCCGGTGATCTCGATCGGCGGCACATTGAAGGCGAGAATGTAGCTGACGCCGACGACGGTGCCGGGAATTGCGAAGCTCAGCATGGTCGAGAACTCGAATGCGCGCCGGCCCGCGAAGCTCTGCCGCGTCAGCAGCCAGGCGGTCAGCAGACCGAAGACGGCGGTGAGCGGCGCGGCGATCGCGGCGATCTCGATCGTTGCAAAGAACGAGTCCCACGCGGAGCCGGAGAAGAACAGCCCGCGCGGCGTCGTCTCGATGCGGAAGCCGGTCAGGTAGTGCTCGAGCGTCGGCGTGTAGTCCCGCCCCATCGAGCGGACGAACCCGCCGACCAGAATGATCGCATAGACCATGAAGGTGAACAGCGCCCAGGGTATCGCCGTCGCATAGCAGGACCATGCGACGCGGCGCGGGAGCGCGAGCGGAATGCCGGCATCGCCCTTGCCGCTGACGGTCGTATAGGCGCGGTTGCCGATCCAGGCGTACTGCAGCGCGAAGGCCGCGAGCGTGAATCCGAGCAGGATGATCGAGAGCACGGCGGCGCGCGACTGGTCATGCGCGGCGCCGACGATCGCGAAGAAGATCTTGGTCGAGAGCACCTCGTAGTTGCCGCCGAGCACGAGCGGATTGCCGAAATCTGCGAGGCTTTCGATGAAGCCGAGGAGGAACGCGCTCGCAAGCCCGGGCCGCATCAGCGGCAGCGATATGGTCGCGAACACGGTCCAACCGCGCGCGCGCAGCGTCTGCGCGGCTTCCTCGAGCGTCGGGCTCACGCCCTGAACGACCCCGACCAGCACCAGGAAGGCGATCGGCGTGAACGAGAGCATCTGTGCAATGAATATCCCGGGGAATCCGTAGATCCAGCGCGACGGCGCGATCCCGAGCCAGCTCGCGAGCAGCGCGGTGACGCTGCCCGCGCGCCCGAACAGCAGAATCAGCGCAAGCCCGATCACGAATGGCGGCGTGATGATGGGCAGCACCGTGAGCACGCGCAGCACGCTCTTCAATCGCGTGCTGCTGCGGGTCGCGATCAGCGCGAACGCAAGGCCGAGCGCGGTGGTGCCGATGCCGACCAGAACGGCGAGCCACAGCGTGTTCCAGGCGACACCGCAGTGCAGGCCAGAGGCCAGACAATCGAGTCCCCAGATCGAGCGGTCGAAAAATCTCGTCGCGAACACGTCCGGCGCGAAGGTACCCGACTCATCCTTTGCGGCGCTCGCGAGGATCATCGCTACCGGCCAGAAGACGAAGATCATGGACAGCGCGATGACGCTTCCAATCGCGCCGACCACGAAGACGTCGCCCCGGCACCAGCCGCGCCCGGCGAGGCCGTGGCAGAGCAGCATCAGGAACGATGCCGCCGTCAACGCCGCGCCGGCCCCCATGCCGGCCTGGCTCGGTCCTGGCGTGCCGAACATCAAGCCGAGGACATCAAAGCTCCAGCCGTGCAGGCCGATCGCGAAGCCCTGCACGGTGATAAGCCCAAGGCCCGCGATCCCGGCCGCGATCAGAGCGAGGCTCGTCGTGCGGCGCGACCGGTCGAACAAGGGGACGCTGGCGAGCACCAAGGGCAAAGCAATCGGCGCAAGCCATTCGGCGTGGCCGGTCAGCGCCAGACTGGCGGCGCTGCGCGGCCCCGCGCTCGACAACGACTCGAGCCACGCCAGCCAGTCGCCATCCAGCGCGTACCAGGGCACGAGCGCAAAGGCGACCCATCCGAGCGCGAGCCATGTCGCGGCGCTCCGACTGAACCGTTCAGCCCTGCCGATGCGGCGCGCCGTCATGGTCGCATGGTTCGCTACTTGGCGAGATTCTTGACCTCGTTGTCCCACTTGGACAACAACCGCCGCCGCTCGGCCGAGGAGCCATATTTGGCGAAATCGAAGTCGATCAGCTTGATCTCGGCGAGCTTCGGAGCCTCCGGCGGAATCTGCGCGCTCTTGTTGGAAGGCACCTGGTAGTTCTTGGTCTGCGCGCCGATCTCCTGAGCTTTCGCGGTCAGCGCCCACTCGTACCACCTCTTCGCGTTCTCGAGATTGCGCGCCCCTTTGATGATCGACATCGAGCCGATCTCGAAGCCGGTGCCTTCGCACGGCGCGACGACCTTGACCGGCGCCTTGTCGACGACCACGGTCACGAGGTCGTGCTGAAACGCGATGCCGACCGTCGTCTCGCCCAAGCCCACCGCGCGGGCCGGTGCCGCGCCGGACTTGGTGTATTGGTTGACGTTCTTATGCAGCGCCTTGAGATAGGCAAAGCCCTTCTCCTCGCCCATCAGCTGCACCAAGGTGGCGAGCATGGTGTAGGAGGTTCCCGACGAGTTGGGATCCGCTACCTGCACCTCGTCCTTCAGCTTCGGATCGAGCAGGTCGGCCCAGCACTTCGGCTCGGCGATGCCCTTCTGCTTCACCAGCTCGGTGTTGAAGCCGAAGCCGAGCGCCCCCGAATAGATGCCGACCGCGCGCCCCTTCGACTGCTCCCATTGACGCACCGCCCAACCCCGCAGCTCGCCGAGCCGTTCCGACTTGTACTCGATCGTCAAACCGTCGTCGGCGGCCTGCATGTGCGGATCGCCGGTGCCGCCCCACCAGATGTCGCCGCGCGGGTTGGCGGCTTCCGCCTTCACCTGCGCGTAGGTCTCGCCCGAGCTCTTGCGTGTCATCGAGACCTTGATGCCGGTCTCGCGCTCGAACGCCGTCACGGCGCCACGACACCACTCCTCGTTCACCGCGCAATAGACGACCAGCGCGCCCTGCGCGCGGCTCTGACCAGCCGATGCGCAGCAGGCCAGAACGACGCCAAGCGCCGAAAGCGCGCGCGCAAACCGCATGTGAACCTCCCCGCCGCGGCGTCTTGTCATGACCAGTCCACCGCGTTGCGCGCGCGGCGTCAATGGTCCGGCAAATTCATCGCAGCGACGATCAGGTCCTTCAGCGCGGGCGTGCAGCCGAGCACCGCATTGCCGCGCCGCAATCCGTCATGGCTGAGGAAATCATTGACGAAACCGCCGGCCTCCTCGATCAGCAGCAGGCCGGCGAGTGCATCCCACGAGTTCATGTGCAGCTCGCAATAGCCCTCGGTGCGCCCGTCGGCCACATAGGCAAGCCCGAGCGCCCCCGACCCCGCGCGGATGACCTGCGCGCCGGCGCGATAGAGATGATCGACGAGCGCGATATAGGGCGCGTTCGGCAGGCGTGACGACCATCCGGCCTCGATCAGGGCGCGTGCCGCGTCGCCAAGCGGGCTGACCGCCATCCTGCGTCCGTTCAGCGTCGCGCCGCGCCCGCGGCGCGCCGCGTAGAGCTCGTCCGCCATGGGGTGATAGATCACGCCGATCTCGCTGCGCAGATCGCGCACGAACGCGATCGAGATGCAGAAATGCGGAATCCCGCGCGCGAAATTGGCGGTGCCGTCGATCGGATCGACGATCCATACGTCGCTGCCGAAATCGCCGCCTGCCTCCTCGCCGAAGAACGAATCGCGCGGGAACGCGCCGATCAGCCTTGCGCGGATCAGGCGCTCCACCTCGGCGTCGGATTCCAGGACGTAGTCCTGCGGGCCCTTGAAGGTGCGCGCACGCGCGTGCGGCGCGCGCCTGAAGGCCTCGCGCGCAACCGCGCCGGCTTCGCGCGCGACCGCGCAGGCGACGGTGAGGCGGTCGTCAAGATCGGATGCCGAAGCGGATGCCGTCATGATCAGTCGAGCCGTATCGGCAGGCCGGTCCTCGCCGCTTCGGTTGCGGCGTCCGCGAGCAGCTGAGCCTTGAGGCCGTCCTCCCCATTCGGCGCGAGCGGGCCGCCGTCGAGCACGGCGGTGATGAAGGCGTCGAGCTCGAGGCGGTAGGCATCGGCATAGCGTTCGAGGAAGAACGGCAGCGCCGGATCGCTGCGGTAGCCGGAGCCGTCCGCGTGCTCGACCGTGGTGGCGCGCCGGTTGCCGGCGGCGAGCAGCCCGCGGCTGCCGTGCACCTCGAGGCGCTGGTCGTAGCCGTAGGTCGCGCGCCGCGAGTTGGAGATCTGCGCGATCTTCCCGGCAGCGGTCTTGAGCAGCACCGCCGCGGTGTCGACGTCGCCGGCCTTGCCGATCGCCGGATCGACCAGGCAGGAGCCGACCGCATGAACCTCGATCGGCTCCTCGCCGAGCAGCACGCGCGCCATGTCGAGATCGTGGATCATCATGTCGCGAAACAATCCGCCCGAGCGCTCGACATAGCTCGCAGGCGGCGGCTGCGGGTCGCGCGACAGGATGGTGACGAGCTCGACCGTGCCGATCTCGCCTTCCGCGATGCGGCGGCGCACCGCCGCAAAGCTCGGATCGAAGCGCCGGTTGAAGCCGACCATCAGCCTGCCGCGGGCGGCACGGACCTCGTCGAGGCAGGCGCGAATGCGCGCCGCGCTGAGGTCGACCGGCTTCTCGCAGAACACCGCCTTCCCGCCATGCACCGCGCGCTCGATCAGCGCCGCATGGGTGTCGGTCGGCGTGCAGATCACGACCGCATCGATATCCTTGGCGGCGATGATGGCGTCAACCGAGCTGACAACGGCGCCATGCGCGGCAGCGAGGCGTTGCGCGGCCGCCGCGTCCGCGTCCGCGACCGCCGCAAGGCCCGCGCGCGGGTGCGCCGCAATATTGCCCCCGTGAATACGGCCGATCCGCCCCGCGCCCAGCAATCCGATTCGCATCATGGTCCTCCCCGACCATCAAACCACTAGCCCATCATGAGTTGACCGGACAATCGAATTGCCATTCCATCGTGGTAACGCGAGCGACGGGAAGACGGGATGGCGGCAGCGCAGGCGCGGCTCGACGGCAAGATCGCCGTCGTCACTGGCGGAACGCAGGGGCTGGGCGAGGCGATCGCGCGGCTGTTCGCCGAGCGGGGCGCCGCGGGCATCGTGATCTGCGGGCGCAACGCCGCAAACGGCAAGGCGGTTGCGGCCGATCTCGCGCGCAGCGGGTGCCGCGCCGAATACGTGCCGGCGGACCTTGCCGACCTCGAGCAGACGCGCGCCGTAATGGCAACCGCCGATCGCATGTTCGGCCGCGTCGACACGCTGGTGAATGCCGCCGGCATCACCGATCGCGGCACGGTGTTCGACACCTCGCCCGAGCTGTTCGAGCGGATGATGGCGGTCAACCTGCGCGCGCCCTTCTTCCTCCTGCAGGCGGCCGCGACCATCATGCGGCGAGAAAAGATCGCCGGGACGATCGTGAACATCCAGTCGATGTCGGCGCTCGGCGGACAGCCGTTCCTGACGCCCTACAGCGTGTCGAAGGGCGCGCTGGCGACGCTCACCAAGAACGCGGCGTTTTCGCTGATGCCCTGGCGCATCCGCGTGAACGGCCTCAACCTCGGCTGGATGGCGACGCCGGGCGAGGACCGCATCATGCGGCGCTATCATAACGCGCAAGACGGTTGGCTGGAGCGGGCCGCCGCCGAGCAGCCGTTCGGCCGCCTGATCGATCCGAAGGAGGCGGCGCGCGCGGTTGCGTTCCTGGCGAGCGAGGAATCCGGGCTCATGACCGGCGTCAATATCGACTACGACCAGACCGCGGTCGGCTGCTGGGAGTCGGCGCCGCATCCAACCGCACCGGCGGCGTGACGTGACGCTTCGCCTGACCATGGCGCAGGCGCTCACGCGCTATCTGGCGGCGCAGCGCACCGAATATGAGGGCCGCGTACAGCCGCTGTTTGCCGGCGTGTGGGCGATCTTCGGCCACGGCAATGTGGCGGCGCTCGGCGAAGCCTTGTGGCATGCGCGCGAGGCGCTGCCGACCTATCGCGCCCACAACGAGCAGGCGATGGCGCATGCGGCGATCGCGTTCGCCAAGGCGTCGCGGCGGCAGCGCATGATGGCATGCACGACCTCGATCGGCCCGGGCGCAACCAACATGGTGACGGCGGCGGCGGTCGCGCATGTCAACCGGTTGCCGGTGCTGCTGTTGCCGGGCGATGTGTTCGCCACCCGCCGGCCCGATCCGGTGCTGCAGCAGGTCGAGGATTTCGCCGATGGCACGGTCTCGGCGAATGACTGCTTCCGTCCGGTGTCGCGCTATTTCGACCGCATCACGCGGCCGGAGCAGATTCTCGCCGCGCTGCCGCGAGCGCTGAGCGTGCTGACCGATCCGGCGGCCTGCGGGCCGGTGACGCTCGCGCTGTGCCAGGATACCCAGGCCGAGGCCTTCGACTATCCGCAGAGCTTCTTTGCCGAGCGCCTCTGGTCGCCGCGGCGCACCGGACCCGACGCGCGCGAGCTCGCCGCAGCCGCGCGGCTCATTGCGGCCGCGAAGAGGCCGCTGATCATCGCGGGCGGCGGCGTGCACTATTCGGAGGCCAGCGCGACGCTTGCCGCCTTCGCGGCGCGTCATGCGGTCCCGGTCGCCGAGACGCAGGCCGGCAAGAGTGCGCTGCCGCACGACGCTCCGCTCAACCTGGGGGCGATCGGGGTGACCGGCACGAGCGCCGCCAATGCGCTCGCCGCCGAGGCCGATCTCATCCTGGCGGTCGGCACGCGCCTGCAGGACTTCACCACCGGCTCGTGGACGCTGTTCGGCGCATCCGCGCGGCGTATCGTCAGTCTCAACGTGCAGCCCTTCGATGCCGGCAAGCATCTTGCTCAGCCGCTGGTGTGCGACGCCAGGGTCGGGCTGGAGCGGTTGTCGGTTGCGCTCGCGGACTATCGCACGGACGATAGTTGGCGCACGCGCGGCGCGCGCGAGAAAGCCGCATGGACCGCGGCGGCCGCCGCCGCGATTGCGCCATCCAATGTGGCGCCGCCCTCGGATGCACAGGTGATCGGAGCCGTGCAGCGCGCGCGCCAGCCGTCCGACATCGTGGTGTGCGCGGCGGGCGGGTTGCCGGGCGAGTTGCACAAGCTCTGGAACGCCGCCGAGCCCGGCAGCTATCACCTCGAATACGGCTATTCCTGCATGGGTTACGAGATCGCGGGCGGCCTCGGCGTGAAGATGGCGCGGCCCGATCACGAAGTGATCGTGATGGTTGGCGATGGCTCCTATCTGATGCTGAACTCCGAGATCGCGACCTCGATCCTGCTCGGCCTGAAGCTTACCATCGTGGTGCTCGACAATGGCGGCTTTGGCTGCATCAACCGGCTGCAGCGCGCCAGCGGGGGGGAGAGCTTCAACAACCTGTTCGCGCATACGCGCCACCAGACCTTGCCGGCGATCGACTTCGCGGCGCACGCCGCAAGCCTCGGGGCGATCGCGACGAAAGTCGCAGGCCTTGCCGAGCTCGAGGCCGCGGTGCGGCAGGCGCGTGGTGCGGCGCGCACCAGCGTGATCGTGATCGACACCGATCCGCTGGTCGCGACCGCCGCGGGCGGCCACTGGTGGGACGTCGCGATCCCGGAGGTTTCGCAGCGCGCCGAGGTGCGCGGCGCGCGCGCCGCCTACGAGACCGCATTGAAAAGCCAGCGGCTGGGGGATTGATGGTCCGCATCGGCGCCAATCCGATCGGCTGGTCGAACGACGACCTGCGCGAGCTCGGCGGCGCGACGCCGCTCGAGGTCTGCCTCGCGCAGGCGCGCGAGGCCGGGTTCGAGGGGATGGAGCTCGGGCACAAGTTTCCGCGCGAGCCGAAAGCGCTCGCGGCGGTGCTCGGTCGCTTCTCTCTCGCGCTCGTGTCGGGCTGGTATTCGGCCGCGCTCCTGCGCCGCAGCGCCGCGGAGGAGATACAACACCTGCGGCCGCATCTCGACCTGCTGAAAGCGATGGGCTGCGACGTGCTGGTGTTCGCCGAAACCTCGAACGCGATCCATGGCGACCGGGGCAAGCCGCTTGACGCGCGGCCGGTGCTTGCCGCTGCCGACTGGGATCAGTTCGGCGGACGCATGACCGAGGTCGCCGATCGCACGCTCGGCGAAGGCGTGCGCCTTGTCTACCACCATCACATGGGCACCGTGGTCGAGAGCGAGGCCGAGATCGACGCGCTGATGGCCTGCACCGGGCCTTCCGTGCATCTCCTGCTCGACACCGGCCACGCGACGTTTGCGGGTGCCGATCCCGCCGCACTCGCGCGCCGTCATCGCGCCCGCATCAGCCACGTGCATGCGAAGGACGTGCGCGCCGACGTGATGGCGATCGCGCGGGCGCAACGGCTGAGCTTCCTCGACGCCGTGATCGCCGGCGTGTTCACCGTCCCGGGCGACGGCTGCGTCGATTATCCGGCGGTGCTGCGCGCCCTGCCCGGCTATGCGGGATGGGTCGTGGTCGAGGCCGAGCAGGATCCCGCCAAGGCGGATCCTCTCACCTACGCGCGGCTCGGCTACGCCAATCTGCGCCAGTACCTCGCCGGAGCCGGATTGCTGTAGTGTTTATTCCGCCATCGCACCGATGTCGGCCTCCGGGAGTTAAGCGGGAATCTTCTTCTCGTCGCGGCATTGCCGCTAGTGACCCAAAACGGTCATAGGCGGGGACAAAATTCTGTAGTGCAGCGTGCACCGGCGCTAGCCAACCGAGTCTGCTGGCCACTGCCGACGAAGTGATCGAGAGTGTCACATGAACCTCCGCGACTGCCTGCCGACTAAAGATCGAAGCGCAACCCTCAATGAGAGACCCATGACGACCCGGGCCAGCAAGTCACTGGGTGCGATCTTCCTCGCCGGTGCTCTAGTCGCTGGCGCGGCTACGTCGGTTGGCGCGCAGGGCAGGCGAATACCCGTCCCCGCTCCGCCCCGGCCGCAGGAGCCGCCGCCGACCGCCTTGGTTTGCCCGGGCGGGGCTGTCAACCTCACGATCAAGGAGGCGAAGGTCCCGCTGCGCATCACGGTGAGCGCGGTGCCGGAGCCAGGCTCTCGGGCAAGCAGCTCGACGCTCACGGTTGCACCGACCGACATTCCGTACACGAAAGAACTCAGTCAGCTGGTCAGCCTCACCGAAACCAATGCCAGGACTGGCGAGGTCGGCAGGGTGTTTCCCGCCTCGCGTCTGCGCATTGTGCTCGATAGCAATGTCCAGGATCGCACCGCAGACGTTCGCGGCTCAATCGACTGCATAATGACGCAGGTCGATATCCGGAGCGAGCCGGGCCATTCAATTTACCGAACATATGCAATCGAGATCTACAAGCCGCGGTCGCTGAAGGTACCGAAAAATTCTCCGACCAACGAATAATAAACCGCAGCTGCCGGAGCCATTGTGCTCCCGTGGGCTCAATGTCGTGGTCACCTATCCTCTGGGCGAGACTTGCTACGAGCGCGTACATCGCGACGAGCGCCCGTTCCGTTTTTTCACGGTCAGGCCCTCTTCCGAGACCTGCCTTCAAGACGATTCGCGTCATTTCGCGGCGCCGCATGAGTTGGTCGCTCTTGGACGCGAAGCGGACATCAGGCATTGAACAGGTTTGACCGCCTCAGGCGCGTTTGCCCCATTCCGGACGACCTATCGTCCATCACGCGAAGCCATAGAGTCGCGCGGGATTGTCGACGAGGATGCGTCGGCGCTGGCCATCGTTCGGTGCCCATGCGACCAGTGCATCGAGAAGTTGCCGCACGCCCGGCGCAGGCACGACGTGCAAGTAAGGCCAGTCGGTTCCCCAGATGCAGCGGTCCGGTGCCGCCTCGATCAGTCGCCGCGCGTTCGCGGCGACGTCGGCCCAAGGTGCCCCCTCCATTGAGACTCGAAACGGGGCCGAGAGCTTTACCCACACATGGTTACGCTCGAGTAGCCGCAGGATCGCGTGGAACGGCTGCGCACCTGGTCCTTTCACTCCACCCATATGGTCGATCACGACCGGCACCGGCAGCGCGGCGATCTCGGCGGCGATCGAGGCGAGCAGTTCGCCGTGGGCAGATATCTGCAGATGCCAATCGAACTCAGCTGGCCCATGACCGCGGAAGGTCGGCGCGCCGAATTAGGCGCGCCTTGATGCCGTGAAAAGCGCCACGTCGATCCAATAGCTGCCATCAGGCTCGGTCGCGAAGTATCGAGGGGCGACCGCCGACACTGTCGTTTGCAAGGCCCGGATCGCCTCGACCTGAAGCCTTGGCGTGTTCATGCGCTCGACCCACGAGCCGAAGTCGAGCCGGAGGCGAAACGGGCTGACCGAGCCGGGCAGAAGCCCGGTCCGGGCGAGCGCCGCCTCCCACTCCGCCCGCGAATAGTTGCGGACATGGGAGCAGTCGCGCAGGAGCTCGATCGCCTGGAAATAGGTGTCGATCAGGGCAATGCGCGGCGCGACGGTATCCACAATGGCGACCGTGCCGCCCGGCTTCACGACGCGCGCCGCCTCACGCAAGCCAGCGTCGAGATCGCGCCAGTGATGGGCACTGAAGCGGCTGAGCACCGCGTCGAAGCTGTGGTCCTCGAAAGGCAGACTTTCAGCGGTGCCCTGCCGCGTTGCCACATTGTTCAGCCCTCGTTCCCCTGCCGCGCGCACCACGACGGCGAGCATTTCCGGCGAGAGGTCGTAGGCGATGACCTCCCGCACGAGCGGCGCGACATTGAAGGTGACGTGGCCGCCGCCACAACCGAGATCGAGCACGCGGGCATTGTGCTGGTCCTTCATCAGCACCACGAGCGCATCAAGGTCCGGGCTTCGTGCGTGCACGGTACTGTTTAAATAGGCTTCCGCCCGAGAGCCGAACTGGCCTCCGACCAGAACCTCGTGGCTGCTCTCCGACATCGGTTCCTCCGGATAACCGCTTGACCCGGTCCGGCGTAGCATAGCTAGAACACTGGTTTCAGGTTCAAAATCATACTGGTATGAACTACACCATGATCCGATCTCGACCTCCCGCGCAGCGCCGCGAACTCGGCGATTTCGTCAGATCCCAGCGGGCGAAGCTGAAACCTTCCGATGTCGGGCTACCGAGCGGTGCGCGGCGGCGGACGCCCGGCTTGAGACGCGAGGAAGCGGCGCTTCTGTGCGGCCTAAGCGTGACCTGGTACACTTGGCTCGAGCAGGGCCGGGACATGTCGCTGTCCCCATCGGCGCTGGCGCGCCTTGCGAGCACGCTGCGGCTTGGCCGTGCCGAGCGGGCCTATCTGTTCGAGCTTGCCGCCAAGCGCGATCCCGAACAGGGGGGTGGGGAGACGGACGCCGTTCCGCCGGGCGTGCTCGCCTGCGTCGGCCTGATCGCGGCGCCTGCCTACCTCCTCGATCGCACCTGGACCGCCCGCAGCTGGAACGCCCCAGCCGAGCATCTCTTCATCGGCTGGCTGGATGGATCAGGAGACAAGAATCTCTTGCGCTATATCTTCCTCGAACCGTCCGCGCGCTCGCTTATCCGCGACTACGAGAAGCGGTCGCGACGTGTCGTGGCGGAGTTTCGCGCCGACGTTAGCGCGTACCTGAACGATCCGGCCATTCGCCGCCTCATCGCAGAGCTGAGCGAGCGCAGTGAAGCATTCAGGCGGTACTGGCACGAGCGAGTGGTGCTCGGGCGCGAAGGCGGCGAGCGTACTTTCCACCACCTAAAGGACGGCTTTCTTCGCTACGAGCAGGTGACGTTCGCTTTAATGGGCCATCCCGACCTGAAGCTGACGATGCTGCTGGAGAGCTAGAGCGGGATGAATTGAGATTGAATCACGTCTCAAGTCCGCTCGTCCCCGCGGAAGCGGGGACCCAGTCCTTTGGCCCGGTTCTGGGCCCTGGATTCCCGCTTCCGCGGGAATGAGCGGAGAGGTCGGTGCAAACCTCAATTCATCTCGCACTAGTCACGATCTCCAACATCACCAGCGCCCTCAAGTCTCGTCCGCAACGCTGCGACGACGCGGTGAACCGTTTGGATGTCCTTGACCGATAGCCCGTCCGAAATCCCATTAATCCAAGGAGCCTGCAATTCCATTGCCGCCTCAAAGGTCCTTCGTCCCTTTTCCGTCAGCACGACAAGCTGTGCCCGCCGGTGGTGGGGGTTGACCTCGAACGCGACGAGCTCCTCCTTGTGCAGGTCATTGATGATCCGCTGCACGTTCTGACGGTTGCCGCCCAGATCCCGCGCAAGCCACGCCACCGGTTGCGGCCGCTCGGCGGCGATGATCGCACCAAGCACCTGCCAGCGTGCGCTCGTTAGGCCAAGCGGCGCAACCAGCCGATCACCGGCAGTCAGCAGCAGGCTATCGAGCCTGAATAGATCGAGAACCAGGTCGGTCAGGGCATCACCCGCAGGAGTGCGCTTGGCTTTCTTCATTTGTCACCACATCTCTCTATTGACATGATAATGTCAATTCGGTATGTAATTATAATACCATATAGGCACGATAAACCCAATAGCTAAGGAGTTCCTCATGTCACTGTCGCGCCCCCTCGACGCCGCCTTCCCGATCGAGCGTCAGATCCACATCGACGCGAGCGCCGTCGTGCTGGTGAATCCCTTCACTCTCGCCAAGAGCGATGAAGCGGCCTTTCTCAGGGCCTGGCACGACGATGCGGAATTCATGAAGCGGCGGCCGGGCTTCATCTCGACCCAACTCCACCGCGCCATCGGCGAGAGCCCGACCTATCTGAACTATGCCGTCTGGGAATCGACCGCCGACTTTCGCGCGGCATTTACGCATCCAGACTTCCTCGCGAAGATCGCAACCTACCCCGCCTCAGCCGTTGCTTCCCCGCATCTCTTCAAGAAGGTCGCGGTGCCCGGCATCTGCGTCGCGTGAGGCTATCGGCCGCTCGGGAGAGACATTCCCATGATCAAGATCGTCCATCCGGTTGCCGGCGCGGTCGCGCTTCTCACGATCGCGACCTTTTGGCTTTCGACGGCTCTCACAGAGCTGTTTGGCTCACAGGCGGCCGTCACCGCTGTCAAGACGACAATCCCGTGGGGCTTCCTGCTTCTTGTTCCGGCGCTGGCGGCGTCCGGTGGTTCCGGCTTTGCCTTGGCGAAAGGAGCGCGAGCGGGTCTGATTGGTACGAAGCTCAAGCGGATGCCGTTCATCGCGGCCAATGGCATCTTGATCCTCATTCCCTCTGCGCTCTTTCTTGCGTTCAAGGCAAGGGCCAGCGAATTCGACGTGGCATTCTACACGGTGCAAGTGCTCGAACTCGTCGCGGGGCCAGTGAATATCGCCCTGCTCGGCCTCAACATGCGCGATGGTCTAAGGATGGGAGGTCGCTTAGGCGCGCTGTGAGCACCTGAGGCGCAAGTCGTCGGCCGCGAGAGCGTGCCGTAAGGGGTTGTCCGCAACCGGCCCTGACCTGACCAGCAGTTCTGTGACGTCCGCTCGGCGCCGCTGTTGGAGTGTAAGCGGACATTGATCACATCGGCCGATTGATCTTCGTTCTAACGCCCGACCTTGCTGAGCACGTCGGCCTTGAGGAAGCGCTCGACGAACAGCATGAACAGGATCGACGGCACCAAGAGGATCAGCGCCGTGATCGAGGCGATCTGGTAGTTGCCGCCCATGCTGGCGCTGTAGAGCAAGAGCGGCAGGGTCGAGACGTTCGGCACGCCGACGAAGAACGTGCCGGTGAACTCATCGAGCGATTCGAGAAACACGAAGATCGCGCTCGCAATGATGCCGGGCGCCGCGAGCGGCAAGGTCACCGTGAAGAAGACCCGCAGCGCCGACGCCCCGATATTGCGCGCGGCGAATTCGAGGTCGCGATCGATCGCCGCGAACGCCGCCGAGGTGATCCACACCGAATAGACGAGCGCATGCGCCGCATGCACGATCACGACGCCGGCGATCGTCCCGGTGAGGCCGAGGCCGTAGAAGATGCGCGCGACATTGATGTAGACGGCGACGCCGGGAAACGCCTGCGGCAGCAGGAAGATGATCATGATCAGCGCGCGCAGCGGCAGGCGCAGCCGCGCCAGCGCGTAGCCGGCCGGGATCGACACCGCGAGCGCAACCACGACGGTGAGCAGCGCGATCGAAATCGAGGTCGCGAGCGAGGCCATCGCGACTCCGGTCGGGCGGAACACGACCTCCCAGTAGCGCAGGCCCCAGCTGACCGGCAGCTTGAACGGGAAATACCAGCGCTCGGCGAACGACCACAGCGCGAGGTTCGCGAGCGGACCGATGATCGCGAAGGCGAGCGCGGCGAGCAGCAGCGCTCTGAGCGCCATCCCGGGCAGCGCGCGGGTCATGTGTCGCGCTCGCGCATCGCCTGGCGCAGATAGATCCAGGCCACGACCGCGGTCATCAGATAGGAGATGACGCCGAGCGCGTTCGCGACCGGATAGTCGCCATAGGCGTTGATGCGGAACGCCATGTCGACGGTCAGCATGGTCGGTTGCGAGCCGGCGACCATCATCGGCACCGACAGCACGCTCAGCATCGTGACGAAGGAAAGAATGAGCCCCACCATCAGGGTCGGGGCGACCTGCGGCAGCACGATCTCGATCAGGCAGCGCAGCCGCCGCGCGCCGAGATTGCGCGCGGCTTCGATCGTCGCGCGGTCGATCGCCGCCATCGCGCCGGCCAGCAGCAGCGTCACGAACGGCGCCTGCTTCCACACGAAGGTGATGATCACGCCGCGCCAGTCGAGCAGGCTCACGGTGTCGGCGGCATCGATCAGGCCGGAGGCGACCAGCGTGTTGTTGGCGAGCCCGTTCTTGGCAAGGAACGTGCGCATGCACTGTGCGGCGACAATGAACGGGACGAACAGCGGCCAGCGATAGAGCCATGCGAGGCCGGTCAGCAGCCAGGGCGTTTCGCCGATCGTGAGGTAGCCGGCGATCGCGATCGCCACGAGGCCGATCAGCACGGTCGACGCCGCCACGATGAAGATGGTGTAGACCATGTCGCCGGAATAGAGCTCGAGCGCCTTGGCGAAGTTCTCAAGACCGATGCCGCCGTCGGGGCGCGCGAGCGCGGAGGCGATCGACAGCGCGAGCGGATAGAGAAACAGCGCGCTCACCAGCGCGAGCGCCGGTGCGACGAAGAGCAGTCCGAGCAGCCGCCTTGCGGGCATGACGCGGTGACCGGGCCGGGCAGCCCGAGCCGGCCGTTCGGATCAATTCGCGACCTTCCTCTCGTAGGCTTCGAGGATGTCGTTGAAGTAGGGCGCGATCGGGAACGGCTCGCCCTTGCTGGCGAGTTCGTCCGGCGAGATATCGGCGAACAGCTTCTGCCACGCGGCCTGGTCGAGCTTGCCTTCGAGATACTTCGCGTCGATGCCGGGGTACCAGTTGAAGCGCTTGACGATGCCTTCGGCCTGCACCTCGGGGCTCGTCGCCATCGCGATGAACTCCTCGGCGAGCTTGCCGTTCGCGGCCTTCGCCGGGGTCGCGTAGTACATCGGCTGGCCCGGCATTCCGGGCGCGATCAGCTTGAGCCGCATGTTCGGGGGGAGCTTTCCTTCCGCCATCCAGGTGTAGAACATGTCGACCCACACTGGGCCGATTGCGATCTCGCCGCGGTTGAGCATGTCGAGCGTGCCGGCATTGCCGGGCGTGATGACGACGCTCTTGTTGAAGTCCTTCAGGTCGGCGAGCGGCTTGTCCCACGCCGCCTTGGTGGTGGTGTCGTAAGGACCTTTCATCATCTGGTCGGCGCCGCCGCCGAACGCATAGACCCAGCCGGCCACGAATGCGACGCCGGACATGCCGCCCTTGATGCCGTTGTAGCCGAACTTTTTCGGATTTCTCTTCACCCAGTCGATCAGCGCGCTGTAGCTCTCCGGCACGTCCTTGATGAGATCGGGATTGTAGGCGAGCGCGGTCTGGCTGTGGAACATCGGCATCACGTAGCCCGCGACGTCGGCGCCGAGCGCGTTCGCGGCGGTGTCCCGCGTCACCAGTCTGCCGGTGTCGATGCGGTCCCGATATTTCGCGAGCAGCTGCTCGCCGACCATCTGGCCGGCCATCTTCTGATGTATGACGACGACGTCGAAGTCCCAGGTGGGGACGCCGGCCGCCTTCTCGGCGGCGAGCTTCTCGTAGATTTTCTGCGAGCCGGCGTCGCCCGGACCAGTGCCGACCGCGACGACCTTCACGCCCGGGTGCGTCTTCTCGAACAGCGGCCCGAGATAGTCGCGCACATAGTCGACCATGTTCTGATCACCGGCGCTCGCGACGTTCAGCGTCTGGGCGCTCGCTGGTGCCGCGCACAGGCCGAGCGCGGCGGCGAGGACGATCGGGTACATGCGCATGGATTCCTCCCGGGCTTCAGTTCGGTTCGGCTTGTCAGTTCGGCTTCTCAGTTCGGCTTGGCCGACGCCGCGTCGGCAGGAAACAGGTGCAATGCGCGCGTCGGCAGGCACAGGCCGACCGCCGTGCCGACCTCGATCAGCCGCGTGTCGCGCACGCTGAATTCGCGCTCCCCGACCGCGACCGCATAGCGATAGTGACCGCCCGGATAGGAACGCAGCGCGATCTTGCCCTGCAGCACGATTTCGTCATCGCGCGCGTGATCCGGACTTTCGATCCGCGCCGCGTCGTCGCGGAAATAGGCGGTGACCGGTCCTGCCGGCGTCGGCGCGCTGATCAGCGTCGCGGCATGGTGCGGACCGGCCTCGACCCGCCGCCCCGTCGGTCCCTCGCCGATCGTCAGCGCGATCGTGTTGTCGGCGCCCATGAAGGTTGCGACGAAGGGCGAACGCGGGGCGTGATAGACGTCCTCTGGCGCGCCGACCTGGGCGATGCGCCCCTGATCCATCACGACGATGCGGTCCGCCATGGTCATGGCTTCCTCGCGGTCGTGCGTGACGTGCAGCACCGCAAAGCCGAGCCGGCCTTGCAGCGCCTTGATCTCGCCGCGCAACTGCACGCGCACCTTGGCATCGAGATTGGACAGCGGCTCGTCCAAGAGCAGGACGCGCGGCTCGATCGCGAGCGCGCGCCCGAGCGCCACGCGCTGGCGCTGCCCGCCGGAGAGCTCGGTCACCTTGCGGTCCTCGAGCCCCGGCATGCTCAGCATCGTCAGGATGGCGCCGACGCGATCCCTCACCTTGTCGCGCGGCGCGCCGCGCAGCCGCAGCCCGTAGCCGATATTGCCGAGCACCGTCATGTGCGGCCACAGAGCATAGCTCTGAAACACCATTGCGACATCGCGACGCTCCGGCGGCAGGCCGGTCATGTCGCGCCCGAAGCTCAGCACACGCCCCGCGAAGGCCTTCTGGAAGCCCGCAATGGTGCGCAGCAGGGTGGTCTTGCCGCAGCCGGAAGAGCCCAGAATGGCCACGAACTCCCCGGGCGCGACCGACAGGTCGACGCCCTTGACGATGACCGTTGCGCCGTAGCCTGCGCGCAGTCCTACGACCTCAATCGCCGCCGCCTCGCCGCCCATCTGCACCATCCCGGAACGGAACCGGGCGCAATTCTAGTGCGTGATCCCGAAAAGTGGATACCGGTTTTCGGACAAGATCACGCACCATAGCTGCCGGCGCCGGCAAAGCCAGACCTGCCGGGCTTAACGGCGGGTGGCGAATTCGCAGATCGGCTACTTGCGGTATTGCTGGTCGGTGACCCGATCGAGCCAGTCGCCGCTGCTGTTGCTCAACGCTCCCGGCAAAAAAATCCGGTGCCGGCCCTTGCGGGCCGACACCGGTTGCGCAGCGCCGGCAGAGGGTATCGGCGCTCACTGCGAACGGGTTGCCGAGCCGTAGCGCGGCGAGGTGCAGCCGCCGCACACCCACGGCCATGACCAGTCGGCGACCTTGCCGGCGTTCGCCTCGACATACGGGCTCCAGGCCTTCGGCGGCAGCGCCTTGCTCTGGTAGACGATCGAAAACTGCCCGTCGGCCTGCACCTCGCCGATCATCACCGGCTTGGCCATGTGGTGGTTCGCCGTCATCACGACTTCGAAGCCGGACGGCGATTTCACCTTCTGCCCGATCATCGCCTGGCGTACCGCGTCCACCTCGGTCGTGCCGGCCTGCTGCACCGCCTGCACCCACATGGTGAACAGGATGTGGGCCGACTCCATCGGATCGTTGGTGACGCGCTTCGGGTTCTTGGTGTAGGCGCGCCACTTTTCGATGAACGCCTTGTTCTCCGGCGTGTTGATCGACTGGAAATAGCTCCACGCGGTCAGGTGACCGACGAGCGGCTTGGTGTCGATGCCGGCAAGCTCCTCCTCGCCGACCGAGAACGCGATCACCGGGATATCGGAGGCCTTGATGCCCTGATTGCCGAGCTCCTTGTAGAACGGCACGTTGGCGTCGCCGTTGATCGTCGATATCACGGCGGTCTTCTTGCCGGCGGTGCCGAACTTCTTGATTTTCGCCACCTCGGTCTGCCAATCGGCAAAGCCGAATGGCGTGTAGTTCTCCAGGATATCCTCGTCCTTGACGCCGACCGATTTCAGATAGGCGCGGATGATCTTGTTGCTGGTGCGCGGATAGACGTAGTCCGTGCCCTCGAGCACGAAGCGCTTCACCTCGCCGCCGTCCTTGCTCATCAGGTATTGCACCGCCGGGATCGCCTTGTTGTCGGGCACCGACGAGCCATAGAAGATGTTGTAGGAGCTTTCTTCGCCCTCATATTCGAGCGGATAGAACAACAACCCGTTGAGCTCCTCGAACACCGGCAGCACCGACTTGCGTGACACCGAGGTCCAGCAGCCGAACACGGCCGCGACCTTGTCCTTGGTGATGAGCTCGCGCGCCTTCTCGGCGAACAGCGGCCAGTTCGATGCCGGATCGACCACGACCGGCTCGATCTTCTTGCCGAGCAGGCCGCCCTTGGCGTTCACCTCGGCGACCTCCATCAGGATCAGGTCCTTCAGGATGGTCTCGCTGATCGCCATCGTGCCGGACAGCGAGTGCAGCACGCCGATCTTGATCGTGTCCTCAGCCCGGGCAGCGCTGCTGCCCGCGAATAGCGCAAGCGAGACGACGATCGCGCCGAGCCATTGTTTCGGGGTTCCCATGTGATCTCCTCAATTGGCGGGTGGAAGGAATGAGAGACCCGGCCGCTCTCGTCGGTGTCAGGGAGCGGTCAGGATGGCGAAGACGCGCTGCCGCGCGGAGAGCCACGGTCGGAAAATGGCTGGGCTCCAGTCACGCCGGCCGCGGCAGCGCGAATCCGGCGCGCGCTGTCCAAAAATTGGTCAACACCACCGCGGCGCCGCAGCAATATGCCGGTGGATTGAGCGCTTTGGCCGCGCCTAGCGGCGGAAGGGTCCAGAAGAGCCCCATCACTATGGGGCCAGTTGGCGCGGTGGGGACGTCAGTTTGGCAGCAACTGGACCTATCCAGGGATCCAGTTGGCATTTGTCATGCAAAGCGAGACCAGAGACGCGGTCCAGAAAGACGGCTCAGAGCGGCCGCAGCGAGAGCAGGAAGGTCGGATGGCCGAGTGACCCGTCATGCAGATTCCGCTGCTTCTTGATCGTTCGCGGCCGGCTGCGCTGACGACGCAGATCGTCGAGCAGCTGCGCGACGCGATCGCGCAGGGACGCATCGCGGCCGGAACGCGCATGCCGTCATCGCGCCGGCTCGCCGAGCAGCTCGACGTCTCGCGCAACACGGTGGTGCGCGCCTACGAATGGCTTGCCGTCGAGGGCTATGTCGAGCCGCGCCCTGCCTCGGGCATCTTCGCGGCTTCGCGCGTGCCGGAGCGCGCAACGGGCGGCGCGAAGCCGGCAGCGCCGCCGCCGGAAGCCGGCACCTACCCGCCGATGCCGCGCCCCTATGCGCCGATGCGGGCGCAGGACCTCGTCAAGGAGGGCCGCAACCGGCTAACCGTCGATTTCTTCCCGGGCCGTCCGGCCGCCGCGCTGTTTCCGCTCAAGACCTGGCGGCGCTTGTTGCAGTCCGCGCTCTCGCGCGGCGGCGCCGTCGGGTTGACACAGTATTCCGATCCGGCCGGGCTCGCGGTGCTGCGCAGCGCGATCGTGAGCCACGTCGCGGCGACGCGCGGCATCGTCGCAGACGTGAGCCGCGTCGTGGTAACCGGCGGCGTGCAGGAAGGCATCAACATCGCGGCGCGGCTGTTTCTGCGATCCGGCACGCTCGCGGCGGTCGAGAACCCCTGTTATCAGGGCGCGCGCTACGCGTTCGAGTCCTGCGGCGCGCAGATCGCTTCCGTTCCGGTCGACCGCGAGGGGCTCGACCCGGATGCGCTGCCGCGCGCGCCGACATCGCTGATCTACGTGACGCCGTCGCACCAGTACCCGACCGGCGCGGCGCTGACGCCGACGCGCCGCCAGGCGCTGATCGCCTGGGCCAGGCACAACGGCTGCTACATACTGGAGGACGACTACGACAGCGACTTCTGCTACGACGGCTCGCCGCTTCCCGCGATCACATCGCTCGCGCCGGATTGCACGATCTATCTCGGCACGTTCTCGAAATCACTCGGCGCCGGATTGCGGCTCGGCTACATGATCGTGCCGGCGCCGCTCGCGGATGCCGCGCGCAACGCGAAGACGCTCCTGAACAACGGCAATCCGTGGCTCGATCAGGCCGCGCTCGCCGAAATGATCCGCAGCGGCAGCTATACGGCGCATCTCGCGCGCCT
>Ga0187784_10000374_pt1 | contig 32434 bp, 35 predicted proteins | sample 1015_SJ02_MP15_2_FD_132964 | JGI IMG/M metagenome (GOLD analysis project Ga0187784, IMG submission 132964) | Tropical peat soil microbial communities from peatlands in Department of Meta, Colombia - 1015_SJ02_MP15_20_MG | ecosystem: Environmental > Terrestrial > Soil > Wetlands > Peat | place... | reverse complement strand
GACCTTGACAACTTGATAGTTCCTGCAGACAAGGAAAGCGAAGCCGAGGAATTGAATGAGAGAGCGATCAGAGGGAACGTCCATCATGATACAGTGAGAAAAACGAAACAGGGATCGCTAGTGGCCGTTTCTGTGTCAGCTGCCCCAATTACCTCACAAGGTGCACTCACTGGCCATGTTGCGGTCTACAAGGACATTTCCAATCTGAAAAAGGCGGAAGAAGCCTTGACTACGATGAACGAGAAGTTGCGTGTGGTTGGAGGTTTGACGAGACACGATGCCAGGAATAGGCTTAGTATTGTTACGACATACGCTTACTTGTTGAAAGATTGCGTGGCAGGAAATGATGAAGCGAAGGGTTATTTGGGAAAGATTATGAGTGCGGTTAACGATGTTGTGGGGATCTTTGATTTCGCGAAGATCTACGAGATGCTTGGTGTTGAGAAGCCTACTTACGTGGACGTTGAGAAGACAGTGAACGAAGCGGTGTCGTTGTTCCCTGCCTTAGAGACCGTGAAAGTGGTAATCGACTGTCATGGCCTTGTGGTCCTTGCGGATTCTTTGCTGCGACAGGCTTTCTATAACCTCGTGGATGATTCTTTGAAGTATGCGCAAAATCTCTCCCAAATAAGAGTTCACTATGAAAGAGCGAGCGACGATCATCTGAGACTGATCTACGAGGACGACGGCGGGGGCATATCTCTGGACAAGAAGCCGGTGCTCTTTCAGAGAGGCTATACTAGCGGGAAGGGATCGGGGTATGGTTTGTACCTAATACAAAAGATGATGGAGATCTACGGCTGGAGCATACAAGAAACAGGCGAACCCGGCAAAGGAGCACGTTTCGTAATGGAAATACCGAAGCTTAACAAAGATGGAAAAGAACTCTACCTCCTAAATGCAAAAGTTTGAACTCTGTCAACATGCGACTCGTATTTTTTGCGTGAGTTAAGCGTGCGCTTCATTTATATTTTGAAATAGGTTGGCGAGATTGCTTTTCGTTGAAGCTTGCCTCACAAAATTCTTAACTTATCTTCGGCTTGATTGAGTTGAAAGAGAAGGCTGAGCAATTATGAAAGATGTTGAGTTGAAGCTAATCTCCGAGCTCATGAAAGACAGCCATAGAAGCGACAGAGAACTCGCTCAGGCAATCGGAGTTTCGCAGCCTACTGTTTCAAGAACCATTGCGAAGTTGAAAAAGCAAGGTGCCATAAGTGAATTCACGATTATACCCGACTTCAAACAACTCGGGTTCAAAATCATGGCTGTCATCTTTCTGAAACTTGAACAGAACGGTAGACCGCTATCTCCAAAGCAACTTGAAGAAATGTATTCAGAAGCACGAAAATTGGAAAAGGAGAACCCACGCCCTTTCTTAATGGTGGAAACTGGAATCGGATTGCGCTATGATATGATGGTTATAGCTTTGTTCCATGACTACGCGGAATACTCTGGCTACCTAAGGATGATTAGGGTTGAATCTACGGCTGAGTTACCTTACTTCAAGAGCACGGGCATAGAGAGCTTCTTGATAAACCTCGAAGATGAGAATTATCAACCCCTTACGCTTTCGCGATTAGCCATGCACCTGAAAAGAAACACAAGAGAAAAGCGTCGGTAGGTAGAGTCACCCGCAGTATATTGTTCTTTCATTACTGGAGATTCTGGCGGTTCTGGTATCTCGACATTCTCAATGGACCAAACAGCCCTAGGATCATCCACATCGACGGGTTGATCCACGCTTTAGCTTGACTAATAACCTTAGCGCGCGCTCAAGGACAGAACAAATGGAAAACTCTAATTCAGAACGCAAGCAAGGAAAAGCAGAAATGATTTTCTTTTGTTTTGAATTTGTTTTTCTTCGACTCGACCTTGAATCTATACTTGAAAAACAAAAGTGTATTATCTCAGGTAAACTCCTAGTTTAATTTGGTTCAACCGCTAGAAACATCGATCGGCAAACAAAAGAGAGAACGATGCAGGGAAAGTTTAGCTTTCAAACCTTCCTTGACTATTGGTATGCAGGTCAGCGTTTTCACTACCCTGCATACACCCTCCAAGTTCGCAAATACTCCGAAATACGTATATAAAAATCGCATGATGCTTAGGGATGGGTAAGAGTGCGGAGAAATCTATTCTCCTCAACTGATCCCCTCTCTTCTCTCCACTCAAACCTTCTTGAAGCGGTAAGTGTAATACCATTGTCAATGGAAACAGACCCTTTAAAAATGCGGTTTTGTAAAAACTGCAAAAACTACGTTTCAATACCTTTAGCACCAAAATGCACCAAATTCAGCGAGACTCTAACGATGAAAGACCGCACCGTAAGAGCAGAGACATGCCCAGAATATTCTCCCAAATCTGAAAGCGTTAACCCCTAAATCGTTCATTAGAAACTGCATTTTTCTTTTGAGAGTCTTGTTTGGGTCATAAGAAGAGTAAGTGGGTCGTTGCAAGAAAGCAAGGCAGAAACCCTATTCACGTCGTTGATGGAAGAGCGCGTGCAATGAGTGAGGTTCTCAAAGAAAGAGATTTTGATATTGACTGTTTGTAAGTCAAGAATGTTGACCCAGAAAATACGACTAATCAACAGCCTCGGTAAAGCCTAATCTCAAAATTCCACATTTTCTTGTCTATAGGGCACTTTGCTTTGCACTCGATTGTCAGTCCCTTTCTGTGTGCCTCAATCACTTCAGCAACTGCATCGTGTTCCTTACAATGGTTGGTTTGGCTGCTATCTGGAAAGTGCCAACTGAATTTCGAGTGGACGTATGCCTTTCCAAAACCCTTACAGTTTCCGTTTACGCATTGATGCAATGTATTGAAATATCCTCTAGTTCATTCATACCAGTTTGGACTGGCCGGTTTTCCTGTTCTTCCACAAACCGGACAGAACTTGTTTACCAAACACATAGGATATTCTCTCTATTCGCACCGAAGAGAAAGTAGGTTTGAGGTTCATTTCAACGATCCTAACCCAAGGGATTAATCGGTTATGGCGCCGTGGCGACGTATGTTATCTTATTGCCGTCGCTCAATAGCAGCGTGATTGCGTACTGATTTCCGCTTATGAGAAATCCTGCTGGCGGTATGAGTAAGGCGTAGATGGATTTGCCGGTACCGCAAGTGAAAGAGTTCGCGCCTGTGCCAGTGTAAGTTACGGGCACGTTTGCATTCGAGTTGATTTGAGCCGGACTGGTTATCGTCCACGGGGAGCTTCCAGTGTTTTGAATTGACATATTAACCGCGGTATAAGACGGGGAGGAGCCGGCGAACACCACCGATGTGACATTGAACTGGTCCGTTTTGGTAAGATTGGTTGAGAGCGCTCCATTGTCGGAAGTTAGGTTTCCTAACGTCCAGGTTAGATTCTGGAGTTTGATGGACAGCTCTGCGTTTTGAGTTTCTAAGTTGTCTGTCTTGGTCTGCAAATCGCCAACTTTACTCTCAAGTCCTCTTGCTCCAATGTATAGCCATGCGCTGAATCCCACTAGAACCACGATCAAACAGAAACATACCGCTAGTGCGATCTTGTCCTTTTCCATTTCTGCTTCACTGAACTCCTTATGATTTGGCTGTTGACTTAAGGGTTATGAACTGAGAGTAAGGATTTCAAAATGAAATCTAAGACTTTCTTTTGTATGCTTACATCTTATCACAGCTGCTCCGATACCGAAATACGGGCAACCGTTGTTGAAGAATGAAAAGCGCGAGGGTTTATCTAACCTTCTGAGGAAAATGTCGAAAAACGGATATTACGAGACCTTAAGTTTCATATGCCTGAAAGGATCAGCGCACTATGCTGAGATTCTGGATCACAGCCTCAAGAACGCCTTTGTAAAGAGTCGGGCAACTGTCACGTTGATTGTTCGCAACCTTGCAGCGTTGGCCTTGATCAAACGCACCGTGGTTGACTCTCGGCCGATAAGAACCGTCTATCAACCAACTGAGAAGGGGCGAAAATTGCTCAGGCTCCTACAAGCAATGGAACAACTTTAGCGCGCGCTAACATGGATAAGTTTTATTCATGCAAGCGCCTAAGAATTGATAGTGCCTCTTAACTACTTAGAAATATCCCGCATGGCTAACTTAACTGTGTTGGGCGCATCAGGAAAGCTACTATCTGAAACGATGATGCTAACCCAAAAAACCCAGCTGCTACGAATAAGAGTGTGCTTATGGTTTTAATAGGCGTTAAAAGACCAAATAAGATAAAGACGAGCCGTTCAGCCCGGCCGAACAACACATAGTCAGTATCCAATCTGCGAGAATAACTTAACGTACGCAATGATAAAAGCGAAATCGAACCGATGATCGCTATTATTCCAATGGGCTCGATTATGCCACTAACTATGGCGCCGACAACGATCGCTATTTCCGAGACGCGGTCTCCAACTGAATCAAAGACTTTGCCGAAAAAAGTCTCTTTCTGGAGTGCTCTCGCGATAGTGCCATCGAGAGCATCGCAGAAAACGCTCAGAAATCCACAAAGAAGGGCAAAGGGGAGTTCATCCAAAACCAGTAAAGCTCCGCTGCATATGCCTAGGGAAACGCCTAGCGCCGTCATCCTGTTAGGAGTTAACCCACTGTTATGCGCGGAAACTGCTATGCGAAAAAGCAAGGTATCCTTGCACTTGCGCATACTGTACAATCCCATTTTTGTCTCACCCGTTGGCTCTTCCTGAATAGAGAGTGGATTTGTTGATTATTCTCATCGGCTGGTTGATATCTTGCGAAAATCAAGGAACGCAACTATTAACAGAATGATGGTCCACGCGAACCAGCGGAAGAAGGCTTCATTGAACGCGTAAAGGAATACGGCGAGCGCTCTATTGGCAATTGAGATGGCAATAATGAGAAGTGGCGCCCATTTTCGCTTTTTCGGCAACCCCAGAGTTGACACAACGTAGATAATAGCTACGATTGCTAAGATTATGGTTCCTGCCGTCAGCGCGTTCTCCGCTCCTACAAAACTGGCAACCCACCCGCCCATGAGAGATTCTCGCGATGAAGGCACGGCGTCCCAAAAAGCGATGTTACCAACGTCTCCCACTATGTTAATTACGACGAGGAACATAAGCAGCAGGTTGACCCAATTTCTTCCAGTCTTAGGACTATTCATGACGCTAAAATGTCTTTAATAATATTTAAAATTTGGACACCAACGCGCGCGTTCCCGGCAAAAAGAGACATGCACCTGATTTAAGAGCGCGCTCTGCGAATCTGTCAACCCTCGGCGCTTTTCAGGGCATGGGTTGTTTCTACGGGGACTAACTGGCCATTTTAAATCCTTGGACCTGTATTACGCATAAATCTGCGTGTGAAAGGGTGTAACTAGCATGAGTTACAAGGCTATCATTTTCGAAGAGGAAGACGACGTTGCTACCATAATCCTCAACCGACCAGCCATTTTCAACGCTCTTGACTCTGAAATGGGCGAGGAACTCGTCGATGCTATCGAAAAGTGTAAAAGACGTGCGCGAATCAAGGTTCTAATCATTACCGGCGCTGGAAAGGCCTTCTGCTCGGGTGGCGACCTGAAAGCTATGAAGGAGTGGTCAGGCGACTTAGGCGACTTCTTTCTACAACTCACGAAGTTTTTGCATCGGGTGATCTTGGATATTCGGATGATGCCGAAACCGGTGATAGCCTCTATCAACGGGCCTGCCGCTGGTGCAGGATTCAGCCTTGCTTTGGCGTGCGACTTGAGGATCGCATCCGACAAGGCAACTTTCAGGCAAGCGTACACTAGCGTTGCCCTCGTTCCAGACGGCGGTTGGACCTTTCATTTACCCAAGCTGATCGGTCTCGGAAAGGCTAGCGAACTCATCTTTCTGGACAAAACCCTAACGACTGGAGAAGCCGAAGAATTAGGTCTAATTAGCCAAGTCGTTCCTGAAGCCAAACTGAAAGAAGCCACACTAGGGGTTGCAAAGCGACTGGCCAAGGGACCAAGTCTTGCCTTCGCCAGAGCCAAGGATCTCCTAAACAGAGCGTTGACCTTTAGCCTCGAGTCTCAGCTCGAAAGTGAACGTCAACAGCTGGCTTTATGTGGTGAAACAGAGGATTTTCGAGAAGCCTTGACAGCCTTCTTTGAGAAAAGGGAGCCAAAATTTCAGGGAAAGTGAACACTTTCGGTCTAGGATCGTTGTTTTCATTCTTATGGTGGGTTTTTTCTTCTTTGAGTGTTAGGATGTTTTCCGCTAGTGTTCTGAGTGTTAGGGGCCTGTAATGGACTTCGTCTTTAAGGTCGATTAAGAAGCTTTCCGTGGCGGCGTGTTCTAGGAAAGGGCATTGTCTTGTTTTCTCAACTAGACTCGTGTAGGATTGATAGTCCTTGTGGAAGGAGACGATCAAGCCGGTGAATCCCATTCCTATGCCTCTTTCGAAGAAGATTATTTCCGTAGGAGCTCTCTTGGCCAGGTCCTGTTGAGTTGTTTCTCTTGCCTTTTCCAACTCTTCATGTGCAAGTTTCTGTCTGATCTGGACAAAAACTAACGCCATCAACTCATATCCGAGTCGCTTGAAATCTGGTATTGCGGCGTATTCTCGAATGTAGCCCCCTTTCTCCAACCTGGTCCTAGTTCTAGTCACAGTAGGCTGAGAAACACCAAGCAGCTTCGCCAGCTCCCTGTCACTCCTTCTGGCATTCTTTATTAGCTCAGAAATCAGCTTCAAGTCAACGTCTTTCATAACGTAATCGCTTTCCTTTCCGCTTTGAACCGATCAGACGGTCAAATTGCCTAATGTTTCAGGTTGAATGGGCCCTAACTTAAGGTCGTAGTCTTCATCCAGGATAGGCAAAACTTGCTCGAGTTCTCTGAAATATTTGAGCACCGTTATGCCTCTCTGAGTAATTGAGTAGACCATTCTCTGCCTTCCAACAGTCCGCTCTTCAACCAAGCCCTGCTTCATCAGAAAGCCCAAATACTTCTTAAGCACACAACAGTTAACGTTAGTCTCATACATTATGTGAGTCAGCTTCAGTTCACGGTTGTGTCGCAGAACGCCGAGGATGCCCAAGTACGTCTCCAGCTTTGATCTTCTCAAGCACTTATCCTTCTCGCTTATACTTTGCCCATCTTGGCTATATGCACTTTATGTACCGAAAATACACGTACATTCAAGCTTTGCAGCAGTACGCGCCTGAAAAACTCGATTGGTCCGCTTTCGGCGCGCAATTCCAAGCCAAGTAATCTTCCAGACTTTGGTTTGCTGAGTTTCTCTGCTACCATTCGTTGTAGTGCGTTTTCTCCTGCAATAATATCTGCTTCTGTTTCACAGAGGATTCTTGGGGGTAGCCTATTGGAATGAGGGTTGCCACCTCATAGTCATCTGGAACGCCCAGGATTTTCTTGAGCGATGATGTCTCGTGGGGTATGTACGTCACGCCGTAGAGTCCTTCTGCAGCCATAGCAAGCAAAACGTTTTCAATGCAAGTCCATACGGAAGCAAAGTCGTTCAACTCGTATAGTGTCTTACACTCCCGGAGCGGTTTTTTCATCCTGAAACAAACCACGAGCAACTCTGGCGAGCTCAGCAGCATTCTTTTCTGAATAGGCAACGCCTTCAGATACATTTTCCTCTGCAAATCATCCGACAATCCTCTCACAGCTTTCTCCAGTCGCTTTCCGTCTGTTACGTCCTCTGCTTTTGCGCCTGCTTCGACTACTTTTGCTCGTTGTTCAAGACCTTTTACGAGGATGAACTCCCACTCTCTCAGGTGATTATGGCTTGGTGCCTTCAACCCAGCATCGAGAATTCGTTGAAGTCTATCGGCTTCAACAGACTTGGACTGGAATTTTCTCACACTCCTTCTCTTGTTGACAACCTCATAGAATTCCATGTGATGCTACGCCTTCTCACTAATGTCATTTCTACAGTTCGTGTTCGACAATAAGGTTTGCGCGAATCCGCCAAATTCGGAACGATTTTGCCGATCGCCCCGAAAACCCGAGCTTCATTGCCTAACCGCTATTCAGAGTTGAAGATAGACCAGTCTTCATTTCTGGTGAAGGAGCATGTCTGACATGAACTTGCACCAAAAGAAGACGAAGTAGTCGTTCACAAGCCCTCTTATGGAGCTTTCTATGACCCTCTAGATACTACTCTCGAAAATCTAGGGGAGGACAGGGTCATAATTAACGGAACTTTGATAAACTGTTGACTAACAAATACGAGGCCCCACTTCAAAATGAGTTTCAAAGTGATTTAGGGGCAAGCCGGGGCGTGTTCAATTTCAGTAAGGCATAAGTGCGTATGCGGAACTGGACTTTCTGGGTCTATTATGATTACGATAAGAAAGGCTACGAAGCATGGCATAGAAGTGCTTGGCAAGAAGCTTCTCAAACTTCTGACGGATACCAGCAGTCAGCTGTATCTGGAAAACGTTGCGAAGTTCGGTATTCCTGAAGCTTATGTGAAGAAGGCTTTTTCCGGAGAGACACTCCAGAAGGCTGTAGGTTCGGGAAAGGCTGTCGTCTATCTTGCTCTTGAACGGCGTGAAATTTTGGGGTTCGCCCAGACGGTGAGACGTGATAAGTCTACGGTGGAGTTAGATCGTATCGTGGTTTTCCCAGAATACGCTCGGAAAGGTATAGGCACTCGGCTTTTGGCTCGGGTCTTGACGGATGAACAGCGCAAAGGAACCAGAACAGTAATAGTTACTGCCGGCAAAGAAGAAACTCATGCCAGACGATTCTACGAGAAAAACGGCTTCATACAGTTAAAGGAATCAACAGTAGACGCGCCATGGGGCAGTAGATTGTCATTAGTCACGTACCAATTCGAATTAAGATCATAGGCGCGCGCTATATATGCGCCACAGGAATCTCTAGCGCGTGCTCTGCAATACAAAGGGAGAACAGATGCGCGCGCTCTAGGAGATTTTACCAGTAAACAGGGGCTCAAATTTTTACCATGTTTTTAAAATTGCCTCAAATCAAGCTTTTCTGACTAAAATAAGCCAGAAGCAAGCTCGGCCCAGTGGCGCCGGAGGTGGGATCCCAGCCCATTTTACCAGTAAAATATATCAAGATGGGTTGGATTGGCCTCACTCCCAAACAAGGATGAGCCCTTCCTTGACTGAGTCTTATTTCAGTTATTTCGAACGGCTATGATTTCTTGGGGACTGCTTAGTGTTTGGCGTAGTAGTCAGCTACCGCTCGGAACGATTCTTTTGGTTCCCATGTCATTTCGGGGTAGGTTGCTCCGTGTTTATTACCTGCGTAGCTCTTAACTAGGCTGTAGCTTGCCATGGCGAGGTCATTTTTTGGGTTCTCATTATACGGCAGATTAGGCGATGTGAAAGTAAATTCGAAGGTGCCTTCGACTCCTGCGCAGTCCAGAACCTGAAGCATATCAGTCAATTCATGTGCCTGTAAACCTTCATCCCTTACATAATTGCGCTTTAGCTGTTTTGGATTCTTGGGGTCAACGATCATGAAGCCTCTGCCACCCTTATCTTCAGCGCCTTGATAGATGCATAGGCCAACCTCACTGATAACCACGGGTTTACCTAAAGTAAGATATCGCTTAAGCCAATCACCGTAAGAATCTCTGTTAACTTTGCCCCTATAGTAATCGAGGCTAACAAAATCAAACAAACCCCAATCAACGGCTTCAAGCGGAACAGCGGCATAGGCGACCTTGCGGTGAAAAACTTCCCTTACTGCCTTGTTCGTCTTTGTGAGAAAAGCATTCAGCGCCTTGCTATACGTCCCTATAAGTTTGATCTTCAAAAAGTTAAATGTGAACGTGAGTGGGTTCCCGAGGCGTTCAAATATATTTTTGCCCTTAAGGATGCCTTGCATGAATAACGTTAATTCCGAGCCAACACTGAACACCAATCGTTCTCCCCACTGCTGACGTATCTGCTCAGCTGCCACGGCAGCTTGGACAACATAGTCACATGTCTCCTCCGGGCTTCTATCCCAAAGCTCTGGCAAAAACCAAATGTCCAACCCCTGATTTAGAGCATCCACAGCTGCTGATTTAAGACGGTCGATATCGACTCCACAAATCCGAACCGAATTGCAGTGCAAGTCATTCTTGATAATTTCAAGCTCCCGATGAACTATCTTAGGCTCAAATACTGGGCGCCAGTTTTCGCCCATCATCTCCCGTCCAACGTCGTAACAAACGCCTTTTCGATTCGTCTTCAATTCACTCCTTGGTCAGGGTCTGGTTTGAGTATTTGCAGAATAATTCTTGCGTTAGGAAAATGGTTCTTAGCATCATTCGAGTCAAGCATTGTCACCCTCTTCATCAAGCCATTAAAACAGGCCAGTAACACAACCATAAGCTGGTCATAATCATTATTAACAATTTTTGCCCTAGCCTGCCCTTAAAAGATCGGCTGTCGCACAGTATGCTGTATAGCCTAGCGCGCCCGTTGTGGCAAGAAGAATAGCCAGCAAGAAACCTAGAGCGAAGAAGACTATCGAATGACTGGACGATTCATTCGATTAGCATCAGGCATGCGCATTATGGTGCGGGCTTTGTGGCTCCCTCTTCGAGGATCTCTGAGAGTAGTCTCCTCTCGGCCTTCCTTCTATGCACGACCAGGGTTGGCTCCGCCATTTTGAGCCGCTTCGCCAGCTCCCTCGAGTCTATTCTGCGCGGCAGGTCATAGTAACCCAGCTCGAAGGCTGACAGTATGACCCTCTGTTGCATCCTAGTAAGCTTGCTCAGGGGGGAGCTTGAGGAGAACCGGGCGTCTGTGAGGGAAAGTACTTTGCAATGCAGTCCGGCCCCGCTAATATTGCCAAGGAACCCCTTGATTACCCTCGTGCTCCCGAGAAACGCTAACTTGAGCCGTCCGTCCCTGATCTCGTAGGGGGACGAGAGGTATCCTCTATTGATGATCCCCGTAACCTCGGAGAACTGTCTCTGCATCTTTCCCTTAATGAAGCAGACGTAGGAACCATCCTTCTCCCTCTCCAGGATTTGGACAACGTCCGTCGGGTCGTTGAAGTAGCTTTCGACATCGATCTTCGGATCCCTGAACTTGATGCGTGCGACGATGGTCGCCTCGGTCTGTGTCATTCTGAGCAGGCTCAGCGCCTCGAAGAGTTCGATGTCGTTAAGGCGCGGCTCGTGCATGAATTCTGCAAGCTCGGCCGCCGAGAGTTCGGTGATGACCCTTCGCATGCCAAGGATGAGGGTCTACGACTATAGATGCCTTTCGCCGTGGCTATCCTGATAGTGTGAAAGCTAATCCCAGCGCGGCTGCACAGGGACTTATCGAGCGCGATACGTTTGATCACTGTCGAAGATCTGGTCGAGGTCTATTCCGACGGCACGAAAGCCGTGGATGGCATCTCCTTCGAAGTGAAGGAGGGGGAGTTCTTCGGGTTCCTAGGGCCCAACGGTGCGGGGAAGAGCACCACCATCAAGGTCCTAACCACTCTTCTTCGGAAGACTGAGGGGAAAGTCACGGTTGCTGGGTTCGATCTGGACGAATCCCCGGCCAACATACGCAAGAGCATCGGCGTTCTCAGTCAGGAGACTAGTCTCGATGTCGACCTGACAGGCAGAGAGAACCTCCGTCTCGTGGGGCACCTGCAGCAGATGCATAGTAAGCATTTGGAGGAGCGCATTGATGATCTGCTTAAACTGGTTCAGCTCGAGGACATGGCGAACAAACCGGCGGGTCGCTTCTCGGGCGGGATGAGGAAAAGGCTGGACTTGGCCTGCGCGCTGATTCATAAGCCGAAGCTTCTCTTCCTGGACGAACCTACGACTGGTCTCGACACCCAGTCTCGTGCGGGAATCTGGGAATACTTGGAAGGGTTGAACAAGAAGGAGCAGCTCACAATCTTCCTGACTACTCAATATCTGGAGGAGGCCGATCGGCTCTGCAGTAGGCTTGCAGTGATTGATCATGGGAAGCTGATTGCGGGCGGGACGCCGGCGGAGCTCAAGGAGTCGGTGGGAGGCGATACGATCACCCTTTCGCTAAAGAATGTTTCCCTCAGGCCGAGGGCGAAGGAAATCATTAGAAGCGTCCAAGGAGTAAGGGAGGTCGTCGATTCCGATGGAGGAATTGTCGCCTACGCAAAGAACGCAGGGGAGATCGTAGCCGGGATCGTCACGGACCTAGATCGCAACGGCATCCAGCTTTCCTTCCTTAGCATCTTCACCCCCACCCTCGACGACGTATTCCTGCGCGAGACCGGACGAAGGATTAGGTCAGACGAGCTTTCGAGAAGAGAAACGGAACCATTCCTAACGTGAGATGATTCGATGACAATTCTCTATGATTCGCGGTCCCTCGTCGAAAGATACCTCATCAAGCTTATCAGGAACCCAACCCTGCTCGGGACGAACCTGGTTACCCCACTGCTTTTCCTTTTGCTCTTCTCACAGCTCCTGACAAAGTTCGGGGAGTTCCTGCCTGCTGCCTCGGGAGGGTACTTGGCATACCTGACTCCGGGGGTCATAATGCTGAACGCCATGATAGGAGCTCCGCAGAGCGCGGTCTCGATGGTGAACGACCTAAACTCGGGGTTCCTTTCTAAGATGCTGCTGACGCAGGCCAACAGGTCGGCGATACTGCTGGGACGGCTTCTTACCGACATGCTAATCGTTGTGGTGCAGTCAGTCATTACCATACTATTCGCAATCGTGCTGGGCGTAAAGTTCTCTACAGGGCTTCCCGGGATCTTGCTGATCCTCGCAACCGTTGCGTTCTTCGAGTTCGCCCTGTCAGGAATATTCCTAGCCGTCGGCATCAGGACTCGCAAGAACGAAACGATCTCAGCCGTTTCAGGGGTGGTTTTCTTCCCACTAATATTCATCAGCAGCGCAATGTTTCCTCTCTCATTCTTCCCGACTTGGGCTCAAACCGTTTCGAACTATAATCCAGTCAGCTATGCTTCAAACGTTACGCGCGACCTCATCGGGGGTGGCCTTACTGTGGGGACCCTGATGTCGGCGTACATATTAATCGGAGTCTTGGCGGCAGCCACGTTCGCAGCAACACTGCACCAGTTTCGGAAAGTCGTTTCCTAGCGCGCGCTTATCATAAGCCGAAAAAACAAGCCCGAACTGACACTGGAAGCCAAAACTTTAATAAAAGAACTAAGCCGACACTAAAGCGCGCCTTGACCATCATGTAGCGACAATAGCCATCGACAAGTTGAGTGTCTTCCCTACGGATAATCAATGGCGAGACAACTTTCCCTTTCTCTGCACTCAAATTTTTCGTTAAAGTCTGGGCTCATTGAGTTGTCGAATTGGCATCGATTTCGACATCAATCGTACCCGAGAAGTGTTTGAACGATGCGCGCGAGATAAAGCTTTACTCCAACCCAACACAAAAACAAAAAATAGGCGCACGCTTGAGAAAGCCGCATAACGCACATGCAATGATAGCATTAGTCTATCAATCAAACAGGGGCCACTAAGAGTCTATATAGAGTTTGTAGGGAAACCTTAAGGTCTCCATCACGTACACATGCTATTTGAAGCACGGTAGGACTGTAGACTGGTTAACTTGCTTCTCCTCCCCTTTCTCACCCGTCTTCAGTTCTACCCAACGAATCGAGCTCACAAAACTGTTCTCATGAAGCGCGCGAAACTAAAACTAGCCCAAAACAACGAAAAATGTTAGTTCTTGACCTAACAGGATGCTAACATTTTCATTTTTCAGAAAACTGGAGACAATCAAAGTCTTTGGACTGAAAACACTGCCAACGATCTGATCTGTGCATAGTTCAAGGTGCAGGGCGGGCCCTAGATCACCGCTCGATAACTCTCTGAGAGTAGCATGCCGGGGGCGCTATATCTCATACTTACCATGCTGGCGGCTCATCGTTCAACTCTTGCCCTCTTACCGCCAGATCAAAGCCAAAGGCATGCGCATAGCTCTCTTGTGTCCTCCTCTGCTGGTTGGTCCTTGCCCGGTTCAATCAGTTCCTTCGCCTTGGCCATTCACACTTGATCGGGTCTTCCTTCGTCAACACGGGCATTGTTTTGAACATAAATTGATGGCTCGTCTCATTACACGTTTAACATTTCAGAGAGCAAACGACGCTCAGCTCTTCTCAAGTGAATTGCTAAAGTGGAATTCGCTAGGCCCAGCTTTTTTGCAAGTTGCTCAGAACTCACTTTACGGGGAGTATCAAAGTACCCGAGTTTAAACGCCAGAATTATGGCGTCTCGTTGCTTTGAAGTTAAATGGCTAATCGGCGAAGTGGGCGAAAATTTGGCATCCGTTAATGAAACTATCCTATAATGGATCCCTAGCTTTTGCACAGATTCCAGAACTTCTTTTACCTGTCTATTGTCTCCAAGCTGAGTGATTCTGACTTTTCCGTCCCTCAAGTCAAATGATGGCATTAAAGGATACACGCTGAGTTTTTTACTGTCTACTCCATCATTTGGCTGAACGGGTTTGCCCTTGACAAGGTAAGTGTAAGTTTTTTCTTCCTCATGCTCCAAGAGCTGAAGTGTCCCGTCGACAGTACCTTTCATCGCATTAGTCATTAGCTCTTCAATGTCTAAAGATGGGTCTTTCAGCTCCACTCTAAATATAACTGCAAAGCCGTCGTGATCGAGTTTGAGAATATGTACCATTTCAAACGACTTTATTTTTTTCAGCATTTCAAGCATTTCTAAGCCGCGCTGCTGCATCTCGGCTATTATCTTTGGATTTCTGCCTTCCGCCTTAGCTTGCCCTAGCTGCTGTCGCATCACGGAGATTGCATCTTCTAGCGACCATTCTAAGACCAGTCGGCGCATGAGTATGAAAATACTTGAGTTCTTATAAATAGATTGCTGAAACAACGAGTGTATTCGCCATAATCGTAATCCGATTCGTGTTTTTCTATAATAAAGATGAAGTGAAAAACCGTGAATACTCTAAGCCCAAAAGGCAAGTCAGTAGTAACAGACAATGGAAAAGCCGACGACTACCCAATTCGAGCACTTATAGCATTAACTGCAACTGGAAAACAAAATCCAAACAGCTCCCTCGCGGATTCTAGTTCGAACAAGGCTGCAGACCAAGGAATGGGAGGAAGTGTATAGAAATGGCAGACATTATCTCAGTTGAAAATCTTGTAGAGGTCTATGCAGACAGCACAAGGGCACTTGAGGGAATCTCGTTCAATGTCGAGGAGGGTGAATTCTTCGGTTTTCTGGGTCCAAACGGGGCCGGAAAGAGCACTACAATCAAAATCCTCACAACGCTTCTCAGAAAGACTTCTGGGCATGTGTCAGTGACTGGTTACGATTTAGACGAATCGCCAAAAGAAATTCGGAAAGTCATCGGAGTTCTAAGCCAGGAGACAATAGTTGACGTCGATCTGACAGGCAGAGAAAACCTTCATCTCCAAGGCCGTCTGGAGCAAATGCATGGACGCATCCTTAAGACTCGTGAGGATGAGTTACTGAAGATGGTGCAACTCGAGGAATTTGCAAACAAACCGGCAGGCAGATACTCAGGCGGCATGAAGAAGAGGCTTGACCTCGCTTCTGCGCTAATTCATAAGCCCCGACTGCTTTTTCTCGACGAACCCACAACCGGATTGGACCCTCAATCTCGTGCATCGATTTGGGACTATCTAGAGAAGCTGAACAGGGAAGAAGGTGTCACGATATTCTTAACGACGCAATACATGGAGGAGGCAGACAAACTCTGTCGAGAACTGTCAATAATTGACCATGGCAAGATAATCGCAGCCGGCTCACCCACAGAACTTAAGCGTGCAATCGGACATGACAATATAACTGTCTCGCTGAAAGATCCACAGGATGCTTCGTTGAGGGCTGAAACGAAGAGGATTTTGCAAGAAGTCCATGGAATAACGGATATCACTGATTCAGACGGTGGCATCATTGCTCACAATAAAGATGCGGGCGAAATAATCGCAGACGTAGTTGCTGCATTGGACCATAACGGCATAAGACCGACCTCTTTGAGTATGTCTTCTCCGACGCTTGAAGATGTTTTCTTGCACCACACGGGAAGAAGAATAAGACCAGAAGAACTCGGTAGGAAGACTACAGAGCCCTACGTCATGTGAGGCGATGATAGATGACACTTCTGTACGACACGGAGTCACTGTTCAAGAGGGCTCTGACGAAGGTGGTGAGGAATCCCTCGGTGCTGTTCGCCATGTTATTACAGCCCTTGCTGTTTCTGCTCCTTTTTTCCCAATTACTGCAAAAGCTCACGAGCTTGCCAGGGCTTTCTGGGAGTTACATCAACTACCTTACCCCAGGAATCCTGGTGATGACCGCCATACTGGGTTCGTTCCAGCCGGGCATGTCGATCGTAAACGACCTCAATTCTGGTTTTCTGCAGAAGTTGCTTTTAACCCCGGTGAACAGAGCAGCCGTCTTACTCGGTCGCTTAATGACTGACATGCTTGTGCTAATAATCCAGTCGGCCATAATAATCGCGGTGGCAATACCGTTAGGGTTGAGCATCGCAACCGGACTCCCAGGACTCGTGCTTATTCTGGCAACTCTCGTCTTCTTTGGTATGGCTTGGGCAGGACTCTTGCTTGCCGTGGGCATTAAGACAAGGAAGGCAGAAACTCTCTCTGCAATAGGAAATCTTTTGGCGCTTCCAATCATCTTCGTTAGCAGTGCTCTTTTCCCGACCCGCATCATGCCACAGTGGGCACAGACTGTTTCTGACTACAACCCGGTCAGCTATGCCTCCAACGTAGCGAGGGATCTCATTCAGGGCGGGTTGACTTGGAGCACGTTTATTTCCGCTTACAGCGTAATCGGAATAATGGCTATCGTGACTTTCGCGGCTACTCTGTATCAATTCAGGAAAGTCATTAGCTAGGGTGAGGGCGCTTCGCGCCTTATTTTCTTGTTTGGCATCTTATTCGGTTTTTTCTTGCGTCTCATGGAACGTGAAACAGACTCTGAGAATGTTAGCAACCTTTCCTAATATTCCCCATGGTATTGTTAGTTTTTAGTTTCGCACGCGCAAGATAGCTAATTCGCTGGGACTAGCCTAATCTAAAACGCGTATTATGTTGGGAGTTTTCTAGGCCAGCCTATTGGATGGAGGTTTGCCAAGTTATCTTATGTCCTATTCGGCGCGTTTTGCTTTTCCCCAGTAATGCGTAAAAAGGTCTCGGCACCACCTGTGCCCTCGTTCGTCCGTTGAGCCGAACCCGAGGTAGTCCATCTTATCGTCCTTGGTTGGGAAGGATAGGCGAGCTTGCTTCTCAGACATGGCTATGATTAAGTCAACTCTCGGAAGGGTTCTTCTCTCAATTAGGTTGAAGATTTCTGGCAGAGGCTTGAAACCGGCTGGCGGAGTCAGATCTTCAGGCATGATGAGCTGGAACATGACCCCACGTTTGATGGCTTTCTCCAGAAGCGGTAAGGTACTCATGAGCACCTGGTTCGATAGAATCCACACATACTCCTTTGCCTCCTCAATCAAGTTTTCCACACTGTGAAATGCGACCATAACATCGTCAGTGAATGCGCAATTCGCGAGGTCGCCCATTCTGCCTACGAATTCATAGGGCAAGCGAGAAAGCGTATGAGCTGCGAAGTAATCTCTGTGCTTGGATATGAAGTCAAAACTCGGGATCAAAGACAAAGTAAGCTGGCCAAACGGCGTAAGCTTGTACAGCCCTTCAACATCCTTCTCAAGCAATTTAGCCTCGCTTAGCCTCTGCAAATGCCTGGAAGCTTCAGTGATGGTCATGCCCAACTTTTTTGAGATGTGAGACAATTTCAGTTCTTGCTTTTCAACCAGCAACATAATCTTGAGCCTCTCGTTACTGGCCAATTCAAACAGCAACTCGAACACTTTCAAGCCTGCTCACATCCTCAGCGTTAATACTGAAGTCTTAGGGTCACTAGTAAAATTTACTCCAAGTTCCTAAAATAGATTAATCTTGATTAGCGCCATCATTGTTTCTTGAAGAGATGAAAAATAGATGTCAAGAAACCACGGAAAAAACCTCAGTCACATGTTCTCAATAGAACTAAAATCCAAGGATTTTGTCAAGAGCCTCGCCTTGCCTAACGACACCGAGGACAAGGTATTGATCGAGGGTTTCCTCGGCGAACTGAAGGAGCTAGGAGTTACCGAGGGACTCATGCTCGAGATAAAGGGAATCAACGGCGTCCTAAGAATGGACTTGAAAGAAGAAGAGTTAAGGAAGCTACTCAACCCTCGAACAAAAAAGCTGGAAAGCACCAGTCAGGGCAGCGTGAGCAGATTTGAGTGACAATTTAGCAATCCAATGGAAAGCTCTTACCAAACGTCACAATGACTTCACTGCGATCTACAGCATCTCTTTCGCGACAAATGCGTGCCTAAATGATGAAATTGCAAAGATAGGCCCACGTTATAAAGAATAAAAGGAGTTACAAAAAAATTGATTCCAGTCGAAGTTTCGTCTCTCAAAAAGTCTTACGGAGATTTAAAAGCAGTAGACGGCATCTCCTTTAGGGTCAACCAGGGCGAAGTCTTCAGTCTCCTGGGACCAAACGGCGCAGGCAAGACAACCACCATAGAAATTCTTGAAGGCCTGCGCAAGAGGAACGGCGGAGACGTCAAGGTTCTTGGACTCGACCCATGGAAAAATAGTTACGAGCTTCACAAGAAAATAGGCGTCATACCACAAGAGTTTACCTTCTTCGAAAAAACAACTCCACGAGAAGCCATAATCTATTATGCCGACCTGTTTAACGTTAAAGTCAAGCCAGACGATACTTTGCGGGATGTTTTGCTCGAAGAATCTGCAAAAGTCAAATTCGACAACCTCTCAGGAGGACAAAAGCGAAAGACCGGGCTTGCACTCTCGTTGGTAAACTCTCCCGATTTGCTCTTTCTTGATGAGCCCACGACCGGTTTGGATCCGAATGCACGAAGAGCAATCTGGAAAGTGATACGTGGATTAAAAGCGAGGGGCAAAACAATCATTTTGACGACCCATTATCTCGACGAGGCTCAGCAATTATCTGACAGAGTGGCGATCATGAACCATGGACGCATAGTAGCGATGGGAACCTCCGAGGAAATTATCGAAGAGCATGGTTCAGGAGAAAGATTGGAAATTCGCGGAAGCCAAGAACTGGCTAACTACATCAAAGCTAATGCCAAGTTGCAAGTCGACTATGACAAAGCCAGAGGACAAATCTTCATACCGTTGAGAAAGAAGATTGACGCACTCGCAGCTTTGAAGGTTGCTGAACAGTCAGGGATGGATTGGGGAGAATTTCAAACGAGCCAAGACAACCTAGACGACGTGTTTGTCAAGCTCGTCAACGGAATAGCCGACGAGCAAGAAGAAGTCACGACGGAAGAAAATGGAACTAAGCACACAGATAACGGGAGGGCCTAAAGATGTTAAGTGCAAAAAGAATCTTTTCAGACTTTAAAGTGTTTAGTCGAGGATACCTAAGGAACAGGTTTGGGTTGTTCTTCGGATTAATTTTCCCCGTAATTTTGATCTTGATTTTCGGCGCAATCTTTTCAGGAAATGGCTCTGGAACAATCAACGTGTATGCCCAGAACCAAGACGTAGGCCCATTCCCGTCACCACAAATGAACATTGGCTTGCAGTTCTTGCAAGCCATCAACCAGTCTGGCACAGTGCGAGTAATTACGGTAGATGCTTCAGAGAACTTTTCTCAATACCTAGCGGCGCATTCGGCGTCTGACGGCATCGTAATTCCTGCAAACTTCTCAGCCTGCTACCTAGCGGGGCATCCGATAAATGTGACAGTATATGGTAATCCAACTTCAAGCTCCAGCGGTATCGTAAGCGGAACCGTGGGTGGCGTCATAAACTATTTTAATTTGAATTATTACAAGCAAGACGCCATACCGATTGTCGGCATGACACCGACTTCAGTGAACACGCAACAGACAAAGTATGTGGATTTCCTGATACCAGGCTTGATAGGGTTTTCAATACTCGTAAGCCCGATGTTCTCGCTCGTTAACATCTCCTCGGAATACAAGAAAACAAAACTTTTCAAGCAACTGTCCCTTACACCCCTCACCAAAATGGAGTGGCTCGCCTCTAAGATAATGTGGTACATCGTTTTGACTATAGCAAGCTTTCTGCTCATGGTTACCGTAGGAATCTTCGCATTTGGCGCGCATATTACTTTAACGGCTGGACTTATACCGTTCCTACTCATCAGTCCAACACTTTTCGCTTCACTAGGCATGCTCGTCGGAACAGTAACCAAGGATCCCGAAACCGCGGGCGTAATAGGCAACACAGTAACCTTCCCGATGATGTTCCTTTCAGGCACCTTCTTCCCAATCAGCATCATGCCAACATACCTTCAAAACATCGCTCACGTTCTGCCATTGTTCTACGTCATCGAGGGCTTAAACAACGTCATGGTTTACGGAAACTACACAGGAGCGATAATTGACCTAGCAGTCATCGCCACAATAACAGCTATAATCTTCGCACTGGCAGCAAGACTCTTCAAGTGGAGAGAAGACTAAATGAAGGGATGTCTAGGATGAAAGCACTCGCGTTTAACGGGAGCCCGCATATGGAGAAAAGCAACACTTCGCTGATTTTGAACCCTTTCCTCGAGGGGCTGAGAGAAGTGGGAGTGGAGACAGAATTGTTGTACACGATGAAACTTAACCTTCGTCCGTGTCTAGGCGATGCGAACTGCTGGGTTAGAACTCCGGGAAAATGCGTTCAGAATGATGCGGCAGCATCAGTGCTTGCCAAACTTAGTGAATCTGACATTGTTGTTTTGGCTTGCCCCGTCTACGTAGACGGTATGCCCGGCCAAATGAAGAACGTGTTCGACAGGTTTCTTCCAGCGTTAGAGCCCTATTTTGACCTCAAGGACGGACATTGCAGACATGCCCTTCGAGAAGGTTATAAACCTGCGAAGGCAGTTCTCGTGTCTAATTGTGGCTTCTGGGAGATGGACAATTTTGTGCCACTAGTTACGCATGTGAAGGCCATATGCAAGAATGCCAGCTGGGAATATGCGGGTGCGTTGTTGAGGCCACACGGACCAGCTTTTAGCTACATGCTGGAACATGACCTCCAGGTAAAAGATGTTGTAGAGGCAGCACGAGAAGCAGGCAGAGAACTTGCGAGAGACGGCAAAGTGCAGGAAGCAACGCTGAAAATAGTGAGCAGAGAGCTTCTACCCCTGGAGCAATACGTGGAAATCACGAATCAACTGTTCAAAACAGCAATCGATAAGCATTCCAAACGGTAAGCGCGCGCAAAACTATCTATGTGTTATTTGTTCTGCTTTTTCCGATGCATTTTAGGTACTATTGAATTGACCGTTTTTTTGTAGTCTAAATATTCTTTTCCGAATTTTTGTTCCAGGTAACGTTCCTCATCAATTATTAACGTTCTAATCAGCGCATACATAGCGAAGGGCATCACGATCAGGAATGGTATTCCTGTAGCTAGGAACAGGCCAGGCACGATGAGCAAGATCCAAGCAGCATAAACTGGATCTCGAACGTAAGAGTATATTCCACTCGTAATCAGTTTTCCATCGTTGAAAGCTTGGTGCACCTGCGAGGCTGCAACAAGCATCATTACGAGACCGAGTATGATAAGACCAACTCCAAACGAGAATCTGAACAGATTATACGGCAAAAGTAGACTGGCAAAGAAATAGTGATTTACAAAAATCGCCAAAAGACCCATCACTATAGAAATAACTGCAAATTTTGGACCGACACCCCAACTAGTCATCCTGCCGGTCGCATGCGTTGACATTCTGAAAATCACTTTGCAGCTTTATGCAACTAAGCCGCTCGAATTTATTACTTGCCATCAGCACGAGCATTGTCTCGTTGGATCATAGTGAAATTCTCTGAAGCATTTGACTTATTAAACTAGGAAAGTAGGTACTTTCCCCATTCCCGAATTGCTTCAAAAACGGGCAGAAACGCTTGCCCTTTCTCTGTCAACGTGTATTCCACTCTTGGCGGCACCTCGGGATACACTGATCTAGTTAATATTTTGCTTTTTTCCAGATCTCTCAAGTGCTTCGTGATGGTTTTGGAGTTAACGTTATTCATTCTTTTTTGGAGCTCACTAAACCTTAGTCTTCCGTCTTTAAGGCTCCAGATGATGAATAGGTTCCATTTGCTGCCGATGATTTCTAGCACCCGATTAAACTCTAAATGCGCCTTATTCTCAGATTCCAAGCCAATCCACCTTTAGTTACTTATTAGAAATAATATTACTATTTTGCTTCTGGTATATTTTAATATTGCTTGTCTCTTAAAGTAATCAAGGGTAAGCAGCATGACCGTTGATGTCTATTATTTTTCGGGCACAGGAAATTCGCTGGTTGTCGCGCGGGACATCGCAGAAAAAACCAATGGAAAACTAATTTCCATACCTTCCGTCATAAGTGAAGACAGAATAGGAACACAAGCTGACGTTGTTGGAGTTGTCTTTCCCGTGTATGGAATTTTCCGAATTCCTTCTATAGTCGAAAGATTTGTCAGGAAGCTGGATAGCATTGGTTCAAAATACATTTTTGCAGTCTCAACGTATGGAAACATGGCGGGTGCGGCGGTCAAGAGTTTTGGCAAAGTAGTCGAATCTTGCGGCGGCAAGCTTTCAGCTGGGTTCGCAGTGAAAATGCCTGTGAATAATATTAGTCTACCCTCCTTCATCTACAGTGGAACTGTCGAAGATAAGGAACGAAAGTCGTTTGCAAACTGGAGGAAGAAACTCGATTTGATCTGTCAATACATAACCGCGCGGAAGCAAGGCAAATTCGAAGTGAGCAACAGGCTGCTCGTTTCTTTGTTTTATCCCCTTGACAGATATTATGGACGATGGCGCATTGAAAGCAAATACAATAAACTCCTAAACTCGCATTTAAACACGGATGCGCTTTGGCCTATGATGGACGTAAGTTTCCATACCGACGAGAAATGCGACGGTTGCGGGATTTGCTCAAGGATTTGTCCCGTGAATAACATAAAGATGGTTGAAAGCGCGCCTTATTGGCAGCATCATTGCGAACGGTGCTTCGCTTGCCTGCAATGGTGTCCGAAGGAGGCTATACAATTCGAAAGGATATCAATTGGCAGAAAAAGGTATCACCATCCAGACGTAGAAATTTCAGACATGTTGAAAAAGGACCAAGTTCCCAACAGCCCGCGCTAAGTGCTTCCAGTCAGGTGCGTCCCCATTGCCATAAAGCTCCTAAGGCCATGACTCACGGCTCAAAAAAGAAGCATACGTCCATTCGCCTCGAAGGGCACTTATGGCTATGCATCGTGCGTGTGTATGAGGCTATTCTTTTGATTTGGCAAGGTTTTGCACCCATTCTCTTTGTTCCCACAGCGCGCATCCGTGTGTTTCTTCCAGCTGTGCGTGGTTTTCTCTAATCGTCCGAAGCATCCTTGACTGGAGTGCTTCTTTGAGCGAACAGTTCTTGATGTTTATGTCTGAGTAGGGAATGAGTGGGCATGGCTCAACGTTGCCTTCGGCGCTTATGTGGACGAATCCGCGTCCTGCTGAGAGGCAGCTACCGATTTCTTCTTCATCCCACGGGACCAAAAATCGCGCGCGTCCTTATTTCTCTCTTCATGAAATATCATCCTTTCTCCTTCTCATAGCATTCATCACACACTTCAACCTTCATCCCATCTCTCATTTTGAGTTTCTTAGTTACAGGTCGTAGAAAGCACATATTGCATAATCCTCTTCTCTTTCTGGCTTCTTCCAATTCTTTTCCGAGACGGGAACTACTCACGAGCAAAACTTCCCCATCATGAGCTGAAAAGCATCTCTCCTTCATCGTTTATACTTGCGCGCGCTTGCAGTTGCCGCTTCAGGTTGCGCACAAGCACGTGTGCGACGATGTTCTTAAATTGTAGGATACCATTGGCGTTGAATGTCTTAAAGCTCGTCTTTAGCACCCTGACCCTTTATTGTTTTCTTGTTGTTTACGCCGGGTCGTTTACGTGGCCACCAGTTATGTTTCGGTGTGAGCTCCATTAGTGCAGGCACAAAGAATAGGATACCAGCCGTAATTGCCAGTAAGACTGCTATAGCAATGGCAAGACTTAGTTCGTTGAAGATTCCAATTCCAGGAATAAGCAAACAAGCGAACACAGCTGCCAGCACGAGCCCAAGGCCAAGGATGGTTACCCAGATTTTATCAATAGCCGCGACTATTGCTTCGCCATCTGTTTTGCCGTTTATCGCTTCCTCGCGTACTCTGTTAGCGAAAAACACTCCATAGTCTACTCCGACACCCATGGTTGTTACTACTATAAACAGAGGAACGTAGACGACAATAGGTAAGTTGAGACCCTTGTAGAAAATGAGTGAAGTTACCGCTAGGGACAAAATGACACTGCAGAGTATCGCGGCTACTAGGTAAAGAGGCATTAATACTGACCTTAGCTGGAAAAACAGAATGATGCATATTGTCGCGGCTAGAATCGCGGTAATTTCTGGAATAATAGCATCCATGAATGATACGGTATCACTTGTTGATTGCGCTTGGCCTCCAAAATGGATTATTGTGCCGCTAATAAGTGGTAAATTGTTGATGTTCTTTTCCATTTGAGACAAAGAGTTGATAGCATCTTGACTAAAGATTGATTCTGAGAGTCCAACGGTGACTAAAGCGGTTTTATTGTCTTTTCCAATCGCTGCAAACATTTGGTTTTCATATTGTAGACGTAGAGCATAAGACATGTTTTCGATATTTGAGTAATTGAATGAACGCCCATATGGTCTAGTTGGACTGACAACACTTGTAATGCCTTCTGAATTTGCAGCTGTAGCAGTGATTTGTTCGATTTGGTTAAGTAGAGTTTGGTTGAATTGGTTGTCGCCATACGTTATCTGCGTGGGCATTGTGACTGTAATGTATGTTGGGTACACTGTTCCGGTTCCAAAGTTGTCTGATATAACATTTAGCCCTTCGTTACTTGAAAAGTTTGGAATCACTTTCATAACGTCGTTGTTAAACGGTGTGTTATAGGTTACAAAGATGGCGCCTAAAGATACTAAGCCAATTGCAACCACTATAAGAACTCTCCTTTTGAGCGTACCTTCAACCATTCGTTTCAAAATGCCCTTATGCTTGGAATTTCTCATGAAACGTTTATTTAGACTTGGCCAGAAAAGTCTGTCCCCTAACGCAATTTCGAGGGCTGGAAGCAACGTAATTGATGCGACAAGTAGAACTGAAACACCTATTGCTATAGAGAGCCCTACCGTACTGAAAAGTGGAACATTGGCTAACACCAAGACAACGTATGCTGCTATGACGGTGGTTCCTGCAGTTAATACAGCTTGACCTGCCCATTTAATTGAGATGCCTACACTTTCCTTGATTGATTTACATTGAAGACGCTCTTCTTTTGTGCGTTTGATTTGTAGAACTGCATAGTCTACGGCAAGACCCAACAGTAAGAGTAGAGTTAACGCTGGTGTAAGAAACGATAAGCTGGTGTGCCCTACCTTTACGATGCCGAGGTATATGACTGCGAGAGACACCACAATGGAGCAACCACCCATCAGTATTGGAATAAAAGCCGCCGCTAGCGAAAAGAGTAATAGTCCAACAATTATGATGGAAAGGATGATTCCTGGCAATAGAGTAATATCGAGGATAGGCAGAATTGTGTTTCGCAAATCCAAAGACACAGCAGGACCACCTGTCACATAAACTTGGCCAAAATCTTGCAATCCTATGGTATCAATATCAGTTCTTATGTGGGTAACTGTGTCGGCTTCTGGACTTGAGGCGAAATTGAGGACAATTAGCATTGTATCGTTATTTGAATTTACAAAATTTTTGGTCAGTGAGGTTAGAAGTGCAAAGGGGTAATTTGCATATGATTGAGTTGATATCTCATTGTCAACAGCATTTTGTATGTCGGCAATTGTTGCCTTCCGCGACAGACTTTGAAGAAGATAACTTAACGATGTGCTGTTTACTTTGAATAGAGGCGAGTCTGAAAAAGCATTTTGGGTAGCGTTCGAAATAAATTCGCAAGATAGATTCCATGTTTGACTATTGCTAGGTGATCGGCCAAGATTATAAGAGGCGCGTATCAGGTCAGAAACAGAGAATCCAACATCTGGAATTGTCTGGTTCGAGTAGTATGTTTCTATAAGGGTGATGGCATAGTTTGCAATACTCGCATTTGAAGGAGAAGGCCCAAAGCTATACAATTCATTGATGATGCTCGTTGCCGAGACCCCGAGGGAAGATGACAGGTTTGAAGGAATAATTGATGCCATCGTTGAAATAGTCAAGTTTTCTATCGCTGAAAGTTGGTTCCAATTTGAAACCGTCAAATTGGATGCTACTAGGCCTATGGTTTGGCGTGTCTGCGAATTAAGCTGCGGGTTGCTAAGGAAAGATGAAACAGCTTGACCTATCGCGAAGGCTTCGCGGTCAGAAATTGATGTACCGTTGGACAGAGTCGTGTAACTGGCGTTCCAAGCGTCGAAGAAAGCAGTATAGTAGCCGAGAGATTCAACGTTTCCTCCAAAATTCGACGTTACGTTGAAGACTGTTGAGTTTGCCTGAGCGTTGACCGTATACAGGTTCGGATTTGTTATGCCTTGAGCATTTAATTCTTGAACTACACCTTGCCATACTCCGACGAACGCCGCTGGGACTCCAAACACAAGTTGGGCTGTCTGGTTGATGCCGTTCTGCAGCTGAAATATACCTGTGCTCAGCGTCGTCAGGTTATCTTGCAGAGCATACACTCCTGAGTTGATGGTGGTTATGTTTGATTGAAGACTTGCAGTCTGATTGATAATCTCTGACAGAGAATCGTTGAGCAGGTTTGCCTCAACTGAGTAAAGGCTTGTTACTCCTGTAAAGTTATTGACGTCTTTGTCTTTTGAAATTGTGCTATTCAACTTGAGAATAGCACCTTTTAATGAATCTGAGTAGGCGGAGGTGCCCTGAACAACGACACTTAGAATATCTTGACTAGCATTGCTCAATTCTGGAAACTGGGCATCCATAATTTTTAGCGTTTTGTCTGATTCGCTATTTGCAGGTGGTTTAACACTTCCTACGATATCATAAGAAACTGCCGAAAAGAAGCTTGGAATGAGAATTAATGAAAGTAGCACGACGACTGCCCAGGATATGATAACCCAGCGGTAACGTTTATGAATAAATGCGTTTAATGAATCAAAAAAAGACTTGGGCAATCAGTATCTACTCCTGTCGTAGTGGTCAACACGATATTTTTTCGATATCAAGTTTGGGCCAACTCTTTTCAGTCTGCTTTTTATTTTAAGAGCAAAAGTGAGACTGAAGGATTAATTTTCTACCGTACCCATACGGCTCAACCAAAAAGCCTAAATGAGAGACAGGTGACCACGACTTTATGCGTCGATTAATTTTAGAGGTGCTGGAAAAAGACTTGTGCAAAATTGGGGTACTAACAGAGGATTTTCAGAAAATAGAGTCACTGGAATTACGGCATGTCCTAAGACAAGACACTGAACAATTTGCGGTGATAGCACGAATCGAATTTAAGGATGAAACATCTCGAATTGATGATTTTCTTGCCGATGGTGTCATAAGAGACGCGCAGGTACTTGAACAACAAAATGACAGAAGTTATATCGTTTTTATGAAAGGGGGGCCAAGCCTGTCTCCAGTTCTAGATTCAATGGGAATTGAGGGGGGATATTTGTTTCCTCCTGTTGAAATTCATGATGGAAAAATAAAATTCTCAATTCTTGGGACCTCTGAACAAATCCAAAAGTCTCTTGAAAGAGTTGCCTCCATAGGGCTTCGATACAAGATAGTTTCATTGACCGACGCAAAGTTCTCTCCCACCTCGCCCCTTGCCAAGCTAACTGAAAAGCAAAGGCAAGTCATAATTACAGCTTACAAACTTGGCTACTACGATATACCACGAAGAATAAATTCAGAGAACCTTGCTAGAAAGCTCAACATTGGGAACTCTGCGTTGGGAGAACACCTGAGAAAAGCAGAAAGATGCTTACTTGATGAAAACATCAGACAAATGCTAAACGAATAGCGCGCGGTGACCACGCGATTACGGGTCCTACGCGCGCGCTACGGTTCCGTCGGGCATTCTGAACGTTTTCCTCAATACGGTTCGGTGGCCGACTTTGATTCTTTTCTCTTTGAGCCTTTTCCAATCGTAAACGATTTTGCTTGTCATCTAATTCACATAGACTCTAAACTATCACCACTTTTCACTTTCCCAGCGCATAAAAGGTACGTCCGTGACCCACTCTGCTCCCAGTTTCTTATAGAACTTGATTGCTGGCTTATTTTTCAGCCAAACTCCGAAGTAGATTCTTATTCCACCGATCTTTTTGCACAATGCAGCAACCCTTTTCATCAGAAGGGCACCAACACTAGACCTGCGAGTGTTTTCTGAAACGAACAAGTCCACTATATAGATGACACGACCGCGCATCTCATCAGGGTCGTATCCTTGGTGATAGAATATGTAGCCTACTGCTTTGCCTTCTTTTCTTGCTATGAATCCCTGAAATGCTGCTTTTCTTCCAAAACTATCCCTAAGCAGTCTGGATGCCCTTTTTCTAACAGAAAAGGGCTCTCTTGGTTTTCCCGAAAGTCGCCCTAGATACGCTTCGAACTCCTTTTGAAGCATTGCGATATCCAGAACGTCTTGCTTTTTTACCCTGTTTATCGAAATGAACTTGCTATTCATGCATAAATTGTACAAAATCTAATTTATAATTATATTTACCATGGCGTAATCGCGCGCGCGATCGCTTATAAGAAACAGTCGAAAAGTCATTTCTTATGAAGCGATTTAGTATTCGCAGAGCAACGAAAAAAGACGCCCCAATAATTGGCAAGTTAATCGGAGGGTGGTTGAAGTGGGAAATTCCGAGAAGAGAATCCATTGTCCGAGCCATTGAGGCTCGTGAATTACTTGTAGCTGATTGGCAAAACGAGGTAGTTGGCTTTATCCATTGTGTGATGTTTGAGGATATTATTGATGGGGGTCAAAACGCCTTCATCACGGCGTTCTATGTTTCCCCCAAGTTTCGCAATAGGAAGATTGGCTCAAATCTTCTGCAAGAAGCAATAAAGAACGCTTTGAACGAAGGCGTTGTTGGAATCTCGGCATCTACAGCCAACCCTTCCGCAAGAAGACTGTATGAAAAACATAATTTCAAACAATTCATGGGAGAATGGACAATGGGAGAAGTCTTTCTTGAAATGGACATGAATCACCCAGTTTAGAACTTTAGGCGAACTGTTCATCCATAACTTTTCCGCAAAATCAAAAACTGGCTTCGGGTTTTGTTTGTAAATAAGTTGGGTCAATGTTTAAGTCTGCTCAGTATCAGTATTGAATCATGAGCTGTCAAGTATCTGATGCGACTAAGAACGATGTGGGCGGTCTCATAGAAGTTTACAGTTCGCCAGAACTGTATCATAATAGGGAAGAGGCTTCTTGGTTTGTGAAATCTTACTTCGATTATCATCACATAAAAGTGGTCAAGCGGAGAAGAGAGGTTGTTGGAGCGATATTTTGGAATACTGTTGAAGAGAAACATCATGGTCTGACTAATATTCAGGACCTCTACATCGATGAGAAGTTCAGGAGAAAAGGATTAGGAGAAAGACTTCTTCGTGCATCAATTGAAGACATGAAAAAGCTTTACGCAAAACATCGTTATACACTCAGAAAAGTCTTCGTGACAACTGGTGAAGACAACAAACCCGCAAGGAACCTTTATGAGAAAATCGGATTCCGATTAGTCGCAGCATTACCAGACCTATTTGCAAAGGGCGAGAATGAACTTGCGTATATTCTGACGCTAAATCCCTAATTGCATCTTCAATCGTAACCATGCCAATATGACGCGCGCTAGCCTCCAATGCGTGCGCTTTATCTTCGTCCATCTAGCTATTCTCTGTTTATTCGTATGTTTCTTTCAACTATTTCTGAGGGTGAGTCTTCTGGTAAGCTAATGCGTGTTCAATTCTTCTCTTCACTGATGGGTGATTGTAGAATACGGATTCGACGATGCAGTTTGGATACGCGTATCCTAGGTTTTGGTTACACAACTTAATCATTAGGGAGATGAAGGCGTTTGGTTTTTCGACTAGATCAAGCGCGTACTGGTCACAGCGATCTTCCCACCTTCGGCTAAGTGTGTTCATCAGCGGAATATAGACTGCAAGAAGCAAACCAAGCGTCAAAGCTAGGAACGGAAGAGAAGCACTGGAATCAAAGCTTCGAAAGCCAAAGAAACTCGTGCCTGCGTGCATTATTTGATTCGCTAGGAAAAGCATCAATAGAAAATATCCTGAGATAAGTCCAGTTAATTTCCAAATGTCGCCATGTATATGATGCCCCATTTCGTGACCCATGGCAGTCTCGATTTCGTCAGTTGAAAAATTCGACAGAAACGTGTCGCTCAGCAGCATCCTGCGCGTGTTGCCGATTCCAGTTAAGCCGGCATTAGCTTTCCTAGTCTTAGCTCCAGACTTCATTTCAAAAACTCCCATGATCTTTACTCCAGCCTTGTCCGCAAGTCCAGTCAACCTGCTCAACAATTCTTCATCTTTAAGCCTAGGAAACTTGTAGAAGAGCGGCATTATCCATACCGGGGCAACGTATGTGAAAAAGACGATGAACACGACGGAGACAAGCCACATAAAGAACCACCAATACGTCGCGTTGAGCCACATGAAATTGTAAGCGCCCTCCGCAAAAGCAAAGACTATGAGCAAGTACAGAATCGCAGCCATCACATTGTCCCGAAACCAGACGCTCAAATTCTCTGCTGATAACTCAAACTTGTGCTCCCAAACATATCCTTCATAATAATCGAATGGAAGCGAAACAAGCCAAAACGCGACGAACCCAATCAAGACACAGCAAGCAAGCACAAAAGAGGGTTCAGACACATACTTCTGAGCGAAGTTTTGAAAGTCGACAGAAAGCCGTAAGCCAAGCACCAGTAATGTTAAGGCCAGTATTAGTGCACTCTTGCAAAATGATACGGTTAGGTTGCCATAAAAATACCTCTTAGCTCTGCGCTGAGTTACCTCATCCAAGCCGTGTGACTCTTCAGGCAAATTCCAACCACCAAGTGAGTACACACGTTCACCTTACTTCCATGGACCAGATAAGACTTGCGCGCGCTAATTCTCTGTTTTGAACGTCGAAAGTTTCTTCCATAAGTCATAAGAACTGAAGATAAAGAACTGCTAATCGAGGCACATGTGTAATTCTTATTTAGGTTACTACGGGCCTAAGTGGGAAGAGAAGATTCAGAACAAAGACAATCCGAACTTCTGGAAGTACGGAGTTGCCAACCTTGTTTTTCTGGACCTAATAAGAAAAAGGCAAAAGATTCTAGATATAGGCTGCGGAACGGGAGGATTAACCATCTTTCTTGCTAAGCACGCACAACCTGACTACATTGTTGGAATTGACCTGGTGAAAAGCATGATAAAGGTGGCGAAGCAGCGCGCGTTTCAAGAAGGCCTGAGTCATAAAACTGATTTCATAGTTTGTGATGGCAGGCATCTCCCGTTCAGACGGGAATGCTTCCATTCATTAGTTTCTCGTGGCGACGCTTTTGTTTTCTTGGTTCCACAGAAAGTTACTTTGGCTGAGTTTAAGAAAGTTCTGAAGAATGAAGCAACTTTGATCATCGAACAGGACAACGTGCAATGGAAACCGGGAAGAAGCATTTTCCGTGGCTTCGAAAGGATGGCAGATGGACGGGTTGCCTATTCGTTGGAGGAGTTTGATGACGTTCGAAATCATACCAAGATTTCTTATATCTTAGATCCCCATAGCACGATTTCGAAGAGGATACTCAAGGACAAAGAATTCGTTCAGGCAGGAAGACTAAAACGAAAATTTCCTATCATAAGAATAAAAACGGAGACGATTGAAACTAGACAAAGTGCTGTAACCCACTGGCCGACAGTGGATGAAATGCGAACGCTATTAGCTGAAGAAGGCTATGAGGCAATAGAGGTTTTTGGGGACGGCCTTTTAATGAGCTTACTCCTTAACGGCGACCAAAGGGTGATCGAAGCGATGAAAAAGCAGCCGGAGCTATTCTTTGAAATTGAAAAGAAACTAATTGGATTCATCGACCCGGCAAACGCACCTACAATTATTTTGAAGGCTATGGTGTCGTAGTTAGCGTGCGCCTTCACTAAAGCTTTTTCAAATCGTTTTTGTTTTGAAGAAAATACTCTTTTGGTTTCAACGTCAATTCCTAGAAATCTCCAAGAAGATTCGGAGTTGTGCGCGCATGCTTAGAAAAAAGAGGGAACGGTATATGCGAGCACATGCACTGGTCTTTCCCGGGCTATCATCCATCAAAACCGCTATAATATAACCATATTTTGAGTGTGCTTACACCGTTCAATACGGCCCAGATCTTGCGCACAGAAAGGCATTGAAAGCACGTTCTTTCATCACTTT
>Ga0187784_10000373_pt1 | contig 32462 bp, 24 predicted proteins | sample 1015_SJ02_MP15_2_FD_132964 | JGI IMG/M metagenome (GOLD analysis project Ga0187784, IMG submission 132964) | Tropical peat soil microbial communities from peatlands in Department of Meta, Colombia - 1015_SJ02_MP15_20_MG | ecosystem: Environmental > Terrestrial > Soil > Wetlands > Peat | place... | reverse complement strand
CTTGGTCGGCCAGTTTCCGTTTTCCAATTTCGAGTTTCGAACCGGGAGAGCCTCAGGGTTCCAGAAACGCAACCGGCGCTACGCCTTCAAAACCTCAGCAAAGCTGAAGCAGCCCTTCCTGCCAACAACCCAGCGCGCGGCGTGCAAGGCGCCTTCCGCAAATCCCTGGCGGCCGCGCGCGGTGTGGTGAAGGATAATTGTATCCGCTTCGGAGTCGAAGCCGAACTCGTGCGTGCCGGGAAAATAACCCGCGCGCACACTGCTCACGGGGATCTCACGGCTTCCGAATTCGGATTGAATCTGGCGTTTGATTTCGAGCGCCGTCCCGGAGGGCGCGTCCTTCTTGAACTTGTGATGAGCTTCAATGAGGTAAGGGTCGTACATGAAGAAGCCGGAGAAGATTTCCGCCGCGGCGCGCGCCAGCCGATAAAAAAGGTTCACACCGATCGAGAAGTTCGCCCCATAAACCATGCCCACGCCGGCGCTTTCGATGACGTTCCCGACTTCCTCCAGGCGGTTATGCCAGCCTGTCGTGCCCACCACGAGATTCACGCCCAGGGCCGCCACCCGGCGAATGTTCTCGACCACCGCCTCAGGAGTGGTGAATTCAATGCACACATCTATGCCCTGGAAGTTCTCGGGCGTGATGCCTTGGCCCTGCGCGTTGACATCAACATCCATCACCAGACGCACATCGAAGCCGCGCTGCGGCGCAAGCTGCGCCAGCGCCTTGCCCATTTTCCCGTAGCCGAGCAGTGCCAGATTTATAGGCCTTGCGCCGGAGGCCTCAGAGGAAGCGTTAGTCACGTTTCACCGCTTAGGGAACAGGGAATAGGGAACAGAAACCAAGGCCGAACGGCCTGTTCACTGTCACCCGTTCTGTTCCCTGTTCCCTGTTCCCTGTTCCCTCTCACCTGTTCCCTGTTCCCTGTCACCTGTTCCCTACTCGAGATAGCCCTCCGCCTTCATCAATTCCGCATTCAGCAACGCTGCGCCCGCGGCGCCGCGGATGGTGTTGTGGCTGAGGGCGGTGTACTTGAAGTGAAGCACGGGGCAGGGGCGCACGCGGCCCACCACAGTGGCCATCCCATGCTCGACCGCGAGGTCAAACTTGGGCTGCGGGCGGTCCCGCTCTTCGCGAACGATAATGGGATGCTTGGGGGCAAACGGCAAATCTCGCTCCTGCGGCAGCGAGCGAAACTTCCGCCAGACCTCAATTAATTCTTCCACGGACGCCTTGGACTTGAGGGAAACCGATATCGATTCGGTGTGGCCGTCCTCGACCGGCACGCGGTTGCACTGCGCGCTCACTACGAAGTCGCCGGGCTTGACCGTTTCATCGAGGAATTTCCCCAGCAGCTTGCGCGTCTCGAGCTCCACTTTCTCCTCTTCTCCCGAAATGTGGGGGATCACGTTGCCGAGAATATCCAGCGTGGGCAGGCCCGGGTAACCCGCGCCGGAAACCGCCTGCATGCTGGTCATCAGCACCTTGTCGAGGCCGAAAGCTTTCTCCAGCGGCGCCAACGACATCGCCAAGCCGACCGTCGTGCAGTTCGGGTTGGTGACAATCATGCCCTTCCACCCACGCCGTTTTCTCTGGATTCGGACCAGGGCCAGATGCTCGGGATTCACTTCCGGAATCAATAAGGGGACGTCCGGCTCCATGCGGTGATTGCTGGAATTCGAGACCACCAGGTGGCCCGCCTGCGCGAATTCCCTTTCCACTTCACCCGCAACCTTGGAATCAAGCGAGGAGAAGAGCAACTGCGGCGCGTGGCCCGGTTTGCATTCCTCCACGGGAAGCTCGCCTGCGGCTTTGGGCAGGGGTTCGCGCAAGCGCCAGTTGCAAGCCTCCGCGTATGTTCTCCCGGCCGACCGCTCCGAGGCGGCAAGCCATCGGGCTTCAAACCAGGGATGGTGTTCGAGTAAGCTCACAAAGCGCTGGCCGACCATTCCCGTCGCGCCCAGGATGCCCACTTCGATCTTCTTCATAGTTGCGAATGCCTTTCTGCCCCCAACTTGGTAGCGCGGACCCCCGCTTTTGGGGTCCGCGGCTCTTCGTACGGACCCGCGCGAAAGGTCAAGAGTCAAGAGCCGAAGGTTTAGGAATAGCCGTTGCCCCTGGCTGCCAGGTCTAGTCGATCATCAGACAAAAGCCGCGGACCTCAAAACCGGAGGTCCGCGCTACCAGACTCTCGACTCTCGACTGCCTTTTTCAGTTCCCGCACGAGCCGGCAATAAAGGTCGACGGCCTTGACCAACTCGGCTTTGCGAATGCACTCATGCTCGGTGTGGGCGACGCGGATCGACCCCGGCCCCAGCAACACCGGCCGGCCCCATCGGGACAACGCCGGCAGGTCGGTGGTAAAGGACACCACTTCGGTCTCGTAGCCCTCCAGTCTCTCCATGCGCAGGGGCGGCGTATCACGGACGAACTCAAACTCACATCGCCCTGCGAGCAGCTCCGCAAGCTGGCGCCGCAACTCCTCCGTGCCGTTGACGCTCCGAATCAGGATTTGGGCCACGGCTTGGTCAGGCACAACGTTGGCAGCCCTGCCACCGGAAATGACCCCGATGCTCAGCGTGGCCGGGCCCAGCAAGGAGTCATGGGGCAGCGAAACCTTCCGCAAATCGACGAGAACATCGAGCAACTTATCAATGGCGGACTCACCGAGGTGCGGGTAAGCCGAGTGCGCCATCTTACCCTTGCATCGAATGTCCAGTCGCAGGGTACCTTTCGATCCCACGACGAGTTTATTCTCCGTGGGCTCACCATTAATAATGTAGCGGGAACCCGGTGGATGCAGGTTCGCTTCTCGCGCGCCGTCGCTGGTGGTTTCCTCTCCGACCAGGAAGAGCAGGCCGAAGTCAGTCACCCCTTCGCTCGACAGCCGTTCCGCGGCCACGATCTGCGCGGCCAGGATCCCTTTGGCGTCACATGCTCCGCGCCCATAAATGAACTCCTCGTCCTCGCGGGCAAGAAGGAAAGGAGGGACAGTGTCGATGTGCGTGCTCAAAACAACATCCGGCTTGCCTGTCTTTGCGAATACGTTGGAGCGGTCGCGTGACACCGGCTGGAGCGCCACCTCGAAGTTGCGCGCGGCGAGGTAACCCCGCAGGAACTCGGCGCAGGCGCGCTCGTGGCCCGTTATGGATTCGATATTGATTAAGGCCTTGGCGAGTTCAAAGATTTCCATTAGACCAGCTCTTCCACTTTGCGAATATACGGCACCTCGCCCGACTCGAGGTCAGCCAGTAAGTCCGTGAGGTTACTCACCAATTCTTCTTTCGACACGCCCTGAGTCTGATAGTCCGCGTGGTCATTCAGGAAACCAAGGAAGTAGTCTCCATCTTGCCAGTATGTGAGCTTGGGCGTCTTCATGGTTCAGCCCTCAGAACTTCGCCTTGGAGCGACGCTTGGTAGCGGTATGCGCCTGCCCGCCACCTGCTGCTTACACATCCGAGTATATCGCGGTTTGCGTCGGTCCAGCATCCGAGAAGTGTTTCAGGTTGCGGAGGAAGGCGTGGATTCGCTCTTTCGCGGGAATGACGTTGTCCCGGAAGGGTGTCCTGGATACCGTCATTCCCGCGAAGCCTGTTCTCGGCGAAAGCCGGGGAGCGGGAATCCACTGCCCACGTCGGCGTTGGTCTCTGAATCACGGGCAGCGTCGGCTACTTCCGGCCCAGGAGACGAATTCTGGCCGTCAGGGCGCGCCCCTGGATGCCGCCGTAGGTCAGGAAATCGGGGGAATCCACGTTGTTGTTCACCGCCGTGGGGTTGGAGCGATTGGTGATATCGTTGAATCCCAATCGCAGCGCCCACAAGCATCCGAACAAGTGAACGCGTCGCTCCAGTTGCAGATCCAGAGAAAAGTACTGGGGGAAGCGATTGGAATCTGGAGCACCAACGAGTTGCTGGTTCTGGTTTACCACGCTGAAGGGAAACCCGGTGCGCCAATCGAGCGAATAAGCGATAGTGAACTTTCCAGGCAGGGGCATCCAACCCCAGGAGAGAAAGCGGTTCGGCGTGTCCCAGGGCAGCGGCCCGCACGCCTGTGGGCTGAACAGCAGGCTATCAATGCTGAAGTCGAAGACCGCGTTGGAGCGGGCTTTCGAGCGTGTGTAGGAAGCGAAGAGCATGTGGCTGCCCTTGAAAGTGTGGCGCGCGGAAATCTCCACGGAGTCGTAGCGGTCCTGCTTGAGATCTTCCAACCGGAACTGGCCGCTGAAGCCGCTGCCTTGGTTGACAAAACTCCAGCCATCGTGTCCGCGCTTCTCCAGGAACTGAAGTTGGAAGTAAATCGAGTGTGGCATTCTCCTTTCGATGCCCAGGCTGGAATGGGTGAAGCGAGGAATCTCGAGCATCCGCTCATCGACCAGGAACGAGGTTACCACGGGTGGCAGGAGAAGTGTCCGGCCCGTCAGGTTGTAAAAGAAGTCGGTGCGTTGCCCGCTCAGCGAGCGCGTGAGCATATCGAGATTCGTCGCGTCACCAAAAAGGCCGAAACCCCCGGAAAGCTTCGTGTCACCGCTTCGGCTTAGAAGGTAGCTACAGGCCAAGCGGGGGGATACCAGGAAATCCCGGATGACATCATCCCAATCGAAGCGCATCCCCGGCTCCAGCAGCAGGCTGTCGGAGAGCGACCAGCGGTCTTGGGCGTATCCGCTGGCCTCGAAATTGTCTTTCGTAAAGGGCGCTCCGTTTTGGAAGGTAATCTCCTGGGAGAGAGTGCCGTCTTCGCGCACGATCTCGATCGGGCGTCGCTCATAAGACTGGCGGTCGGTGATGCGGTCGAGATCGACCCCGATCTTGAACTCGTGCCGGCCCTGCCAGTTTCTGGGAGGAAGGAAGACGTTGGCGATTCCCTGGGTGCGGTCGGCGCGTCCATCGGTAGTTTCGAAGTAGTTGCCGCTGTCTTGCTCCGGGCTGATCACATATTGCGTCATGCCCAGCGGCTGGAGTGAGTCGCGATATTCGGTGAAAGCTCCTCCCACTTCAAAAAGGGTGCCGCCGGGGGAAAGGTGCTGGTCTTTGAGCGTGAACAGATAGGCGGAGTCCCTCGCGTCGAGCGTGGTGTCCAAGGGAGTGAACCGCGACAGCCCCATATGGTCCGAGCGAAATTCATTCACCAGGAAGCTCGTGGTAAGGATATTGGAGGGGGTCAAGTTCACCTGCACCTTGGAGAGGTTGGTAACGCGCCAAGCCGTGCCACGGTCCGCGCCGGCAGGAAGGTCTCTGACGACGTTCAAATCGTAATCGCCGTCGGTGGCATTCAAGAACCAAGCCTTGTCCTTGCGCAGCGGGCCGGAGAACGTCACGCGCGGAGTCCAGGTCTTGATGTGGAAGCCCTTCAGGTTTTGAATGGTGGGAATGAAGTCCGTGGCTAAGAAGCGAAAATGGTCGTCCCCCGTCACCGTTCTTAAATTCACTAGACCTCCCGAGCCCTTTCCGTATTCGGCGGAGTAACGGCTGCTCTGGACTTCCGCTGACTGGAGGGCGTCGATGCTCACGCGCAGGTCAAACAACCCCGTGGCCGGCTCGGAGACATTGAACCCGTCGAGTTGATCATAGATCTGCTGCGTGTTCGCCCCCGCCACGTGAAGCTGGCCATCGTTGTCTTGAAGAACACCAGGCAGCATCGGCAAGGCGTAGCGGATATCGCGCGGAACGCTGTAGGGGAGATTGATAATGTCCTCGCTGCTCAGGGCCGCGCTGGCCGAAGTCTTTTGGGGATCGATGGTGGGCGGCGAATAAACCACATTCACCGATTCCACGTATTCCTTGGTGTGGTTCAGAGTGACCTCCAAGTTGCTCGTTTCGGCAACGCGAACGTCATTGGAGTTGAACACGAAGAACCCTTCTTTCTCAACCTGCAAGGAGTAAACTCCAGGGGCAAGATTGGAGAATTGATAACGGCCCGCGTAATCAGTCACAGCCTTTTGGACAAAAGAGTTCGGTTGGTCAGTAAGCGTCAAACGTGCCGAGGGCACGGTCAGACCATTCTCATCCAGGACCGTAACCAGCAAATTCTGCCCGGCGAGTTGCTGCGGCCCCCTCCACCCCGCACGGGCCGAGGCGGAAAACATGGTGGTGAGAAGCAACCCACAAAGGGCAGCAGCACCGCGCAGACGCCATAGCGCTAAGACATGTCGAGGACGAACTCCACCGCTCACCATCGGAGAGACCTCTCCCTGGGGGTGTTCGTACATTGTAACTCCATTATGGGGAGATTTCTCTGCTGGAGGGTGGTCTGGCGGGGCGCATTGGCGAGGGGTTGCGGAGAGGAGTCCCGATCCTCGCGACCGGGCCTTGAGGCTTTACCTGTTAGGTGCGGAGACTGCACCTGCGATTGCCGCTGGGCAGGTCGATTCAAAAACACCTGGAATCTAGATTCGAGTCATTGTTTGATGTTGCCGACGATGGCCATGTCGGTATCCGACATACTTTTCTCCATGTCGGAAGCCGTCTGCAAGAGCTTGGCCCGTGTGTCCATCAGCATTTGCAGTTGCATCGAGGTCATTTCGCTTATTTCGTTATCCGAATCCAGAACGTTTTGCAAGGTGGACACGACTGGGCTTGTATTGGTTGTCGAACCCAGATTGCTCAGCAGGCCCGCTTCGCCGAGGATGTAGATAGCCAGCAGCGCGCGCTGCTCCTTTGTCATCTTCGGAAAGAGCGACCGCAGTTGGCGGAGCAGCATGTAGCGCCCCGTCGATGGTGATCGATTGGCCTTCATCAGAAAAATGATTGAATTGACCCGGCACTTGACCCGCAGGGGCAGGGCATTGCGCAGGTTCGTTAGCATTTGGTCGAAACTACCTATCGGCATGAGGAGTTCCTCCTCGATGGCATGAGCCAGAATGTTGGTTTTGCCCTTTCGATCAATATGACTATACACTCGCCGGGCCGGCTGTCAACCATAAATCCGGGAATCTCGCTGGCAGCCGAATTGCTGCAAATGCAAGGTGCTGTGAAATTCCACAATGGATTGGCTGTAACTGGGACATTTAGTATGATTCTTGGTCGTCGGGACCGTACTTTTGTCGCCTTCGCCGCGGCGGTCCCCTTTGCTATCTTCCTTGCTCTGCCCCTCTGCGCCCAGCAACCCAAGCCTTTGCCGGGAAGCGAGCCTTGCCTGGGTTGCCATGAGACCGCGCCCCGCACCGGCAAGCGGCAGCCGGGAATGCCTCCTCCCTTTAACGCGGCTGCCTTGCGCGCCTCGCCACACGCCACGCTCGAGTGCACAAGTTGCCACGCTGATCTGGCTGGAAAGGAGCTTCCTCATCCCGAAAGGCTCCACCCGGTTGACTGCGGCACCTGCCACGCCGATGAAACCCAGCAGCATGCGGAAAGCCTGCACGGAAAGGCGGCGAAGCGCGGTGACCCGCTGGCCCCCCGCTGCACGGACTGTCACGGAACTCACAACATCCTCCGCCCTTCCGATCCCGCTTCTCCCACCTCGATTACCCAGATCCCTCTTCTATGCGGCCGCTGTCACCATGAGGGCACTCCCGTCCAGCTTACTCACAACATCCCGCAGGACAAGATCCTGGAGAACTATACGGAGAGCATGCACGGCGAGGGCTTGTTCCGCCGCGGTCTGATCGTCACGGCAGTTTGTACCAGTTGCCACACGGCGCACTTCGTTTTGCCCCACACCGACCCCCGGTCTTCGATTTCCAAGCAAAACATCACCCGGACCTGCACGAAGTGCCACGCGCAGATCGAAATCGTGCATCGCAAGGTCATCCGCGGCGAGTTGTGGGAGAAGCAACCGCACAGGATCCCCGCCTGTGTGGACTGCCACGAGCCTCACAAAATCCGGCGAGTCTTTTATGCGCAGGGGATGTCGGATCGCGACTGCCTGCGCTGCCACGGCAACGCGGAGTTGAAAACAACCAGTGGTGGCAGCCGGCGCTCCCTCTTCGTCAACGAGCAGGAACTCTCCGCCTCGCGGCATGCCCGGACAGCCTGCGTGCAATGCCATGCCGGTGGTGACCCATCCCTGGTCCGTCCGTGCGCCACTATTACGGCACATGTGGATTGCTCTACTTGTCACGCCGATCAGGTCGAACAGTTTCAGCAGAGCGTTCATGGACAATTGTTGGCCAAGGGCAGCCCGGATGCGCCCGCCTGCGCTGACTGTCACGGCACGCACGGAGTGCTGGGCCCGCACAATCCCCGCTCGCCCATCTTTTCCCGCAACGTTCCGTCTCTATGCGGCAAGTGCCACCGCAAGGGGCAGCAGGCGGCAGTCCGTTATAAAGGAACGCAAATCAACGTGGTGGAGAATTACGAGGAAAGCATTCACGGCAAGGGCTTGCTGCAAAGTGGCTTGACCGTGACGGCGAACTGTGCCGACTGCCACACGCCTCATGAGGAGTTGCCGCGCCGCGATCCACGCTCCAGCGTGAATCCCAAGAATGTGGCCACCACCTGTGGGCGGTGTCACCAGGGGATCTACGAGGCCTTCACCACCAGCCTCCATTCCGCCACGGTAACCAAGTCAGCCAAGCCTCTGCCGGTGTGCAGCGATTGCCACTCCGCGCACACCATCAAGCGCACCGACCTGGCGGACTTTCGCCTCCACATCATGGACCAATGCGGTAGGTGTCATGAGGCCATCGCCAAGACCTATTTCGAGACTTACCACGGCAAGGTCTCCAAACTAGGGTACGTAAAAACCGCCAAGTGCTACGACTGTCACGGAGCCCATGACGTTCGCGCGGTGACCGACCCTGCCTCCCGGCTCAGCCGCGCCAATGTGGTGAAGACCTGCGGACAGTGCCATCCCGGCTCCAACCGCCGCTTCGCGGGATATCTCACCCACGCCACTCACCACGATCCCAAAAAGTATCCCTTCCTGTTCCTCACTTTTTGGGGAATGACCTCACTGTTGATGGTTACACTGGCCGTGGCCGGCGCGCATACGGTGGCCTGGCTGCCGCGCTCGCTTCAGTACAGTAAGGAATTAAAGGCAAATGGGGAAGCTACCGGCGCGGCCTATGTCCGCCGCTTCCGGCCGTTCGACCGCAATCTGCATCTCATGGTGGTCGGCAGCTTCCTCGGTTTGGCCCTGACGGGCATGATGCTGAAGTTCTCTTATACGCGCTGGGCCCAGGTGGTCGCCCACCTGTTGGGAGGCTTCGAGGCCGCCGGAGTCATTCACCGCTTTTGCGCCGTCCTCACCTTCGCGTATTTCGGCTTGCACCTCTGGGACGCGGCCCGCCAGCGCCGGGCGAGCGGCAAGAGCTGGCGACAGTTCGTCTTCAACTCCGATAGCATCGTATTGAATCGTAACGACTGGCGACAGTTCATCGCTTCGCTCAAATGGTTTGCGGGCAGAGGGCCGCGCCCCGACTATGGCCGCTGGACGTATTGGGAGAAATTTGATTACTTCGCGGTGTTTTGGGGCGTGGCCGTGATCGGCAGTACAGGCTTATTCCTCTGGTTCCCGGAATTCTTCACCCGCCTGCTGCCCGGCTGGTTAATCAACGTGGCCACCATCATCCATAGTGACGAGGCCCTGCTGGCCGTGGGATTCATCTTCACCGTGCACTTCTTCAACACCCACTTCCGACCCGAGAGATTTCCGATTGACACGGTTGTGTTTACAGGCGGCGAGCCGCTGGAAAAGTTCAAGCTCGACAGACCGCGAGAGTACCAGGAACTGCTCGAGCAAGGTAAACTGGAAAAACGCTTGATGCCCGCTCCGCCCCCCGTAGTCGTTCAGTTTTGGCGACGTTTCGGCTTTGCCGCCCTGACCATCGGGCTCAGCATCATCGCCCTCATCCTCTACGCCGCCATCTTCGCCTATAAGTAGCGCTGACCCCGCCGCCGCGGGTGGCGCAGACATTGCCCTTTATGTCTGCGCCCCTCAGCCTATTGATATAAACGGTCGTCATGAGGGGTCTGAGTTACTATTACTTGGAGGACAGCTCCGTTCGGGCTGTAGACCTGGTGCCTTGAGATGAGGGTGGGAGAGGGCACACTGCGATAACTGTGGCGCAGACATACAAAGCAATGTCTGCGCCACCCTCGTCGGAGAGGGCATGTGCTCTGTTATGAACGACGTCGTCGCGATGCCCGATAGCGAGGAAGTAGAACGTGTCAGCAAAGACCGGATTCACTTCTTGGGAGCCCCATGAAGGTAATGATCGTGGTTCTTTGTCCAGTCGGGCGGCGTGTCGCGAGCTGCCCCAATGAGATCTTTCAAGCGCTCGGCCAGCGCCTCCGGAGCAATCGGTTCCACCCGAACCGGGGTGCCCTCGGGGAGGTTAGCCTGGGGCGGTAAAACTACGATGCCGTTGCTGACTTTCCCTACGAAGCCGATGATTCTTCCCAAACCTCGTCCGCCGCGGGAACGTGGGCCTGCGTTACTGCGAAATTTGCTCAGGCAGGTTGAATCGCGCCACCCTGGTCCACCATCATGCGCACGATCGAGTGTGGGCCGCGCACAGGCTTAACACCAACAACCGCAGGGAAGGGCACCAAGAGGACCTGCTACATGCACCTCAATCCGGCGAAGCACGGGTTTGTTGCACGCCGCTCAATCGACAAGGTTCGGGCCCGGCTATGGTGGCAAGCGCTCGAGCACATCTATCTCGACAGGCCCATTGCTTTACCAATTGCAGTAGCAGCCAGGTCAGTCCCAATTTCAGCGGCGACGTCCCATGCCCACTTGCCTGCCTTTGAGAGGTACTCCAAGGTGCGGGGCCCATCGCCCTTTCGCGCCGCTGTTTCAGCGCTTCCCAGGTGGCCTATTGTGGCGTGTTCTTCGGGCGCCTGCGCGCGCGGGCGCATCGCCTCGCGCAAACGTTTCAGTTCTTCAGCAAGCTGAGGAAGCTGGATTCCTTGGCCAGCCTCATTCCACACTTGGCTGAAGCTAAGGTCATGCACGTGCCCATGCGGTGCGATAACGCCCTGGCCTTCGATGACGTTTTTGTCCCTCATAACCATGTCCCCTCTCAGCTCGTGGACCACGGTTTGTCCCGAGCCCTGAAGTCGCTTGATGGACTCGTATATTGCAGGCCGGGGGTGAATCCGGGGCACACGAGACAGCAGCTCCTCATATCTGTGAATTAAAGACTCGGAATCTCTTATGGCGGTATCGACAGGGTCTCGCAGGTTCAGGCCACGCGCCCAATTCTCGAGGCATTGTCGGAATCGGCCGATCAGCCCGGTGGATTCACGCTGAACGCGAGCGACTACCGCATTCACGTATTTCTCGCGTTCAAATCTCGCAACCTGCATTACGGCAGCCCAGTCACACTCCACCTTGAACTCCAGTAGGTCGCACAGGAGGTTCGCCCAAAGCGTTACGGAGTCTATATCGCTTCGGTCGGATACGCTCAGCTGGGCCAGATCCAGGCCGAGTGTGAGAGCTGAAGAGTCGGCATGCTTTCTCTGCTCAGCGAAGATTATGTCAGACAGAAACCAGGGGACTGCTTGCCATTCCTCCTCCGTGATTGACAGGAAATTCCCGACGCGACGTACTAGACCGTGGTTTTCAATCGGGCTCCGGGCCAGCGCCAAATCGCGCGCGTCTACGGCGACGTACTTTGCGTACTTCAGGACGCGCAGCAGCACGTCAAGATCATCGTCGCCAACCCGATAGAGGTATTTGAGGATTTGCTTGTCCTCCCGACTGTGCCTCGCGTCATGGAGAACGCCGGCAGCGAGTTGTCGGAAGTCATCGCTCACAGCGGAGAAGTGGAGCTCTCCATGCTCCTTGCACAATTCCTGTCTCGCAGCATGGTCAGTTTTGGAATAGATCTGTTCGATATAGAAGATGATGACCTCATAATTGTCAGAGAGATAATCGAGCGCACTGTCCGGGACGTATTCCAGCTGCTCTTCTCGACAAACGAGCCGGACCTTCCCTAGATCCTCGAGCAGGCGCGGCAACGCTTCTTGCGCATTCATCGAAGTACCCGATATAATCTCACAATAACGGCGGGCGCGAAAGCAATTCCTGCGCGGCCCGCTGGTCGACAGCGCGGAGGGGGCTGGCGCAGACTCCGTAGTTTGGAGCCTGTCCTCTAGGGCCTCCGGCCCGCGAAACCTGATGAAAAACGGCTAAAATGACATGCTTGAGCCTGTGTGCGCTATCCCCTTTGTTTTCAGCGCGAGCTGATTCTTGGTGCATGGTTTTTCTACCCCGCGATTTCCCGGAGGGACCAGAGAGGTAGTCAGGGCGTCTCGTCACGATCCTGGGCGAGGGGTGCCTTCAGCAGATCGCAGACGTTAAAGAACAACGTCTGCGGCAGCCCGCCTGGGTGGTATTCTCCTGTCCGTGGCAGGTATAATCGTATCGGGGTGGCTGGCGCGGGCGGATGTCCGCTGCCGGCCAGGCGAAGGTGGGCACCCCGGCGATCGAGCGGAAAATGCCTGACGCATACTCAATCCGGGAATCGTTGCAGGGTGCGTTGCAGGACTTCGTACGGAAGTGCGGGTTCGAAAACGTTCACTTGGAGGAGATGATTAGGGAGCTCGTTGGCTTACTGGCCTCATACCGTGAGGAGGATCTCGCCCTGTTTCCCGAGGTATTCATGTTTTCGTCTCCGAACGGCCTCACAGCTCTTGCTCCGGGCTCAACTCAGGTCACACTCGGCAGCGCAGCCCTAGCGGCTGACTCCGCAAGCGCCATCGTTAGGAAGTGTGCCCCGCTCGCGGCCTCTGGGTGGGCTGTTTTCCTCGTGAAGGAGCAAGACTCCGTGCGTTTCGGCGTTTTCCGCGCAGCGCGGCACGCCCTGGCCCTAAGCGCTGAGGAGTCGATGCTCGGCCTCGGTAGAGATGAGCCTGTGATGGTCATCCGCAATCGGGGTCATTTGACCGTCGAGCTTCGAAGCACAACGGGCGACAGGTTCACGGCCGCGCTGACTACCACGTCAGCGACCGCGTCAAACCTGGAGACGCATATCGATGCTTTTGTGGCCGGAGCGACGGGGGCCCTGGTGGAGGGCCAGGACTTCCGGTCCTACCTGCGGCGGTTGCTGACGGACGCATTGCAGCGATGCCATGGAGCGCTGCTCGCTGTGGTACCGGCACAAAGCGCCACGGCTGACACGAGTTTGCAGGATGGTATCTGGCCCTCGCCCAAGATCTCGCTCGCAGAGCTCCGGTCGGCTGCGCTGAAAAGTGGCACTACAGATGCGCTCGCGGACCTGATGGCGGCAGAGGTCCTTGTGCGTGGAATGATCAACAGCGACGGTATTGTGCTATTCGGAGAGGACGGGAGCATCGTTGCCTTCCGAGTCTTCCTGAAGCCCAAAGACACCGAAGCCATGGCATTGCCAAGCACCGGTGGCGGCCGCCGCCGCACGTACGAGCTGATGAAGCTGAGGCTGGGCACGACATTCAAAGCTGTGTTTTTTCGCTCACAAGATGGTGAAACTTTGTGCGAGAGGTCGGAACAATGAGCAGCGAAGAAAATGCGATTAGGCCCTGGTCAGCCCGGGAAGCGGCCGTGATTCCAGCGCAGTCGGATCCGGACCAGATCGTGGTCCTCGCACGCCCGCAGCTAACGAAACGCGACATGGACTCCATCGTCAGCGCCTTCAACAACGAAAGCTTCGAGATGGTGTCAGCGTTTGTCTGGAGTAAGGCTTCGGCGGTGCTGAAGAAACAGATATCCACACTTGGGATGGAATTTGTTGGCGAAATGCTCGGGCGTCAAGACCTAGACGAGGATTCCGATCCGGCGACATCCATTGGCGACCATGAGGCCATAGCGCTCGCTGAGGACCTTGGCGTCATAAGCAGTACGCAAGCGCTTCGGTTGAAGCACTCGCTTGAACTAGTGACCCATTTCGTCAAGTTGGATCAGCAGGAAGCTGAGACTGAAATGATGCAGAGGGAAGAGGCGCTCAGTTTGCTCAAAACATGCATCGTCAGCATTCTCAGTCAACCAAGTTTCGAAGGAGCTGTTCGCTTTGCCGATTTCCGCAAAGCCTTGACCGAGAGGGCGCTTCGGCCAGATGACGGCGACGTTCTGGCAATTGTGGGGGGACCTTACTTCTTCAAACGGACGACATTAGGCGTATTGCTGTCGCTGGTTAAGACCCGCAAGGGGGCGCCACAGGAGCACGCGGTCGGCAACCTACTCGTGCTTTTGCCAAGGCTGTGGCCAGGGCTAAGGGAGCCTGAGAAATGGCAAGTGGGCCAGGCTTACGCTGAGGTCAACTCAGAGGGCAACCGCATCGCATCTACCGGTCTAAAAACGGCGCTCCTTAGGGTTCACGGGTTCGACTTTGTGCCTGAGTCGCTCCGCTCGAACACCTTTTCCGAAGCGGCGGCCCGCGTACTGGCCGCCCATTTCGGGTTCAATAACTTTTTTACCGAAGAGGAACCCATGCGTGTGCTGGCGAGCCTTGGGACAGCAATCCCGCGTCCCGCCTTCGCAAAATGCATGGAAGCTACGCTTGCTGTTTGGCTCGGAAATCCGTGGGGAAACTCCTGGGCCGCAGAGCGGCCTGCGAGGAAGGTCCTCGACACGCTACGCAGAGAACAGTGGGAGTATTACCTGAATAGCTGCTTGCGACGAGACCGGACTGTTCTCGATAAGCTCGTTAGCGAAGATAAGCCGATCGCACGCTGGATGGCGCTGGCTACTGCCTCCCGTCTCGACGAGTCCACGGTCGTGGACGCCACCGTCAGGAGGCTGATCGAGTCCTCAATCGAGGGAAGAGCGGATCAAGTGAAGCAGCGCGCCCAGAGGCTACGAGAATCGGTACGCGATTGAGGACGGAAAAGAGGCCCGTAGCGCGGACCGGCCACCATTGTGAGTGCCGGGTCCGCTTTTCTTCATGAAGATGAATCGTGGCGGTTCTCAAAGTCGAGTCCCAGAGTGGGCGGGGATGCGCACGCGGTCGATGGTCAGGCCGTAGCGCGTGTCTGCGACGAATACCCTGAGCAAGCGCGAACCCAGCGCGTCGCGGCAATGTTCTTTGTAACGCTCGTAGCCGCCAAAATCGATGCGCGCCTGCCGCTCCAGATCGTCCGCGCGGCTCTCCAGATGCGCGCGAAGCTCATCCTCCATTTCGCCCTCGACCTGCATGCGATGAAAAATGAACGCCAGAAATGTGCGAAACCATGAGACGAGCTTCATAGTTCCTCCGGTCGCGCCTTGAGCGGCTAGCGCAGAGCGAAGTTCTGCGGTCGCCAAGCATTGCGAGTTCACTGATCCCAGAGTTCCGCTGTGGGCAGCCGCGATCCCACAGGCGACCCCGCTAGAATAACAGTGCGGTATCGGCCTTGCGACTAGAGCTGGCGGGGGTCTGGAGGGCCTCTAGCTCCCCGTTTATTCGGGCAAGCGCGGAGGGATCGAAGCGACTCACCACCTCGGCAGGTTGACTGGCCTGGCGCAAGGTGTAAAAGCAGCGTTCGGGAGCGACGTACACGACAACGGGCTTTCCCTCCCGGACCAGGTGGACAATGTTAGTGAGCGTTCCGCGGCTTCGACCGTCCCAAAGCATCAGCCCATAGTCGGCTGCCTCTGACGTCGCTCGATCCTTGGTGGAATAATAGGCAAAATCCCGCCGCAAGGGGTGAGCAGCCGCGATAGTTCGCGTTGGCCATCCTCCCACATTGTTACGGCAACCGCTGTCCATGCAGAAAACCAGCACGTTCGAGTAACCCTTGCTGCTGAGGTACTGCTGGACCGCCCTGTCGGCGCCATTCGCATCACCAAGGATTACCGTGAAACCTTTGTCCACGATGGTGTCGAGCCGTCGCCTCACGTCATGATTCAGCCGCGACAAGCGACGCGAACCAGCGATGAATACCTTGGTTCCGTTCCCTGTTTGTGTCATTTGGTTCGAGTCAAACGGCATGGGTGCCAGCTTCATCGGATTGCACTTAACAACCGCCATCCTCGGTCCAGGACATCTGCCCCACTCAAATATACGTCCGACGGGTTTCGGATGCAATGCGTGAGGGCTGGAAGCCTTGGGTTGCGGCAGCACGGCTGCCGCCCTTGCCCGGCCGGGCACCTTTCGCAAGCGGTCACTGCGCCTCCCGAAAGGCGGTAGCTGCGCTACCGCAGTCCAAGGCGAGGACCCCGCAGGGCTGAGCCAGCATCTTCGGCGGGACAGGAAAAAGGATACGCCGACCTGAAGGTCGGCGCTACGCCACCGACTGGCGGGGGACGATGGTGCGCGGCTCGCTCGTTAGCGCCGTGGGCCGAGCTCATGACAGCGGTCCCACGCCGCGCTCGGCGCACTGCAGCGCCGACATTTGTGGAACTCATTGCGCCGCAGTCTGCCGGTTTCCCTGCGGGCGCGTTGAGGCTGGGGGGACCGTGGGGCCAGATGGCAGTCGAGCTTGCCGCGCGCTGCGGAGGATCCAGCCAGCCTAGATGGGTTTCCTGGCTACTGCACAGTGAGCGTGACCGGCCCGGCGGCCGTGGTGGCTCCTGAGGTCCCGGTCACGGTGATGGTATAGTTTCCCGGCGTAGTACCGGGGTTGATGACGTTGCAGGTTGAGCTGCTGCCACCGCCGCAAGCCAGCCAACCGCCCATGAGACTGACGAGGAGCGCCAGCATACCGAACGCGGCGCGCCATCTGCGCTGGCGCGCCGACATGCCGAAGAACATTAAGCAGGCGAGAATAGCACCGCCCCCCGTGTACCAGAAAACTGCGCGGGGTGTTTGATAGGCGTCGAGGCAGCCGCCTGGCGCTGTGGTGAAGATGGTGAGCGTGGCCGTACCGGCATTGGAACCGGTAATGTCCACCTGGCTTGTCGAACCGAAGCTGAGCGTGGGTAGATCCTGTGCGTTAGCCGGGCTGGAGGTGATAGAGGCCGTTAAAGTTACGTTGCCAGCAAAGCCGTTGGCAGGTGTCACGTAAATGGTGGAGGTGTTCCCCGTGGTTGCGCCGGGGAGGAGCGTAACCGCTGCGCCGTTGATCATGAAGCCGGAAGGTGCGGTGACAGTCACCGAGGCCTGCCCAGTCGCATAGGCATAGTTGCCATTCTCGTAGCCGGCCTGCAAGAGGTCGACACCAGGAGCTAGCGTTCCAGCGGGGATGGTGATGGTTGCACTGCCACCCACCAGTGGGGTTGGCGCGGAGCCGTAGCTGCCGCTGTACAGCCATACCGTGCCAGTGGCCGTTGGACTGCCGGTTCCCGCGCTGACGGTAATGGTCACGGGTAGAGTCTCCGTAGCATTGATAGTGGATGAGGAGGGCACGACCGATACCGTGACCACGCCCGCATTGACCATGGCGCTGCCGGCGGGGTTCTCCGGCGCGTAGTTGCTGTCACCAGAGTAGCTGACGTTCAGAGTATTCCAGCCTGTCGTCAGCGTTGCAGGGGGAATGGTGATCGTCGCGCTGCCGCTCGCGAGCGCGGTGGCCGCGGAGCTCCAACTGCCGGTGGTGAGCGTCACGGTGCCGGTCGGCACGGGATTGCCGGTTCCAGCGGTGGCAACTATCGCCACCGGAAGAGCCTGCGACTGAGCCTGCGCCCATGTGAGGGTCGTTGAGGATGGGGTCACGGAGATGCTGGGCCAGACTACGTAAACCGTCGCCGTTCCAGTAGAAGAGTTGTACGTCGAGGAGCTTGCCGCGTCCGGCACATAATTGGCTGTCAGCTCATCCCCAGTGAGATTTCCGGCGGGCTCTGCCGGCAACAAACCGGCAGGAATGTTGATCGTCGCGCTGCCAGCGGCGAGAGTTGTCGGCGGTGAGGCGTAAGTGCTGCTGACCAGCGCCACCGTGCCCGTGGGCGTAGGATTGCCGCTTCCACTGCTGACGGAAACTCCTACCGTCAGCGGGCGACCTGAGGTGATGGTCGTCGAGGCCGGTGTTACCGTCAGCGTCGGCGTTATGGCGGGTGAGTTCGCGCTCATATTCAGCTTGGCGACAAAGGCGCTGAGGAACGCAGGATTCGTGGTTTGGAAGGCTCCGCTCGTGACCGGAAAATCGGCGGATTGGGCTTGACCCGCAATGTACACGTTGCCGGAATTGTCCAGGGCCAATGCGCTCGAAACATCACCGATCCCAATCACGTGTAGACCGCTTTCAACGTTGGGATTAGCTCCGTTGCCGCCCAAATAGGTGGAATATACCAACGCGCTTCCCGTAGGATTTATCTCGGCCACAAATGCGTTGTAGCCATCGGCGCCTACCGAACTAGCACCAGTAACCGCGCCCACCGGGTAGTTATTCGTTGTTTGATAAGCGCCGGGGGTCACAGGAAAATCGGTCGAGGCAGTGCTTCCCGTCACGTAGGCATTGCCGGAGCCATCGATCGCCAGCCCGCTCGCCTGGTCTCCGAGATACTGCGCGAAGAATGGTAGGAAGTTGATGACGCCACCGCTCCCACCCAGATACGTCGAATACACCAGCGCTGATCCGGAAGGGTTCAACTTGGCCACGAAGCCCGTCGGACCGCCGACGACTGGACCAGTGAGTCGAGCCGTTGTCAGTTTGGATCGATTGGTGGCCTGGAATGCGCCCTGAGTTACGGGGAAGTCGGGCGAAAAGGCGATTCCCCCGACGTACGCGTTGCCGGAACCATCAACAGTTAGCGCCAAAGCCGCGTCGCCGGCAGATGCACTGGATTCTTCGCTACCACACAAATGAAGGCCGCTGCCGCCCAAATAGGTGGAATAAATCAGCGCACTGCCCGCGGGGTTCAGTTTGGCCACGAAGGCATTTGTAGAGGGGCTTGCCGCGCCATTGCTCTGCCTCTGGAACGCGCCTTCCGTCACTGGAAAGTCGGTCGAGAGAGCCTGGCCTGCCACATACGCGTCACCCGCGGCGTCCACGGCGACCGCAAAGGCCCCGTCCTCGTTGTTGCCTGGGCCCTCGGCGCTCCTACATCCGCCTAGGCCCATGAGCGGGCCACCGCTTCCGCCGAGATAGGTGGCGTACATCAGCGCCGTCCCCGCGGAATTCAGCTTGGCAACGAACGAGTTGCTGGTCTGTGCCGGCGCGGCTTTGTTCGTCGTCTGGAAAGCCCCTTGCGTCACCGGAAAGTCGCTGGAGGATGTCTGGCCGACCACATACGCCTCGCCCGCCGCATCCACGGCGACGGCCGTAGCTCCGTCACCGCCACTGCCGCCGAGGTAGGTGGAGTAGATCAGATTTGTGCCGCTTGGGTTCAACTCCGCAACAAAGCCGGTAAAATACCCTTCGGCGGCGCCCTTGCTCGTCGTCTGAAGGGCTCCGGTCGTCACGGGAAAATTGCTGGACGCCGTCTGCCCGGCCACATACGCATCGCCCGCTGCATCCATGGCGATGGCGCTCCCATAGTCGCCGCCGCTTCCACCCAGATAGGTAGAGTAGACCAGCGCCGTGCCCGCAGCATTCAGCTTGGTGACGAATGCCGTGGGAGTTGCACCAGGGGTTGTCTCGAAGGCTCCCTCCGTCACTGGAAAGTTGGTCGAGTACACACTGCCGGTAACATACGCGTTCCCTCCCGAATCTACGGCGATCGCAGTGGCCCCACCACCGATGAGGGCTGCGTTCGGGTTGCCGCTCCCGCCCAGAAACGTCGAGTAGACCAGCACTGGATCGATCACTAGCGCCCTGCCGCGGTCGTAGTTGCCAAGCCGGAGTCCCACGGTGTGCTTCTCCAGGAGCGCGAATTCGCCCGCTACGGGTTGGCGATGGCCGCCCACCATCTGATAAACCAACGGCTTGCGGAAGCGCAACTCGCCGCCCTCGGTTGGGATCACCAAGTCGCCATTGGTGGCAATTTGTAGGGGCGACCCTCGTGGTCGCCCGTGGCTAGCCGCCGGAAGGCTTTGGGCCGCAGGGCGGGCGGGCACTAGACCCGCCCCTACCTTGAGGACGATGGCCTTCGGGTCCGCGTTGGGGGCGACCACGAAGTCGAATTCGAGTTGCCGTTGATTGCCGTAGTAGATCAGATCAATGCCGGGATAGATGCCTCTGTAATGCACTTTGGCATAAGTAGGAATGCCGGTGTACCATTTGGCTGGATCGCTGCCGATGAAGTAGTTCACCGTGCCTGGCAACTGCTCTTCGCCCACCGGCTCGGTCTTGCCGACGGCTCCTGCCAGTTGCATCCGGAACACATTGCACGCGGCGGATTTCAGGATGGAGCTCGGCTTGCGCCGAATATCGCCCCGGGCTGCACTGGAGACAGTCTGGCACAGCGTCAACTCTGCCTCGTTCCCGGTCAGGTACAATCCATAGCCTCGGCCCCGCGAAAGAAACTTCATCGTCTTATCCGCCTGCCCTGTGTTGGCCTCAAAGCTCAGCGGAAGCTTTCCGTAAGTCTCGACAATCCGCGCCTTCCGCGCGGGCGAAGTCGATTGAGATGGAGACGCCGGGCTTGCCGAGGCAGCAGGAAACGACATTGCCACAACGAGCCCCAAGAGAAACAGAGCCCGTGTATATGAGGCTTGCACCTCTGCCAACATAATTCCCCGGGAAGCGGATGCTGTCAACCAGACGGCGTTTCAGAAACGTCCACATGCTCGGATTCTGTCGCTTTGGAATAGGATGCCCGCAACTCAAGAAGGTTCAGCGCTGACCACCGCTCTTGTGGTCCGCTTCTCTTCGGCCCCGTAATGGAGCGATCAAATTGGTGGCGCGGATTGGAGGCGATGGTCACGCGGTCGAGGGTCAAACTGTCCGTCGGCGGACGGATTCGTCGGCGCTCGGGCCGGCGTATTCGTGTTAGGTTGACCATCGCCACTCTTCCGGGCGGCTTACCAAACCGGCCCTCACCGTACCACTAATTGCAATATTCCTCGCGCGCCGCGAAGATTTTGCTCGAGGTGTAGGGTCGAGCGGCCCTTCGACAGGCTCACGGTTCGACGTTGCCCACCGTCCCTGAGCGGAGCCGAAGGGAGGGCGGTCCCTTCGACGTTGCTCAGGGACGCTGAGCGAAGTCGAAGCGTGAGCAAAGCCGAACCGCGCTCGCCCCAAGGCCGAACGCCGTTCGGCCCTACGTGTTTGGTCGCGCCCCTGCCGCGCTGTTGGATGTACTCGACCTTTTCGTTGTATTCCTTGACGGGATTCGGCGCTGGAGCAGGCCAGCGAGGCAAGCGCACGACTTCAATTCGCGCCCTTGCGGCCGGCGATCGTCGTGTGGGGGACGGGGGTGTGTGGCTCGCTCGTGGGGCAATGGGGCGAAGGCAGCTTTTCGCTTGCGGCCGTTGACGCCGCTGCTTGGGGGACGGCATCTTCCTCCTCTTCGCGCACCTCGTGTTCGGGCGCGCGGCCGCTCACGAAGGTCCACTTCAAGGGGTAAACGTCCGGATCAAAGATGACGGCGTAGAAGTGCCAGATGATGATGGCGAGCGTGGCGAGGATGGCCTCGTAGTAATGGACGGCGGTGGCGACGTCAAGCACGACTTTGGGGAAGTGGGCCAACAGCCAATTGTGCGCCCAAAGCAAAACGCCCGTGGCCGCCATGACTACGGTGCCCCAGACCAGCGCCCAGTACTCGAGCTTCTCCGCGTAATTGAACTTGGCGTAAAGCGGAGATTCGCGGCGGTAGCCCAGGTTGTAGCCGACGGTCTGGACCGCCTCGCGCACATCCCGGACCTTGGGCAGCATAGCACGCAGGTCGCCCCGCCCCTGCGGAGTGAAGAGGAGATAGAGAAGGTGATAGAAACCCGCGCCGATCAACACTACCCCGGCGATGCGATGCACGAGGCCGCGCAACGGGAAATCCTTTTCCCACCTCACCAGCGGCGCCGCCCAGAAGCTTTGCGGAAACTTCAACATGAAGCCTGTAATCACCAGCGTTATGAAGCTGATCAACAACAGCGCATGCTGAACCCGCTCGCTCAGAGTAAAGCGGAGAGGCGTCCGGAGCGCGCCATACCGGGCGACGTGGCGGCGCAGTTTTCGCAGCCAGTCCAGGAAATTGTGCAGCAGCATGAAGCCCACGACGCTGGGAATAGTGAAGAGATAGAACAGCCGCACGTAATAAAGCCAGCGATTTGCGGCCGCCGAGGCCGGCACGACATGGACCGGGCCCAGGGCGAACCTCTGCCCGGCATCCGGGTGACATTTCCCACACGTGCCGGCGAGATTGCCCTTGGCAATCGTGGAACGCGGGTCGGAAGAGGGAAGAATGTTGTGGACGCCGTGGCAGGAGGCGCAATTGGCAACTGTCTGGGAGCCGGCCTGGGCCGCCAACCCGTGGTAGCTGTTCTCATAGCTTGACACACGGCCTGCGGGGAGGGCAAAACGCGCATTCAGCCTCTGATCCGCGTGGCAGTGCGAGCAAGTGACGCGCGAAATATTGGCCACATAGACGGGCGAGTTGGGATCGGTCGGGGCCAGGATTCGATGCTCACCATGGCAGTCCGTACAGGTGGGAGCAGAATCAACGCCAGCCGCTACGGCGCGGCCGTGAATGCTGTCTTTGAATTGAGCAAAAACCTGCGTATGGCACTTTGCGCAGGTCGAGGCGACGCGGAATTTGAAAATCGGCGAGCGCGGGTCATCCGCGGGAAGGATGTCATGAACGCCGTGGCAGTTATTACACACCGCGGCATTCATCTTGCCGGCTTGAATAGCGCGACCGTGCACGCTCGACTCGTAGGCTTCCACTGGCTTGGCCACCGCGAACATGTATTTGGCTGCCAAAGCGGGGTTGGAGTGGCATTGGCCGCAGGTCCGAGGCAGGTTCAACTTGTTGACCGGCGAGTTTAGGGCGCTGGCGGCCACCACTTGGTGCGTGGGCCCGTGACAATTCTGGCAGGTCGGAGCATCGCCGTTCGGGTGAGCGCGGGCGCGGCCGTGAATGCTCGTGGCAAATTCCTTCACCTCGCCAGCATGGCAGGTGGCGCACAAGGCCGTGCCGCTGCTGGAAGGCTTAACAACCTCATGGGCGCTGCCGTGGCAAGCCATGCAGGTTTCGGAATTATCCGGCTTGCCCAGCGCGGCGTGAGCGCCGGTGCGCAGCTCCCCGGTGACTTCGCCGTGGCAGGTAAGGCAAGAAGCCGAGGCGCTCTTTGCTGTGTGTGGGGATTTGGCTGCCCCAGCGTGGCAATCCACGCAGCCAAGGTCCTTGTGGACGCTATGCGCGAGCGCCTCCACCGTGACGGTGATGGGCTTGCCTTGCGAATTCGTCAAACCGGTGGAGGGTCCGTGGCAGGAAAGGCAATCTTCTGAAGCCACAAGGCATGTGCTGCCGCCAAGTACGAGAATGACTGAACTGAGAATGACCAACCTGCGCAGACTCATTTCAAGCAATCCCACCTTCCGATGAAAGATCAAACTGCGAATTTCCACCCATAAAAGCGGGGTACATGGGACACTTTGGAACTCCGCACACAGCCTCCCAGCACTTAGGGACAGAGTGTTGCAGTTATGATGCCGTTGAAGCTAGGTTTTTCAACACTGAGGGGATGACAGAGTGTCGCTATTGCGAAACTTGGAAGCTGAACGCGGCGTCTGAGCCGATTTTGCTTCCAGCCGCAGGCGATTGCGTGAAGATGATACCGCGTGGACCTATTCCGGTGGTAATGGAAGTAACACCTGCCACTTTGAAGCCCGCCTCCTCGAGGTGGCGGCGGACTTCCGCTACGGGTTGGCCGACCAATTTCGGGCACAGGTATGATGCTGGCTGTTCCCCCACAGATACGAGAATGTCCACAGCGGGGCTCCTCACCTCGGTGCTTTCCGGCGGTGGATCCTGCGCCACGACTTGATCGGGTTCAGACTGGGGCCAATGAATTCCAATAATATCGCCCAGCGTGAGGTTGCGCTGCATAGCCGTGATCCGCGCGGCGCGAATGCTGGTCCCCAAAAAGTTGGGAATGACCACTTGGGGGGGGCCGAGGCTCACCAGGACATGCACGTGCTGGCCGATCTTGATGCGGGTTCCTGGGGGAGGCATCTGGGACACTATCGCCTGGGGAGGGTATTGGGCGTTGAAAAGCTTATCTTCAACTTTCATTTCCAGACCCAATCCTGTGGCCATGCGTTGGGCATAGTCGAAAGACAATCCGACCAGGTTCGGCATGGTCTCCTGGTGGCCCCGGATAGTGAGCCGAATGGTCGTGATGGCGCTGACCAGTGCCGCAGTCACCAACACGGTGAGTAAGAGAAATAGGCGGAAGATAGTCCGAATGCGTTCGCGAAGGCTCATGTCTACGCCTCATTCTATCACGCATCTTGCCGTGCGGGGCGAATTGACTCAGCCCTCCAACTCGCCTTGACTGACTTTGGGCAAACAAGTAGTATGTGGCCCCCACCCAATGGAGGTGAAGCATGACGAGAGACCCACGCGCAGAAGCTCTCTGGAAGGGTTTAGACACTTTCCGAATCGAAATACCGTCCTGGGGATTCGCCAATACGGGAACCCGTTTCGGCAAATTCATCCAACTGGGCGCAGCCACATCCACACAAGAAAAGTTTAGCGATGCCGGACAAGTTCATCACTTCACGGGCATCTGCCCGACGGTGGCCGTGCATGTCCTCTGGGACTTCCCGGAAGGCCTCAAGAGCACGAATGAAGTGAAGGCCTACGCCGCAAAATACGGCGTGGGAGTGGGGGCTATCAACCCCAATGTTTTTCAGGACCAGATTTACAAGTACGGGTCTCTAGCCAACCCCGACCCCGAAGTCCGGCAAGCCGCCTTGCAGCATATCCTGGAGTGCGTAGAAATCGGGAAACAGACAGGCAGCCGGGACATCTCTCTTTGGTTTACGGATGGATCGAGTTACCCCGGAACCGCCAACATTCGCCAGCGCAAGCAGTGGTTTGAAGAGGGTTTGAGGCAATGTCACCCGCAGCTCTCACCCACCCAGCGATTGCTGGTGGAATACAAACCCTTCGAACCGGCCTTTTACCATACTGACATTGCCGACTGGGGGATGGCTCTCCTGCTGGCCCGCGCTGCCGGGCCGCGCGCCAGGGTCCTTGTGGATACGGGCCACCATTATCAAGCGCAGAATATCGAGCAAATCGTGACTTGGCTCCTCAGCGAAGACATGCTGGGGGGATTCCACTTCAACGACCGGCGTTACGCGGACGATGATTTGACGCTGGGTTCGATCGATCCCTATCAAGTCTTCCGCATCTTCCACGAGATCCTCTATTTTGAGTGGGAGTCCGGCCGGCGCGCAGACATCGCCTACATGATCGACCAGAGCCATAACCTGAAGGGCAAAATCGAGGAAATGATTCAGACGGCCGTGGCCGCCCAGGAGTTGTATGCCAAGGCTACTCTTGTAGACCATGGGCGTCTGGCTCGCCATCAGCAGAAATGTGAGCTCGTGGACGCCGAAGAGTGTCTCAAGGAGGCCTTCGCGACGGATGTGCGACCTGTAATCCGGGAGTGGAAACGCTCCAAGGGCCTGCCGGAAGACGCCTTGGCGGCCTTTCGCGAGTCCGGATATGTGCAGCGGATCGAGCGCGAGCGCGGCCCAAGGAACCAATCCGCTGGGGGAAGCTACGCGTAAGGAGTGGCGACCATGAAAACCGGTACCTGTATAGCGGCGACGGATCTGGGAGCGGAAAGCGGCCGTGTGGTCCTTTGTCGCTGGAGCGGGGAGGAAGGAATCCTGGAAGAGGTCCACCGTTTTCCCAACGGCGCACGTCAAGAGGGGGGTCACTTGGTGTGGGACCTGGACCGTCTATGGCAGGAGGTGGTCAAAGGACTGCGCCTGGCCGTAGCCAAAGGCGGGAGCCGCATCGCCAGCGTGGGGGTCGATGGCTGGGGCGTGGACTACGTGCTTCTCGACCGCACGGGGAACCGCATCGGTCGTTCTTACTGTTACCGGGACGCCAGAAACCTCCCCCAAATGGAGCGCGCCTTTACCCTCCTTCCCCAAAAACGCATGTACGAAATCACGGGGATTCAGTTTCTTCCTTTCAACACCGTCTTCCAGTTGATGGCGCATGCCGCCGAATTCCCTTCGGAATGGAATCGTGCCGCAAAGTGGCTCACGCTGCCGGAGTATTTCCTTTTCCGGCTCTCGGGAGTTGCCATGGCCGAGTATACCGAAGCCAGCACAACGCAACTCCTCGATGTCTACAAGCGGTCCTGGTCGGAGGAACTCGCCCGCGCCCTGGGTCTTAATCTGGAGAAATTCCCTCCCATCGCCCCCCCGGGAACGCCCTTGGGAAAAATGCGGAAAGAACTCGCCACCGACCTTGGTCTTTCCAATGTGCAAATCATCGCGCCGGCCTGCCACGACACCGGCGCGGCTGTGGCGGGCATTACTTACCCACACGACAAGCTGGCTTTCATCAGTTCCGGGACCTGGTCCCTGGTGGGTATGGTTCTTTTGAATCCCGTGGTCACAGGACCGTCTTTTGAGGAGAACTTCACCAATGAAGGCGGCGTGGCAGGCAGCATACGCTTCCTGAGCAATGTCATCGGGTTGTGGCTGCTCCAGGAGTGCCTGCGCGAGTGGAAGGCGCAAGGGCGAGCTGACGGCAGCCGACTTGGCGCAGCAATGCTCGGATGTCCCCGCTATCGGGCCTTCCTTTGATGCGGATGAGAAAGCCTTCCTTGCGCCCGGCAACATGATCTCACGCATCAATGCCGCTCTCAAAGAGCAGGGGTTTTAGGAAGAAACCCGGCCTAAGGAACTTGCCGCGGTTATCTTTCGCAGCTTGGCGCGACGCTACGCCAAAGTCATCAGAGAGCTTCACGCGGTTACCGGCCAGCCCATCGAACGCATCTGCATTGTGGGCGGGGGTGTCAAGAATGAGACCCTCAACCGCCTCACCAGTGAGCTGACGGGCCGTGAAGTCCTGCGCGGACCGAGCGAATCCACAACCATCGGAAACGTTGCCGTGCAAATTGCGACGCTCGAGAAGACCAAATCGCTCGACCAGATTCAAGCCATCAGCGCGCGACTCAAGATTGCTGCGGCCGCTTGAAGAGCGTCGAGAGGTCGAGCAGTCGAGAAGTCGAGGAGTGGCGTCATTTGGATTGGGCGTCACTCAGCGGACACAGTCATTCCCGCGAAAGCGGGAATCCGCTCGCCGGACTACCCAATTCCAGCCATTGGCGGTGTGGATTCCCGCTTTCGCGGGAAAGACTGCGGGCGGGGTGCCCATCTCGCGCAGATGACGCCGCTACCAGAAGTCGAGGAGTCGAGAAGTCGGGGGTTTGAGGACTTGGACCCCTCAACCTGCGAATCCCGATCTTGAGCAGGGTGTGGAAGGAAAACTGCTCAGTCATTCCGAGGGAAGCGAGGAATCTCGCTCTGAACTCTTGTGAACCCTCGACTTTTCGACTGTGGTGCTCGGGACGGCGTCGAATAGTGAATTGAGAACTTAAGGACTTATCGAGGCTCGACTTCTTAACTCCTCGACTTCTCGACTCTGGAAAACCGTGAATAGCGTGGCCGAGGCATTGGCGTTAGGATTCGGGTCGGGCCCTGTTTGTGTGGCCTCCTGCGGGCCGGTGCTGCTGCCTTGGCTGGGGGCCGAACCGCGCGCTCTAGGCACGACGGCCCAGTTGCTGGGCCTTTTCTTGGGCGGTCGCCTGGCAGGCTACCTGGCATTCGCTGTCGTGGCCTGGGCGGCTGGTATGACCCTTCCGGTCGACCCGCATACCCGCACGCTGATTTTCGGGCTGGCCAACTTCGGCTTGGCTGCACTGTTGGCCTTCTCGGCGTACATGCCTCGACGCCGTTGCGCCAGGGCGGCCGACGAACACCCCACGCGCCTCTATCAAATCGGCGCTGCGGATCGCTTCCGGCCGCCCGCCGCCCTCACCCTTGGCTTCCTCACAGGGCTCAATCTCTGCCCGCCGTTCGTTGCCGCCGGCGTCCGCGCCGCCGCCACTCACAGCCTGTCCGGCGCGCTGGCCTTCTTCGCGCTCTTTTTCGCCGGAACATCCGTGTGGTTTCTTCCCTCCCTGGCTATCAGCCCGCTACGTCGCTTCAGTGTGGTTCCGGCTGTGGCCCGCATGACCATGGCCGCTCTCGCGGTCTATTACGCCTATCTGGGAGTGGTGAGCGTGGCCTCCTGGCGGCTGGGTGCCGGCCGGGCGGTGAACCTTGTCATTTTTATCACTGGGATGGTGTCTCATGCCTGACCGAGCTCGTTTAAGCGCGCTCGCTCCTCCGCGCGGAATCGGGCGCTCGCTTCTTCTGACTGTGCCCATGGCCCTGTTCACGCTGCTATTATTCACGCCTGTCCTCCGCCAGCCTGGCCGGCCTGCCAAGCTGGCGGCGCTGGTCACCTGGGTCTTCATGCTGGCGTTGTTCTTCTTGATGATGCGCACCCGCTCGACCTATCGCTGGCGCCGCATATTCTTCATCACCTTGGGATTCCTGTTCCCGGTTGGATTTATCTGGGACCTCATCGCCCTGCGCTCGTCGATGAGCATCCCTATGGAACGGATGCTCTCCGGCGACACACCATTTTGCTTTATGGTCATCCCCATGACGCTGATCCCAGCCGCGCTTAAGAAAACCATCATCTTCCCGGGCTCGATCCTCCCGACGCCCTCGAACCCCCACAGCATCGCCATGATGGTGGCGCTGTGGCTGCTTGCCACGATCATTCTCGGCAAGGCGTGGTGCAGCTACGGTTGCTTCTTCGGCGGGCTGGACGAGGGCTTCTCCTCGATCGCCAAAAAGGCGCGCCTGCGCAAGATCAACCCCAAGTGGCGCCTCGCGCCGTGGGCGATTCTTGTGGCCATCGTGCTGCTTTCGGCCGCCACCTTCGAGCCCACCTACTGCATGTGGCTTTGCCCGTTCAAGGCGGTCACCGAGTTTCCCCAGGTGCGCTCCGCCCAAACCGCGCTCCAGTTCGGGATCTTCATCGCGCTTTTTCTGGGACTGGTTGTCGTGCTGCCTTTCCTCACTAAACGCCGGACGCAGTGCGCCTTCTTTTGCCCTTTCGGCGCCTTCCAGTCGATTTTCAGCAGGACCAGTATCTTTGACATCCGGATCGATAAAGAGAAGTGCGGCGCCGGTTGCCTGTTGTGCCAAAACAACTGCCCTACCCTCGCCATCGATCAGGACGCGATTCGTGCCGGCAAGCTCCCCTCCTCTTGCATGCGCTGCGGCGCCTGCGTCGACTTCTGCCGCAAGGACGCTGCAGTGTGGCATGTCAAGGGGACGCCCGTGGGCGCGAACCCGGAGCGCGCGCGCCTGCTCTATCTTTACGCGGCGTGGACTTTTGCCAGCATGTTCGGCGGCAGTATCATCGCCCACTCGCTGGAGAGGCTGATTGGGTTGATCATGTAGGGCCGAAGGGCGTTCGCCCCGCAGGCGCCGTGTCATTCCGATCCCGCAGTCGCGGGAGAGGATTCTCGCCCTGTTTTGTGGACGGTGGAATGAGAGTAGAGATAGCGCGGACCCCCGCTTTTGGGGTCCGCGGCTTGTCCACGGGCCTTGGAAAAAGCCGCGGACCCCAAAAGCGGGGGTCCGCGCTACCAGTTACGGGCGCAAGGAGAGTGTCATGATGAAACGCTTGCCTGCCATACTCGGTTATGCGGTCGCGGTGCTGACCATCGCCGTGGCGGTAGTGGGGCCGCTGTTCTGGTTCGGCTTTTTCAGCCGCGCGGCGGCCCACACCTCGTTGCACATTGACCCCACCTATAGCGGCGGCGAGCCGGCCGGCACCATCGCCCGCGAGGGTTACCATATTGTCGTCTACAAACCCGTCCTGAAACGCGCCCCGCTCTCGCCTACTGGCTCGTTTGTGCAAATCGTATGGAAACCCGCCTCCGCGCTGCCCGCCACCGTCTCCGAGCCTCTCGACTTGGACGGCGACGGCCAGCCGGATTGTGTGATTTCCTTCCAGGTGCCGCACGACCCCCAGGCCAACCTGCGCGTCACCGTGAAGCCCTTGAACAACCTCGTCCAACCGATGAATGAAGTCGGCAAAGATTCGTTTTCCTCGCTCATCGCGCGGGTGAACGATACCATCGTCGTCCGTGTGCCGCTGCGCTGAAAGGCAGTGACGAGTGATCAGTGACGAGTGACGAGTGGATGGGCTGGCGCCAAGTGTCACGTGTAGGAATCCTGCCGCCTCTTATTCTGAGGAGGTATAGCCGAAGACCGCTATTCCTGATACCAGAAACGGAGTCTATCGCAAATGGGTTTTGCCCTCTCCCAAGGGGAGAGGGTGACCCGCGTCCGGCGTTTTCACCAGCCGGCGCGGGTCGGGTGAGGGGTTAGTTCCGACACCAAGCAAAGCGGGTAGCCACGGTTCGCTTATTGCGCCCCCAGGCTCCTCGGTCATCCCCGAAACGACGCTGGCAAAAAGGCTCGGTCTGGCAAAAGCAGGCGACGCACCTGCGGCACGCCGCAGTCCTCTTGCAGAAGAACGCCTACCCACAAGGCCAGGCCTCAGATTCTGACGGCAACAGAGCACTTCTGCCAGGCGCATGTCAGGATAAAATCACCGTTGGGCATTTTTCTGCGCCTGGAGTGGGCCGATGGAAAAAACAGGGATAATTGACAAACGGTATGCCTACACGGCAAGCGCCAGACTTCGGGGCAATCGCTGGGTACCTGCTCTGATCTTCGCTGGAAAGGTGCTCGCGTTCCCAGGCAATCTGTCATTTGAGAGCGAGGAACAAGCTATCGCCTGCGCCGAAGAAAAGGCTCATTATCTCGCCGTTCCGCCGCTCGTTCACCGTACGCGGGAGAAAAGGAAGAAGAACGACGAAGCGGAGGAATAAAACCGCTCCCGTATCTCGACCGCGGCTTTTTCAGGCTCAGTTTACCGCGCTTTTGCCCACGGGGCGTAATGTTTCGGACCGGAAGCTTTTAGCCCCCGTTTGAGCAAGCACGCCGAAAGTCATTTGAAATCCATGAGCCCACGGCACAAGAAAACCTGCCGAGGCTATCCGCTCGTTGCGTTCGCTCGTTTCGTCCTTGACCCCAGACGGATTTTCCAATAGGGTGAGGGCTTCGAGAGGTTTCCGATGTCCAGAGCTCGAGTGGCGCTCTTTGTAACATGCTTGATTGACCAGTTCTTCCCCCAAGTAGGGGAGTCAGTGGTCAAATTACTTCGGCGATTGGATGTCGAGGTCACTTTCAATCCTGCGCAGACCTGTTGCGGCCAGCCAGCCTTCAACACGGGTTACCGTGATGAGGCTCGGGCGGTGGCTTCGAAGGTCCTCGACCTTTTTGATGATGCGGACTACGTGGTGTGCCCCTCGGGTTCCTGCACCTCCATGGTACGCGTGTTTTATCCCGAACTCTTCGCCGGGGATACTGAGCGGCTGCGAAAATGCCGTCAACTGCACGACAGGTTCTTCGAGTTTTCGGAATTCCTGGTGAGCGTTTTGAAGGTCGAGGACGTTGGGGCAAGCTTCCCCCATCGCGTGACGTATCACGATTCCTGTCATCTTTTGCGCGAGTTGGGAGTCGAGCAGCAGCCGCGCAAGCTGCTGCGCAAGGTGCGCGGCATCGATTTCGTCGAGATGGAAGGCTACCAGGTGTGTTGTGGGTTCGGGGGAACTTTCGCCGTTAAATTCCCCGAAGTCTCAGTTGCTATGGGTCAGGACAAACTCCAATTTGCCACCCAAACCGGCGCCGAGTACCTCGTGGCCAATGATTCGTCATGTCTGATGCACCTCGCAGGGATGATACATCGCCAGGCATTGCCCCTTAAGACCATGCACTTGGCGGAGGTATTGGCGCAGTCGCAGCGCTGACCTTTAGGTCAGCACGATGGATGCCGACCCCGCAGGCGCGAGGGGGGCGCAAGTAGAATTGACGCGGAGGTTTGGCTGGAAAACAGGGCGGCCGAGAGAAGAAACCCCTCACCCGTCGCACGACGGCTGAAGAAGGCACCGTCGCGCGACACCCTCTCCCCAAGGGAGAGGGCTGACGATCCTTCGACTTTCGACTCTTGACTCTCGACTTCCCGACTTTCGGCTCTTGACTCTCGACTTCCCGACTTTCGACTCTCGACTCTTGACTCTCGACTATGTCCGACACAGGCGTTTACAGCAACGAAGTTCACGAGCTCGGCAACAAGACGCTCGCTGATGCGCATCTTCAGGAAGCCTATCGCTCTTCCACCCTCCGTCTTTACACGCACCGCCTGGAAGCGATCAGCGAAGTGCCTGGCTGGCAACGGCTGCGCGAGCGGGCCCAGGAGCTCAAACGCGAAGTGATCGAGCACCTGGACTATTACCTCGAGCAGTTTGCCGACAACTTCGAGCGGCGCGGCGGCAAGGTGCATTGGGCCGCCAACGCCGCGGACGCCTGCCGCATTGTTGTGGAAATCGCGCGGCAATGTGGCGCGCGAGAAATTGTGAAGGCGAAATCGATGGTCGGGGAAGAAGTGGAGCTGAACCATGCCCTCGAGGCACAAGGGATTCGCCCCGTTGAGACCGACCTAGGCGAGTTCATTATCCAGCTCGAGGGCAACCGGCCCGCACACATCGTGGCCCCAGCCATTCATCTGACAAGGCATGATGTGTCAGACCTCTTCGCCGCGCACCTTCAATCCGAGCGGACTGAAGTGCCGGAACGGCTGACGGCGATTGCGCGCCAGGCCCTTCGCGAGAGGTTTGCCAAGGCGGAAATGGGACGG
>Ga0187784_10000372_pt1 | contig 32486 bp, 30 predicted proteins | sample 1015_SJ02_MP15_2_FD_132964 | JGI IMG/M metagenome (GOLD analysis project Ga0187784, IMG submission 132964) | Tropical peat soil microbial communities from peatlands in Department of Meta, Colombia - 1015_SJ02_MP15_20_MG | ecosystem: Environmental > Terrestrial > Soil > Wetlands > Peat | place... | reverse complement strand
GCCCGGAGTGGAATTTCAAGCTTTCGACGTCCTGCCATTCGGCAGAAAACGCCTGAACCGGCACGCGCATCGCCCGCGCCAGGTCTTCTAGCGTATTGGCACAGACGATGGCGCCAGTGCGTTCAGCCTCGCGGAAATCTTCGAACTGGCGTGCGACGCCGGCAATACGACTGTCGAACACGTTCCAGGCGAAGCCGCCGGGCTGGCACAACACGTCAGCCGCCTGCTCTGAATAGCCGCGTGACTCGTCGCAGAAGCGGCAGCCCTCGGCATTGATTTGAATGCCGCCCTGCATGATCACCGCCCAGGTGATGAGAATATTGTGCGGAGTTGCGACCGAGCCATGGCCCTGATAGGCGCCGAGATGGGCAAGCGATGCGCCGAGCGCCTCACCCCAGAGTACGGCGTCCCCGCGGTTGCCCGGATGGCCAAAATAGAGTGCGTCGGCCATTTCCGGAATGAAGCGGCACACCAGCTCCCGGTTGCCGCCATAGCCGTTGCAGGCGAGAATCAGTGCGCCGCAGCCGACGCGCTCGCGAGCGCCATCGCCGCGCACCATCTCGACCCCGACGATGCGGTCACGATCAACGAATAATGTCTTGGCGGTGCGGCCGGTGAGAATGACAATGTCATTGGCTTCCGCCGCGCTGCGCAGCCGGTCAATCAGTTCTCGCCCGGTGCGAGTGGGCAGGCCATGCATGCGGAAAGCGGAATGGCCCGGATAGTTGAAATTTTCGACCACGTCGAAGGGCAGGCCATAAGTGTCGGCGAGCCATTCGATCAATGGCCCGCCGCCGCGCGCCACCACTTCAACGATTGCCGGGTCGGGCTCATTATGCGCCTTGCGCAGAATGTCGGCTGCGAACAGGTCCACGCTATCGGCTATGTTCTTCGCGCCCTGAAGCCTGGTGCCGGCAGCGGGAATGAGTCCGGCCGACAATGCGGTCGAGCCGGACGGCACGGCATCGCGCTCGATCAGCACCGCTTCGACTCCGGCCTCCTTGGCGGCCAGCGCCGCGCACAAGCCCGCCGCGCCGGCGCCGATGATGAGCAGCGGGGCTTGCGCGTCGAATCCTACGTCACCTGCCGCGTGGACGACCGAGGCCAAGACGGTTCACTGCTCGCGCGCAGCTTCCGGCCGCCGCAGATATTTGCCGCGCGCCGGCCCGACGACATTACCGTTATCGTAAATAAGTTCGCCGCGCAGAAACGTGCTCTTCACCCGGCCATGAAGCTCGACGCCTTCGAACGGCGTGTAGCCTTGAACCGATTCAGAGTCCGCGGCGTGAACGACAAAGCTCTCGTGCGGATCGACAATGACGATATCGGCGTCATAGCCCGGCGCTATATCGCCCTTGCTTGCCAGACCGAAGCGTTGCGCCGGCTTCCAGCTCAAAAGTTCGGCCATGTGACTGTAAGACATACCTCGCTTACTGCCTTCGCTCAGCACGCCGGACAATAGGTACTCGGTGCCGCCAAAGCCTGATTTCGCCAGCCAGATATTGGCTGGGTCGTCCTTCGACCATTTCTGCTCGGCCGAGCAGCAGGCGTGATCGCTGACGATCCAATCGACCTTGCGGTCAAGCACGGCCTGCCACAGCGCCTCGACGTCCTCGCGCGGCCGGATCGGCGGATTGACCTTGGCATGCACCGCGCATTCGCAATCGATATCGAGCAGAAGATGCCCGACCGTCACTTCGCGGCGGAACGCGATGTGAGGAAACACCTGCTGCATGGTCCAGGCCGCGTCGATCGCCTTGCGCGAGCTCAAATGCAGCAGATTGATGTTGAGGCAGTTGGTTTCATTGGCGAGATAGGACGCGATCCAGATCGCGAGGCCCTCCGAATGCGGCGGGCGTGCCGCGTGGTAGGCCTTGAGCCCGGTGAGCTTACCTTCGCGCTCCACGATTTTCGTATAGGCATTAAGAATATCGGCCAGTTCGCAATGCAGGCTGACGCTGATATAGCGGGCTTTGTCAGGAAACTTCTCCATGAGGCGCTGGGCCGAACGCATGATGAATTCGAAATGCGCGATGTCGTAGCTTTCGTCAGGCCCGATCATCAGAAACTCGTTCTGGTGCGATGAGCGTCCGTCCAGCCCATAGCCGCCGTAGAACATGAATATCTTGAACGAGGGGATACCGTGCTCGGTGACGAGATATTCCATCTCATCGATGTGGCTGGACTCGATCGGCGCCAGGTGAAAACCGAAATCGACCCAGAAATTCCCGACCGACTGCTTGTACACTTCGGGCATGAATTCGCGATAGGAGCCGCCGCGGTTGAGGTAATAATGTCCGGTGCGCAGATAGTTCAGGCTCGATGTGACCCCGCCCATGGCCGCAGCCTTGCTCTCCGACACCGCGTCCTGCGCCAGCGGCGCGTAGATGCCGATATGCATGTGCGCATCAACGCATCCCGGGAATGCCAGGCGATTTTTGGCGTCGAACACAGCCTTTGCGTTCTCGGCGACAATGTCAGGCTCGAGCTGAGCGACCTTGCCGTCTTTCACCGCGATATCGAGGCAATCGACCGCGGTCTTGTTCGGGCGAGCTACGCGGGCGTTCTTGATCACGAGGTCAAAGGTCTTTTCCATGCCAGATATTCCTTGCGTTGCCTCACATTTCGCCGAGCTTCTTGATCTTGGGCCCCGCTGCCGCTTCATAGCGTTTGCCGCGCTCAAGCATTTCCGGCGTGCCGATCAGGCTGTTGAGGGAAATGAAATCGAGCATCCGCCCCAGGAAAGGTGCAGTGGTGCCGTGCGCCTTTAGCGAGGCGTAAAAGTCCGCCGCGGTCTTGGCGAGCGCGCGCACAATGGCGCCCGGGAAGATGACCAGAGCAAAACCGAGTTCCTGCAATTCCTGCGCTGAAAGCATCGGCGTCTTGCCGCCTTCGACCATGTTCGCCATCAGCGGCGTCGCTTTTCCCATCAGCGCGCCGATACGGCCAAGTTCGGCGCGTTCGCGCGGCGCCTCGATAAACAGCATATCGGCGCCCGCCTCGCGATAGAGCGCAGCGCGCGCGAGGGCGCGGTCAAAGCCTTCGACGGCAACCGCATCCGTGCGCGCAATGATCAGCGTGGCACTTGCGCTACGCGCATCCACCGCCGCCTGGATCTTGCCGGCCATTTCGGTTGCCGGAATCAGCGTTTTGTCATCAAGATGGCCGCAGCGTTTGGGAAAATCCTGATCCTCGATCTGGATCGCATTGGCGCCAGCGCGTTCGAGCAGTCGCACGGTTCGCTGAACATTGAGGGCGTTGCCGTAGCCCGTGTCGGCGTCGACGATGAGGTGCGCGCCGACCCGGTCACGGATCAGCGCGACGATGTCGACCACCTCGTTCATGCCAACAAGGCCGATGTCGGGACGGCCAAGCCGCGTATAGGCAATAGCTGCGCCGGAAACATAAAGCGCCTCGAAGCCCGCGCGCTCGGCAATCAACGCGGTCAGCGGGTCATAGATTCCGGGAGCGATCAGAATCGGCGGCCGCGCGAGACGGGTGCGCAGTGTCAGTTCGGTCATGCGTCACATTCCCAAATATGCGCGTTTGAGCGCCGGATCTGCGCCGATCACCGCGGCAGGGCCGGACATGACAAATTGTCCCTCGGCAAGAATGTAAGCGCGGCGGGCGACTTCGAGGCTTTGCACCACATTCTGCTCGACCAGGAGGATGGCCATGCCGTCGCTTTGGATGCGCACGATCAAAGCGAACAACTCCTCGACCAGACGCGGCGAAAGGCCGAGGGAAGGCTCGTCGAGGATGATCAGGCGCGGCTCCGCCATCAGTCCGCGGCCAATGGCAAGCATCTGCTGCTCGCCTCCGGATAGCGTGTCGGCGCGCTGCGACTGGCGCTCGGCAAGCCGCGGGAATACGTCGAACACGCGCTCGCGATTACGCGAACGGTTCGCCGCCGCACGCCGATAGCTGCCGAGGTCGAGATTTTCTCGCACGGTGAGATTAGGAAAGACGCGCCGTCCCTCTGGCACGTGAATTAACCCGCTCGCCACGATCGCTGCCGGCCTTTCGCGTTCGATCTGTCTACCGTCAAACCGGATGCTGCCGGCATTTGCACGCACGATGCCGGAGATGGTGCGGTTGAGCGTCGACTTGCCGACCCCGTTTGATCCGAGTACGGCGACAACCTCGCCTGCGCCAACATCAAGGTCGATGCCGGAAAGCACTTCTGTCTCGCCATATCCGGCGCGAAGACCCTGCACCGCGAGCAGCACATCAGTGGGCATGAACGCCCCCGAGCCTCGCCGCTGCGCCGTGACCCAAATAGGCTTCGACAACGGCGGTGTCGGCTGCAACCTGCGACGGCGTGCCTTCGGAGATGATGCGGCCTTCGGCGAGCACGAAGACATGCTCGGCAAGACTCATGACCGCCTGCATCACATGTTCAATCATCACAATCGCGATGCCACGCTGACAAAGCGCACGAATGACCGGCATCATGTCCCGAATTTCCGACGGGTTGAGCCCCGCCAGTACTTCGTCGAGCAATAACAGCTTTGGCTCGGTCGCCAGCGCCTTGGCGAGTTCGAGTCGTTTGCGACCGGCGACGGTCAACGTCGCGGCCGGTCGATCCAGCATGGGACCAAGGCCGAGTTTGCCCGCAATTTCCTCGACTACCTCCTGCGCGCGGTCGCGGGTGGTGTGGCGCAAATATGCACCGACCAGGATGTTGTCTCTCACCGTCAGCCCGCCAAACGGCTGCACGATCTGGAAGGTCCGCGCGATGCCGCGTCGAGCGAGGCGATATGGCGCCTCGCCTGTCACATCCTCACGTCGATAGCAAATTGTGCCAGTGCTCGGTTTGAGGAAGCCGGAGATCAACGCGAACAGCGTTGTTTTCCCCGCCCCGTTTGGTCCGATCAGGGCTGTAATGCGGCCTTCGGCAATGGCGAGCGAGACAGCGTTGACCGCCATCAACCCGCCGAAGCGGCGTGAGACACGTTCGACCTGCAGAAGCGGCTCAGCCATGGCGTGCCTCCGCAGCCGACGCAGAAAATAGAAGCCGGTTTCGCAATCGGCTCAGCCCACCCATGAGACCGCGCGGTGCAAACCATATGATCAACACGAGAATGCAACCATAAATGACAAGATCGAGACCGGGCGCCTCACCGCCTGCAATCAGTTGCGCCCCCTGCCCCAGTGCGCGAACCACGAGCGCGCCGAGCAGCGGCCCGAATACCGTGCCGACGCCGCCAATAATCGGCGTGAGCAAGGCCTCAATCGACATCCAGGTGCCGTAAGCGAGACCGGAATCAATGAAAAGAAAATATTGCACGTAGAAGCAGCCGGCCGCGGCGGTGATCGCGCCAGAGATGATCATGGCGATCAGCTTGACCGCCATCGCGTTGACACCGAGCGCCGCGGCGGCGTCTTCGTTCTCACGGACTGCGACGAGCCAGACCCCAAAGCGCGATCGCTCGATAAGCTGCGTGACGAACAGCGCAATGGCGACCAGCGCGAGGATCATCCAGTAGAACTCTGCCCTGCTTTGGAACTGCAGCGAAGCCGGCCGCAGGTCGAGCTTGACCAGCGTGCCAACACCTGCGCCAGTGATCGGCGCAACGCTTGCGAGGATGCGCAGCACCTCGGCAAATGCCAAGGTGACCAGCGCAAAATAAGAACCGCGAAGGCCGGAGCGGAACGTCAGTCCGCCGACAATAGCGCCGATAAGCGCACCGGCTGCGATGCCGAGCCCGAAGGCAATCCAGGCGTTGACCCCGTACCGCGCCTGCAGCACCGCGGTAACATAGGCGCCGGTGCCAAAGAAGGCCGCATGCCCGAACGAATATTGCCCTCCATAGCCCCCGAGCACATTCCAGCCCTGGCCGGCAAGAGCAATCATCAATGCGACGATGAGAAAGTTCAGCGTCACATTTGAGACTGCGAGCAACGGCACCACGGCCATTGCGATGATGACGATTGCGACGGCTCCAAATTCCTTCATGCCCTGGCCCCGAACAGACCGCTCGGACGCACCAGCAGCACCGCGATGAACAGGAGAAAAATTCCGATCTGGCCGAGCGACTCGCCGAGAAACAGGCTCGACAGGCTTTCCACCACGCCGATGACGAGGCCGCCGATCAGCGCGCCCAGCACCGAGCCCATGCCACCCAGCACCACAATGGTAAAGGCAACGAGCACGAAGGCGTTGCCGGCATTCGGGTTGACGTAATAGCTTGGAATCAACAGGCAGGCCGCGATGGCGACGCAGGCCGTGCCAAGCCCGAAAGTCACCGCATAAATGTGCGCGACATCGATGCCGGCAAGCTCGGCGCCAAGCTTCTCCTTAGCGACGGCGCGGATGGCGCGGCCGGTATCGGTCGCGCTCATCATCAGCCACAGCGCCAAGGTCACCACAAACACGGTGACAAATCCGATCAGGCGCGGCAGAGGCAGGAAGGCGAATCCCAGATCGATGCCATTGAGGGCGTAAGGCAAGTTGATGGTGCGCGTATCGGCACGGAACGCAAACAACAGCGCGTTCTCAATGACGACCGCGAGGCCAAGCGTCACCAGCAGCATATTGCGGTCGTCGCCGTGCGAAGCTGGACCGATGACGAAGCGTTGCAGCGCGTAGCCAATTCCAAAGAACGCCGGCGCGAGCAGGAGAACGGCAAAATACGGATCGATCCCGAGCACGCGATAAGCAAAATAGGCGGCGAACATGGCTGCGGTGAGCAGCGCGCCATGGGCAAAATTGATGATATGGAGAACGCCGTAGACCAGCGTCAAGCCGAGTGCAATCAGCGCGTAAACCGCGCCGGTCAACAAGCCGTTGACGACGGCGGCAGTCAGGATGGCAGGCGACAGCACGGCTTGGCGCTTCTTGAATGGGGTGCCGCGGCGGACGCCGCAATGACGGCTGCCGCGGCTTATCCGGCTACGCCGGCATCGGGAAGATTGGCTTGGCGTTGGCGAACTTTGCCGGCAGAATCACCTTAATGTCGTTGTCCTGCACCTGCGTATTGCAGGGCGCCGCGCCTTGGTTCTGGCCGTTGACGAACTTGGTCGGCCCATAAGGCATGATGTGGCCGGACCAGGTCGAGCTGCCGAGCGCCGCGAGGATTTTCGGCCGGTCCGCGGAGCCCGCACGCTCCAGCGCGTCGGCGATCAAGCCGACGCAGCTGTAGTTGAGATAGACCTCGTACGTGAAGAACTGGCCTTTGGCCTCGACCTGTTTCTTTAGCGTCTGCGCCTTGTCGCTCAGCGGATTGAACCAATGATTACAATCCATGATGCCTTTGGCTGCATCCGGAAATTCCTTGACGAACTTGTAGGACGAGGCCGCGCCGCCAAGCACCGAATAGATCGCCTTCGGGCGCACGTGCTGTTGCAGCATAGTGCGGGCAAGCAGAACGTACTCGTTATAATAGTTGGCGGGAATGACGAGATCCGGATTCGCCGCCTTGATCTTGAGCACGATGGTATTGAAGTCGCGCGTCGGCGTCGGATGCGAAATTGTGTCGAGAACCTGAAAGCCCTTTCCCGGAAGCTGCGCGTTGAGCAACTTGGCAAGCCCCGAACCGAACAACGAGTCTTCATGCACGATCACGACGGTCTTGGCCGGCTTTCCGGCGCCGTTATTGATGGCGACGAGATTATCGAGCGCCGTCTTAGCGATGACGCCGAAGCCCGGCCCGAACCTGAAAGTATTCTTTAGCCCGCGCGTGACAATGCTGTCGGCGACGCCGACGTCCACCACGTAGGGCAGATCGTAGCGCGCCGCCGCTTGCGTCGTCGCCAGGCAGATGTTGCTGGCATAGCCCCCGACGATGCACGACACACCGGCCGAGTTCATCTTCTCAACCTCAGCTACTCCGCCCTCTGGCGTCGATTGCGCGTCGCCGAGCACCGGATCAATCTTGGCCCCGCCGAGCGCCTTTATGCCGCCCCCGGCATTGATTTCATCGATCGCGAGCGTGGCGCCGAGGCGGCCTTGCTGCCCCGAGTAGGACAAGGCGCCGGTCACTGGATGCACCACGCCAAGTTTCACAGACGTCGGCGCAGCCCGCAGCGCGGACGGCATCGTCACACTGCCTGTTGCGGCTGACACCGCGCCTATGGCGGTGTTGACCAAGAACCGCCGGCGGTTTAACGGAAATCTATGATCCGACATGATGGCACTCCCTCTGTTAGCGTAGCGGCCTTTGGTCGGCCCCCTTGCTCCTCGTGATCGAATGTTTGGTAGTCTTGTCGCCGGTCCCGTCAACGCGGCGCAGAACTGGCGACCAGGCCCGTCTACGCTTGCCTGAACGGATCAGATCGATCTCGAACGCATAGCGATCGGGCCGGTAAAGCGCGTGCAGGTGTTCGACGCCGCAGCCGGACTGATCGTAGACTACGCGCGTCAATTCGATGAGCGGGGTGCCGGTGCGCACGGCGAGCGCCGCCGCGACATCGGGCGTCGCCAACCCGGCGCTGACGCGCTGGTGCGCATGCTCGACTTTGACGCCGGCGCGCTCAAGCAGATCGAGCAGAGGGCGCGATGCCAGCTCCTGCCGCGTAAACGTCAGTGAAACACGCTCGGGCACGAACGTAGTGAGATAGGAGAACGGCTCGCCGTCCACTGAACGCACCCGCACCGACCGTTGCAGCATTTCGGCCGACGGGACGCCGAGTGCCTGCGCCACCACGCCTTCGGCTGCCACATAGTCGAAGGACAACAGCTTGACGGTCGTGCGACGGCCCATTTCGGCGAGACTTGCCAGCATGCCGGAAATATCCGCGGTTACGGGCGCCTTTACTGGCCGGTAAATCACCCTTGTGCCGGCGCTGCGCCGCCGCTCGATCAACCGCTCGCGCGCGAGTTCGCCGAGCGCCCGACGCACAGTCACCCGCGACACGCGGTGGTCTGCCGCCAGGACATTTTCCGTGGACAGCTTGGCTCCGAAGGCAACGGCGCCGCTCAATATGCGGTCGCGAAGCACAAGGTAGACCTGCTTTGCCTTCGCTTCGCCAAGCCAGCCGCGCAACGCCACCTTCCCAGCCTACCGCCACAGGAACCGCTTTACTTGGTATTCTTTAGCATACAAAATTGCGGTCTCTCGACAAGCCCGTGCAGCAAGACAAGTCCCTCGTTTTATGAACGAGCCTTTGACCCTGATCGATCGGCTTTGGGCGGCGCATGAAATCGTGCACCGCGAGGATGGGGCGACTCTGCTTTGGGTCGACCGCCATTACGTCCATGAAGGTTCATTCCACGCCTTCAGCCAGATGAAGGCGCGCGGCCGCACCGTCGCCGAGCCTGCGCTTACTTTCGGCGTGGCAGATCATTATGTGCCGACGCGCGGCCGCGCGGATGGAATCGCGGATCCAGAAATCGCCAATATGGTGCGCAACCTCGAATACAACGCCGCCGAGAACCGCGTCACTTTGTTTGGATTGCGCGATCCCCGGCAAGGCATCGTCCATGTGGTTGGCCCCGAGCAGGCGCTGACGCTGCCCGGGCTGCTGGTCGTCTGCGGCGACAGCCACACCTCCACCCACGGCGCTTTCGGCGCGTACGCGTTCGGCATCGGTGCGTCCGAAGTCGCACATGTGCTGATGATGCAGACGCTGTGGCAGAAAAAACCGAAGCGCATGCGCGTCGCGGTCGAAGGCCACGTCACGCCGGGCGTCGGCGCCAAGGATATCGCGCTTGCCATCATCGCTAACATCGGGGCTGACGGCGCCCAGGGCCACGCCATCGAATATGCAGGCAGTGCCATTCGAGCGCTGACAATGGAAGGCCGTATGACGTTGTGCAACTTGTCGATTGAGGCCGGCGGGCGTTGCGGCTTGGTGGCGCCCGACGCGACGACTTTCGCTTATCTGAAGGGACGGCCCTACGCGCCGAAGGGCGCGGACTTAGACGCTGCGGTCGAAGCCTGGTCGGCGCTCAAGTCCGATGCAGACGCCACGTTTGATCGCGACGTCAGCCTCGACGCTGCCGAAATCGCGCCGATCGTCACCTGGGGCACGACGCCCGACGACGGTTTGCCTATCGACGCGCGCGTCCCCGATCCGGCGCGCGAAACCGACGAAATGCGGAAGAAATACGTCGAGGACACGCTCACCTATATGGGCATCGCGCCGAACACCAGGCTGATCGACATCGCCATCGACCGTATTTTCATCGGCTCCTGCACGAATGCGCGCATCGAGGATCTCCGCGCTGCGGCCACCGTGCTTGCGGGACGCGCCAGCAAGGTTCCCGGACTGGTGTCGCCGGGCTCGTCGCAGGTGAAGCGTCAGGCCGAAGAAGAAGGTCTCGACCGCATTTTCCGCGATGCCGGGCTCGAGTGGGGCGAGTCCGGCTGCTCGATGTGCGTCGGCATCAACGGCGATGTCGTTCCGGCAGGCGAACGCTGCGCCTCGACGACCAATCGCAACTTCCGTGGCCGCCAGGGTCGCGGCGCACGAACCCATCTCATGTCACCCGCCATGGTCGCAGCCGCCGCTGTGACCGGACATCTTGCCGATGTACGACCGCTTCTGGCCGGGCGACAAAGCTAGGAGGCAGACCGTGGAAAAATTCGTACGGCTTTCAGCGAAAGCCTGTCCGCTGCCGCAGCCCAATGTGAACACGGACCAGATCCTGCCGGCGCGCTATCTGAAATGGCCACGCGCCAGGGGACTCGGCACGGTGCTGTTTGCCGACCTCCGCCTCGACGCGCAGGGCAAGGAGCGCGCAGATTTCCCGCCCAATCTGCCGCTTTGGCGGGATGCGACGATTCTCGTCGCCGGCCGCAATTTCGGTAGCGGCTCATCGCGCGAAGCCGCCGTCTATGCACTCTACGATCATGGCTTTCGTTGCGTGATCGCGCCATCGTTCGGCGACATCTTCGCGCAGAACGCGGTCAAGAACGGCCTCCTCACCGCGATTGTTGCAGAAAGCGACGCCGCCGAGCTTGCCGGCGCGATTGCGGCCGATCCAGAACGCAAGATCAACGTTGATCTCGAGCAGCAAACCATTCGCTGCGGCAATCGCAGCTATAACTTCTCCATCGACCCCGTGAGCCGCAATCAGCTCCTCAACGGTTGGGACGACGTTGCCCTGACCGAAAGTTATCGCTCGCAGATATCGGCCTATCGCGCCTCCGATCGCCTGCGCAGACCGTGGGCAATGCCGGCAAAACCGTAGGGATTAGGAACGATGGACCATTACTTCCGATAAAGGCCCTTCCCGGAAGTAATGAGCAGCGTCGCCCGGCGACTACTTCTTGAGCCCCTGCTCTATCAGAGCCCGGATCGCCTCTGAGCGGCCGAGACCACGGTCGGCTCCCCACTGATCCACGCGCATTCTCAGCTCTGGCGAAAGCCGAATGGCAGTGACCGGGTCGTGGCCAGTTGCCGGACGGCCCGGGCCACGCTTTTTTTGGCTGGCCTGCTTATTGATTTCATTCCGCATTGAAGAGATTGCCTTCGACCTAATGACGAAAGTCAAAGAGTTAGAAGACGTTTAGCGCGACTGATGCGCGCCAGAAGCCGCTCCCTCTTCCAGAATTCATGAAATGCTTGGTGGAGACATTCGAAATTCGTTGCCGGCTGCGCTCGCGGCAATTGCCGGCGAAAGCGCGGTGTAAATTCGTGATGCAGCAAATGACGAGTAGGTTTCAGGCTTTCGCAAGGTCAGGGTCGAACACTCATGCGCGACCTGTAAGTGGTTCGAACAGTGTCCGACCCCCGCGGCTTCGGTCGCTGGCTGTATCGAGCTTCAAAAAGCCTTTCGTATCGTCTCCTCTCGGCACATTTTCTGCCGCAGCCATGACCTGGGTGATGCGGTGCCGGTCGCGTCTTTCTCGTTAAATGCGAGTCCGAACAGCTTCGACGTGAAGGCCTTGCTACGCGGCCAAAAGTGGCTTGAGACGCCTTAGGCGCTCGCTCGGCAGTTCTTCGACCTCATCGGCTTTAGCGGCGAGGTTGGCCGCCATAAGCCTTAGCCGCTCGGCCAAGTGTTGATCTTCACAGTCTTCTGCTAAACGGGCACAAACGCGGGCTTGCCGCCGCCAATCACCTGCGAAAGTCATGGTGCTCTCCCTACGCGCAATGTTGCCGTACGCGGGTCAAATACCTCGCGCGTGACTGTGCCAGAACTTGTCAGTGGGTTAGGGCCAAGGCTGTGACTAGCAGAATGCCGAAGCTCATCACGGCAATGCTAATCGGATCAAAAGCGGGCAGCTTAGACATGACGAGAGTCTCCAAGAACCATCTCGGTCCCCGACACTCTCCGATCCCCTATTCCTGCAGCCTCTTACGCCATTGTGGCACGACTGTGGATTCTGCAATGCAGCAAAACGCCTATGATTGTTCTCGGGCTTATTCAAACGCGTCGAGATCAGCCACATCACGCTTGCGCGCGACCCACGGTTATTTGACATAAATCAACGAAAAGGCCGTTTTTTCGTGCTTATTTTATATGTTGCGTCGCGGTCGGCTGCAGCGCGAGGCATTGGAGCGCAGCAATGAGCAATATCGCGGATCACCTGTTCACTGCGATCATGCTTCCCTACGACCGCAGGCTCAAGATCGATGAGCAGGCCTATCGGCAGTTTATCCGCTATTACTTGCGCGAGCGGCGTTTCCTGCAGCAGGGTGGCTTGTGCGTCAATCCCGAAGCGGGTGAGATCTTCTATCTGACGCGGCAGGAAAAGCGCCGGGTGCTTGAGATCGCCATGGAAGAGGCCTTCGGCAAGGTCCCGATCATTGCCGGCACCTGGGCGATAACCACCGAGGAGACGGTAGAAACCGCCAAAGATGCTAAAGCGATCGGAGCGCAGGGTATCTTCGTCACCCCGCCAGGTGGTGCGCAGGATGTGACTTCGTGCTGGGACGCCGATAATTATCCCGAAGTCTGGCTCGACCAAATCAAGGAGCAAGATAGGGCAGTCAATCTGCCGATCATTACCCATCCGGTCGGCGGCGCAAAGCCGCCGTTCAATCCGGGGCTTCCCCTCGGCGCTACGATGCGAATTTGCCGCGAAGTCCCCAATGTCGTCGGGTGGAAGATGACCTACATGTACGACGGCTTTAAGATAATCGCCAATGGATTGCGCTCGCTCAATCGTCATGTCGCGGTCATGGGCGCGATGGCGGTGCGCTTCCACGAATACAAAGCCTGCGGCACTTTTGACGGGACGCTGAGCGGATTCTGGAATTTCGCGCTGGAGCCGATGCTCGATCACCTCGAGGCCTGGGATAACAAGGATCTCGATCGTGCCAACGCGATCTGGAACGGAGGCTTGTACCAGCTCCAAGACTACATCTGTGACATGGGCCGGCTTCATATTCGCTACAAAATAGCTACTTGGCTGCGCGGACTAATCCCGAGCCCATTGATGCGTCCGCCGATGCCTATGCCGCGGCAAGAGGAGATCGACGCGATCTATCGGTTGCTCAAAAATCTTAAGTTGTCAGTAATTGATGTAAACGAAGCCAAGCTTGCGGCCTGAACAGCGAACGCCGTCTCGGCTATGCATCGGAGAAAAGCATGCCGAACAGGTCAGCACCTTGCGCCTTTCCGGTGATCGATTTTCACGCTCATGCGCTCGACCCCGAGGTCTACGCGCAGTGCGTCAATCACAACGTGATCACGGGATTCGGCTTGAATCCCGAAGGGCCGCGCCCCGAAGCCGGGACGCAGCGCGAAACCTATTACCAGCGCTACACCGACCCAGCTATGCACGTGAAGGAAATGGACGCGCTCGGTGTCGACGTTCACGTGATTTCGGGTGGCGGCGCCAATTCGAGCACATTCTGGGCGGAGCCGGCCCTGGCAGCGGCACTCGACCGCAAGGCCAATCAAACGATCGCCAAATGGGTCGCCGCCTATCCGAGCCGCTTCGTTGGCTCGTTCACGCTGCCGCTGCAGGATCTCACGCTCGCCCTCAACGAACTGGATTACGCGGTCGGCACGCTTGGGCTGCACGTCGCCAACCTACCGGCCGAAAGCAGGGGCGTCTATCTTGGCGCCCCTCACTTTCGGACACTCTGGCAGGCGATTGACCGTCATGGCGCAGTGGTCTGGATTCATCCCGACGGGATGAAGGACAAGAACTATCTGCCCTATGCTTTGTGGAACGGCATCGGGCAGCCGATCCAGGAAACCTTGGTATTCTGCTCCCTCATGTACGAGGGCGTGCTTGACGCTTTTCCGCAAGTCAAGATCGTGCTGTCGCACGGCGGCGGATTTTTGCCTCACTACATGGCGCGTCTCGATCGCAATTACACGGCGCACCCGATCAGCCGCAAAAATCTAACCCGGCGCCCGAGCGATTATTTACGCGCCCTTTATTACGACACCTGCGTATACGGCGCGGACGTGCTCGAAGATCTGGTCAACAAGGTGGGCGTCGACCGTCTCGTTCTTGGCTCGGATTATCCGGTCGGCGACAAGGACCCGTTCACGATCGTCCGAGACTGCGCCAATATCACGCGTGCTGGTTTCGACCTGATCACCCGTACAACGCCCGCCACCATTCTGGGGCTCGCAAGCTCGCACTTGCCGCCCGCCGAGCTAGGGCCGACTGCCAATTAACCCGAGGGGTGCCATGACCATCGCAAGTCTTGTTCGAAACCGCTGGTGGATCGTGTTTGCTTCGGTGCTCGGTCTTATCGTCGGAGCGGGATCGATCAACGTCTTCGCCATCAGCGTTTTTATGAAACCAATTTCCGATGACCTTCATATCGGTCGCGGCGTGATTTCCTCGGCCGCAGGGTTAGCCTCCATTATCAGCGCCATCGCCAGTCCGTTCTTCGGCAAGATGATCGACAAATGGGGGATAAGGCCGGTTTTCCTGCCGTCGATTCTCCTGTTCGCGGCTGCAGTCGCTGCGTTGTCGCGCCTGACGCCCGACTATCTCTACGTGTTGTTTCCGATTGTCGGCCTAACCAGTGTAGGCCAGACTCCCGCAGCCTATTCGAAGGCGATCTCGGCGTGGTTTGATCAGAATAGGGGGCTAGCACTTGGCGTGGCGCTTGCCGGCGTCGGACTCGGAACGGCTGTCATTCCGCAATTATCTGAATTCCTCCTTAGCCATTTCGGCTGGCGCAATGCTTATATCGGTCTCGGGATTGCGATAGTGCTTTTGGCGTTCATTCCGGCCGCCGCATTTATTCACGAACCGGCTAACAATGACGAAGCCATGGCACAACGTCGGGCGCCTGCCACGGCTTCCGGCCTGACGCTGAGCGAAGTCATTACGGGATCCTGGCGCTATTGGGCGTTGACGCTTGCCTTTTTCCTCGGTGCCGCTTCGATCAACGGCGTGCTGACCCACGTCGTACCGCTGCTCACCGATCGCGGTTTGCCGATATCGCTCGCGGTTGGCGCGCTCTCGGTCTCCGGCATAGCCATTATCGCGGGCCGAATTTTCTCCGGATATTGCCTCGACAAATTCTTCGGTCCGTATGTCGCTATCGCCTTTTTCCTCTGTCCGTTAGTCGGCATCGCCCTTCTTTACAGCGGCATGGGCGGTTCGGTGCCGCTGATCGGAACCATCCTGCTCGGTTTCGGCATCGGCGCGGAATTCGACATGATGGCATTTTTCGTCAGCCGCTACTTTGGCATGAAGGCGTTCGGCGCACTCTACGGACTGATGTTCGGCATTTCGCAGATCGGCAATGCCGCGGGCTCAAATGTTATGGGCTGGTCATACCAGATGCTGCATTCCTACGCCTCGGCTTTTGTCTTTTTCGTCGCGGCCTTAATTCTTACCTGTCTTTTGTTCGTTCCGCTCGGCCCCTATGCCTTCAAGCCGGCAACACCAATAAAGTCGAGGTCACCGGACATTGTCGCCGGTGCGCCGACCACTTGATCGACGCTGCGAGCGTCCGGCTCGCGGCCTCCATCCGCGGCCGTCTTGTGCAGCACGGCAAAATGCTCCCGCGAAATGACGTGATAGGTCATGCGCGGCGCTCTGCCATGCTCGCGCCATCTCGGCGTTGACCCCGATCGCGACCGGATACCGGATATGGGCAAACGTCCCTCAGCTTCACTCGCGTCGTGAGTGCCTGCCTATGTGGTGTTCTGGGTGCGGGCACCCCGATCACCGGCATGGACAGTCAAACCGGCGCGTCATACGTTCGTCCGAAACGACGCGGGAAATTCATGCCGCGGGTTGTTCAAATCGCAGCGCTTCTGTTTGCAGTAGTTCTACCGATACCGCGAGCCGTTGCCGGCGATCCGGTTGAAGATTTCTACCGCAGCAAGAGCATTACACTGATAATCGGCACCCCTCCTGGCGGCGGGTACGACCAGTATGCGCGGACGCTTGCCCGCCATCTCGGAGGGTTCATTGCCGGCCGTCCCAACATCATCCCGATGAACCTGCCGACCGCCGATGGGGTGGCGGCAGCCAATCGCCTGTACAACGTGGCACCCCGCGACGGCAGCGAGATGGGTACATTCCATCGAGATATTCCGATTCTTCCGTTGATCGGGCAGATGCAGGATATCGAATTTAATGCCGTCAGACTCGGCTGGATTGGCAGCCTGAACAAAGAGACCTCGATCTGCATCTCTTGGCATACCAGCCGGATCAAGACGTTCCAGGATACTTTGAGCCATGAATTTATTGTCGGCTCGACCGCAGCGGGCGCCAGCCTGGACTCGTTCGAAGCGCCGCTGATCAATGTTTTCCATTCCAAGCTCAAGGTGGTGTCCGGCTATCGTGGCGGTCCGCTGGTCGACCTCGCCATGACACGCGGCGAAATCGACGGGCGTTGCGGTGTCTCGTGGTCGAGCCTTGTCGTCCGCAACGCCGACTGGTTCAGAAACCGAAGCATCAACATTCTCTTGCAGTTAGGTCTCGAGCGGCGCGCCGACATCCCGGATGTCCCGCTGCCACAGGAGCTTGCGTCGAGCCCGCTAGACAAGGCGGCGCTCGAACTCCTGCAAGTCCCTGCACTCCTTGGCCGGCCTTTTTTAGTTCCGCCGGGCGTTCCACCGGAGCGCCTTGCAGCATTGCGGGCCGCATTCAATACCATGATCGCGGACCCAGCCTTCCTCGCTGACGCCGCCAAGCAGCGCATGGAAATACAGCACGTAACCGGCAAGGAGCTTGCCCATGTTATTGCGCGTGCCTACAGCGCTAATCCGCAAGTGATCATGCGGGCGCGCGAAATGATGAAAATGCCGGATCGAACATAGCCCCTTCGACCAGCCACGGTCGGGTCAATACACTGCTTTGTCTTTGGCACGAGCGCAAAATCGGCTGTTCCATTGGCCAGGTCAAAATTGACAATGGTTGATATCCTTATGAAAATCCTGACCAGCATCTCGATGACATGCGATGAGTCTGTACAGTGTTCTTTGCGTGTCTCTTCGCGTCTTCGAATACCAGCAGGACACGTTCACGTCATCCATTCGACCGAAAAGCAATTATGAACGCACAAATTACGCAAAGGTTGCTTCTCGGCGCAGCCATGCTGGCGGCCGCGGTTCTCGGCAGGGTCTCTGTTGCAGTGGCCGCGGATTTCTATGCCGGCAAGACCCTCAACGTCTATATCGGTTTCGGTCCAGGAGGCGGCTACGATCAGTACGGTCGGCTGTTCGCGCGCTATCTCGGACAGCATATCCCCGGCCGTCCGACCATCATCGCGGAAAACATGCCCGGGGCCGGCGGGCTCAAGGCGGCGATGTTCATGGACGCTGGCGTCAAGAAGGATGGCACCGACCTTGCCGAAGCGCCTTCAGAGCTTGCTCTCGACCAGCTGATCGGCGGCAAGTCCCCCAAGCTCGACGCGGCACAGTTCAACTGGATCGGGCGGCTCGCCGGAGCCGACACGCTGTATTTCACCTGGCACACATCGGAGACGAAATCCTTCGCCGACCTGACGCGGCGGGAGACGCCGTTCGGGTCGTCAGGATCGGGCACTACCTATTATGTTCCGAAGGCGCTGAATCATCTGGCTGGTACGAAATTCAAGCTGGTCACCGGATATAACGACTCCACGTCCGTTCTGCTCGCCGTCGAACGCGGCGAGGTGGATGGCGGCTACGGTCTGTGGTCGGACTTGCGCATGCGGAAGGCGGATTGGCTTCGCGACAAGAAGATCAATCCGATTATCGTGCTGGGAACGAAACGACTGGACGGGCTGCCGAGCACCCCGACCCTGACGGAGGTTGCGCAGACCGCCGAAGGCCGCAAGATGCTCGAACTGCTGACTCTGGGGCAACTCGGGCGGGCCTTTTTCACCGCACCCGGCGTTCCAGCCCAGCGAGTCGCCGAATTGCGCCAAGCCTATGCCGACATGCTCAAGGACCCCGAATTCCAGGCGGAAGCCAAGAAGTCGGGTCTAGTTATTGAGCCTATGTCGGGGGAAGAGCTGCACAACGACGTGGTCAAGGTGGTGCACGCACCTGAAAGCATCGTCGAACAGCTGACAAAAGTGATCGAGTAGGGGCCAACATGCTCAATCGGAGCAAGACATGAGCAAACAGGGACGTGTGGCGATCATTGGAGCCGGAATAGGAGGGCTCACTGCAGCGCTTGCGTTACTCCAGCGCGGTATCGACGTACAGGTCTACGAACAATCGAACCAACTCAAGGAGGTCGGCGCCGGCATCCAGATCAGCTCTAACGGCACCCGGGTACTGTTCGCGCTTGGGCTGGAGGATGCGCTGAAGCAGGTGCAGGTGCGGCCGCAGCGGCGCGAGCTTCGCCACTGGAGCACTGGGGAAACCTGGAACTGGTTCGATCTTGGCGACAAAAGCATCGAGCGTTTTGGCACGCCGCATCTGATGCTGCACCGGAGCGATCTGCATGGCTTGCTGTCTAATGCCGTGCGCGCGCTGAAGCCGGATGCAATCACGCTGAGCAAGTGCTGCGTCGACGTCAGTTCCACAGACACGCGCACGGAGGCCCGCTTCGACGACGGTGACGTAGTGAGCTGCGCGTATGTGATCGGCGCCGACGGCATCCATTCCACGGTCCGGGTCCGCCTGTTCGGCCCGAGCCGGCCAATCTTCACCGGCTGTGTTGCTTGGCGCAGCCTGATCCCGATGCAGAAGCTGCCATCGCATCTCACCGGCCTGGTCGGCACCAACTGGCTCGGTCCGCACGGGAATGTGCTGCACTATCCCGTGCGCCGCGGCGAGATCATGAATTTCGTCTCTATGAGCGAACGCAGCGACTGGCAGGTGGAATCATGGTCCACGGTCGGCACCCGCGAAGAGCTGCGCAACGACTTTCGCGACTGGCACGAAGACGTGCAGACCATGATCGATCAGATTGAGATCCCCTACAAATGGGCGATGATGATCCGCGACCCGATGCCGTCCTGGTCGAAGGGGCGCATCACGCTTCTTGGCGATGCGTGCCACCCGACGCTTCCGTTCCTCGGCCAGGGCGGCGTGATGTCGATCGAAGATGGCTACGTGCTGGCCGCGTGCCTTGACAAGTACTTTGAGGCACCATCGACGGCATTCGCACGCTATGAGGACATCCGCAGGGACCGCACCGCCACGGTGGTGCGCAAGGCGAGCGAAAATAGAGAGAGCGTCTTTGCGCCGAACCTCGCCAACAAGGAGCTGGTCGCGGAAGAGGTGGCGAAGGAGTGGCGGCAGGTCCGGCTGCGCGAGCGGATGGACTGGCTCTACAATTATGACGCCACAGCCATTGCCATCTGAGTCGGTCGTATGTCGCCGAGGGAATATCCTTTGATTGCACTGCGGAATTTTGGGCGGCATATGGTTGAGTTTGGTCAACTTCAGACATGCCGGGCCGATGGTGGTGGTGCTCGCCTGGACCTGAACTGTTCACCCGCCTATTACATTGGTATGTGGGCCCGCTTGATAACTGCGCTCCATTTGGCTTGTTCGGCTGCAAGATAGCTGCTGAACTGTTCCGGCGATTGCGCTATTGCGGTCGCTCCGCCGCGCGCGAGGTCTTGTTTGACTTTCGTGTCAGAAAGCGCGGCGATGACGGCTTTACTGATCGTATCGACGACGGGCCGCGACGTCTGCGCCGGAGCCAGCAAGCCATACCAATTATCCGCGATGAGCGCTGGAAACCCCGACTCTGCTGCGGTCGGTACGTTTGGCAAGGAACTCGCGCGTTCAGCGCTGTTGACGGACAATGCGGCCACCGCGCCGGATGCAATCAGGGGCAGATAAGCCGGAAGATCCGCAATGAGAACGTCGATCCGGCCCGCCAATAAATCGCTCATCGCGGTCGCGCCTCCGGTGTAGGGCACATGAACGAGGTCAATGCCGGCTTCAAGCGTCAATAGCTCGCCCGCCACGTGCGGCAAGCTGCCGATTCCGGTCGACCCATACGTCAACTTGCCCGGCCTCTGCTTGGCGGCGGCGACCAATTCGGCCAGCGAATGCAGACCCGACGCCCTCGAAGCTACAGTTATTTCGTACACCTTCGCGGCAAGCGAAATGGGCACAAAATCTCGAAGCGTGTCGTATGGGCTCTTTTTCGACATCGCCGAGCTGAGCACGAGCGCGCCGACGCTTGTCAGAACCAGCGTATAACCGTCGGCTGGAGCCGTCGCCACGAATTGAGTGCCGACCGTACCGGCGGCGCCGGGCCGGCTGACGACGGCCACCTGCTGACCGAGCGAAGCGCTCATCCGGTCGGCAAGGATTCTCGCGACAAAATCCGCCGAGCCGCCCGGCGGAAACGGCACGACAAGCTGAATGGGCCTGGTCGGAAACTGCGAGCCCTGCGCAATACATGGATGCCCTGACAGCGTTACCGCCGCCGCGCATAATCCAGCCAGCAGAAGCGCAATCCTCGTCATTGCCTTATTCTGCCTCGGCAGAAGCCTTTTTGCGAGGAGGCGCCGGACGAACCGACGCGGCGCTGTCGGTCGGCCCCATGAAACGCCCCGCACCTGATGTTCGTCCACTGATCCCCCGTCGCCGACAGACAAGGCCACCGATCATTGGCGCGAGGTGCCATTCACTGCCCTGACTTATTGCACGGCGGCTCGCCGCCCATGGGCGCCCCCTCAGAAAAAGCCGCCGGGCGGCATCCGGATCGCGATGCCTAGGATCAAGACGCCTAGCAGCATCGGGAAGGCTTGGTTGCGCCAGCGGATGCATTCATTATCGTTGGCGGGCTGCTGATCGATTCATGGCCGCTATCGTGGCTGTCAGAGCCACCTCCGGACCACCGCCGCTGATCGCCAGCAGTGCACTCCAGCGGATCACGAACCGAAGTTCACGACGACTCGTGGTGTCGCCCCCGGTGCGACACGTGCCATGGGCAGACGAGCCGTTCGATAAAGTCGACAATAAAAAACAGCACCGTGCCAATTATGCCGAGCAGGACGATCGCGGCGAAAACGCGAGTCGTTTCGAAGTTGCCCTGTGCCGCCAGGATGACGTAGCCAAGGCCCGCCTGCGAAGCGACGAATTCACCCGCGATCGCACCAACAAGCGCGAGCGACATGGCAACCTTCATCCCCGCGAAGAGGTGGGGCAACGCGCTCGGCGCGCGCAGCCACAATAACGTCTGCAGCTTGCCGCCGCGCAAAGAGCGAAACAGATCCACGGCGTCAGGATCGACGGAGCGCAGGCCCAGCACCGTGTCAACGACGATAACAAAAAGCGCGATCAGGAAGGAGATGGCGACCTTGGATGCGAGGCCTGTGCCCATCCAGATGATAAAGAGCGGTGCCAGCGCTACCTTGGGCACGCTGTTCAGAGCGACGAGGAGCGTATACAGCGTATTTTCGAGCAAGCGCGAATAGACGATCCCAACCGCAGCGAGACATCCGACTGCGAGCGCGGCGGCAAATCCCAACAACGTGGCGCCGACGGTCCGCATGGCGTTGGAGGTGTACCAGAGCGGTGCGTGTGCCAACTCGGAGAAAATTGCACTTGGCGCAGGGAGCAAATATTCCGGCGGCGATGCTGCCATGACGAAGGCCTGCCAGAGTACGAAGAACCCGACCACGACCAAGGCGACATGAGAAGCGCGCGTTGCGGAAGGTGATTGCTCATTCGCGTACATGAGTCCCTCGTAACATGCCGAAACCTTCGAAGATTTGCCGAATTCGGGCGACGTAAGTACCAAAATCTTGAGTTTCACGAACCGCAAGGTCGCGCGGTCGCGGCAGATCGACGGTCACTACATCAACGACCCGCCCGGGCGAGCGCGACATGATGATGATTTGATCAGACAGGAACACAGCCTCGGCAATGCTGTGCGTGACAAACAGGACGGTCTTAGCATCGGCGAGCCAGAGTCGCTGCAGCTCCAGGTTCAGTTCGTCGCGCGTCATGGCGTCGAGCGAGCCGAACGGCTCGTCCATCAGGAGCAGAGCAGGCTCCAGCAGTAGCGCTCGACAGATAGCGACGCGCTGGCGCATCCCGCCGGAAAGCTCCCACGGGAAGCGATTGGCGAAGCCATCGAGGCCGATGAGCTCAAGCAGGCGTTCGGCTTTTGGCCGCCATTGATCGAGCGGCTGCCGCCGGATTCGAGCCGGCAACAGAATGTTGCGGATCACCGTCAGCCAATCAAGCAGAACGTCGCGTTGGAACACGACGCCCATATCTTCGGGGGGCGTCGTGACCGCATCGCCGCGCAGCGCAATGGTGCCGGCGGTGGGCCGTTCGAGGCCAGCAACGCATCGCAACAACGTGCTTTTGCCGCATCCGCTTGGACCAAGCAGACTAACGAACTTTGCCGCACCGACCGACAGGTTCACGTCCTTGAGCGCGACAATGGGGCTACCGCGCGAAGAATAGACCTTTTCCAGGCCCTCGACCCGCAGGAAATTGTCTCGGGCGGAGCAAGGTCTCGTTGCAAAGCCCATAGCCTGTCCGATCAAACATCCGTCAGCCGTGATGATTGCCGAATTCTGCCGTGCTGTATTCCTCACGGGCACCCGGTACTCCAAGCCCGTAGGGACGAAACCGGTCGCCCGCAACTCAATATGTCTAGCTCCCGCCCAGCGATTTGATCGTTTTCACGTCGAGATAGTCGTTGGTGAAAAAATCCGCCGGCTTCCAGCCCGGCTGGATTACCTTGGCGTTCTCCATCGTGGCGATGGTCGCCTTCCAATCAGCTTCGGACTGCACGCCAATAGGCAGGCCGGGGGTCGTCTTGCTGACCAGGAACGGCGCGCAATTGTGCAACTGCTCTCGGAGTTCCGCGGCGTCGACGCGGTCGTTCGGACGCGCCCTTAGGATTGCCTGAACGCCTTCCTCCTCGTGGCCATTCTCGATATAGGTCCAGGCGGCCGAAACTGCCGTCGCGAAGGCGCGCAGCGCCGGGCCCTTCTCCTTGAGCGCTGCTTGCGAAGCGACGATACCGAAGCCCGGAAGGCTGAGACCATAATCAGCGAACAAAATGGCGCGGGACTTGCGTAGCTTGTTCACTACAATCAGCGACCCGACGGGTGACCCGAACATGCCGTCGACGCCGCCGCTTGCGTAGACCGAATTCCTGCTATTTGGCTCGATGTTGACGAATTCGACCTGATCGCGGGTTAGTCCGCCCGCTTTCAAAAATGAATCAAGAAACGGCCCCTCGAACGACCCGGCCGTGTAGATAATCTTTTTGCCCTTGAGGTCGGCCGGCCCCTTTATCGGCGATTCCACCGGAACCATTAACGCCACGTCGCCGGTGCGAAAGAAACCGGCGATCGATGTGATCGCCATACCCTTCACCCGGGCGAAGACCATGCTGGAGAGTGCCGCCTCGCCGGCGTCGTATTGTCGGCTGCCGACGAGCTGGATGGTGGTGACCGATCCCGTTCCCGGGGTCAGCGAGACATCGAGGCCGGCGTTCGCATACCACCCCTTGGCGGCAGCGAGATAGAACGCCGCCTGATAGCCTGACGTGAGCCATGACAGACGCACGCTCAATGTATGGGCCTGATCCGCCGCCAACGACGGCGCCGCGCCGAAAGGTAACAGCGCGAACGCCAATACCACAGTCAAGCGCGACAAGAACCTTGCTCGAACCATGTGACACCTCACATTAAACCGGCATGTGCAAAATCCATGCCGCTTAGCTCCTGGTCATGTAGCCAGGTTCTCCATTAGCGTACGGCCCTCATAGGCGTTTCGGAAGCGTCCTCGGCGACGCAACTCAGGCACCAGAAAATCGACGACGCTCAGGAGATCCCGCGGCGTTGCCACGGGATGCGCGAACATGAAACCGCCGCGGCTGCCGGTCGCCTCGAACACTTCTTCCATGTAGTCGGCGACCTGCGCTGCGGTGCCGGCGACAGTGCGGTCATATGCGGTTGCGCTCTTGAGTCCGTGCTCGAAGAATTCGTCGCGCGTGATTTCGGTGTCGGCTCCAATTTCATTGGCGAGCTGGTGGACGAAACCAACCGGCGAGGCATTGATCGCGGCAATCTGGTCGTTGAGTTCTTTGAGCGTGAACCGCCCGGGAAGCGTTGAAAAATCGTACCCTGCATTGTGCGACAGATATGCGCCGACCGCCTCGCCGCGCGGGACCATGCGAAGGATATTCTCCTTGCGCGACAGCGCCTCCTGTTCCGTCTCGGCGACGATCAATGAAACGCCCCACAGAATACCAACGCGCGCCGGGTCCCGCCCCGCCGCGACAAGCGCCGCATCAAGCTCGCGGCGATGCCGCTGCCGGAGGTTCAGCGCCTGGCTCGACGCGAATACGTGGTCGGCAAAATGCGCCGACGCCTTTATGCCGCGCGATGAAGAGCCGGCTTGAATTAGTACCGGCCTGCCCTGCGGCGATGGGACAACATTGAGCGGACCGCGCACTTTGAAGAACTGGCCGGAATGATCGATCGGGTTCACTTTGCTCGGGTCGGCGACAATGCCGGATTCGCGATCCCACGCAAAAGCGTCCGCCCCGACGCTGCTCCACAACGCCTTGCAAACGTCGATGAACTCTTCCATGCGGTCATAGCGTAAGTCATGCTCCATGAGTTCATCGAAGCCGTAGTTCGCTGCGTCGGCGCGGCGTGTCGAAGTGATCACGTTAAAAGCGATCCGACCGTTGGTGACATGGTCAAGCGAGTTGAGCAGCCGTGCGGTATAGAACGGATGCATGAACGTTGAGGCGTATGTCAGGCAGAATCCGACATGGTTTGTCACCCGCGCCATGAGCGGGATCCATGGGCTGACGTCGTGTCGCGGCCATTGAATGCCCCAGCGGACCGCAGCTTCTTGCGAATTCCGCCAGGTGCTAGGAATGCCGGTGCCGTCGCCGAAGAAGATCATATCGATGCAGCCGCGTTCGGCGATCTGAGCGATCTCCTCATAGAGGCCGACGTTGGGATAGACACGTCCGGTCCACGATCCGGGCACACGCCATCTTCCATCGAGATGCGTGTACGAGAGATCAAATGCCAAGTGAATCTTCTGCTTCATCCCAAAGGCCCTGCAAGCCAACCGCGACCAACAACATATGCTTCTCAGATCGCATATCGGGGCTTCTGATGGTCGCAGCGACTACCGCTTGAGCTTGACGGTGATCCGCGATGATGAATAGGGCGAAAAGCAAGTGACGACAAGCGCGAAAGTACGCGATTAGCGCCGCGCCGTTCGCAAACTGAGGAAGAAGTCCACCCTCTTCACTGCATCGCGCGCAGCGATTCGTACATTAGCCTCGCTGACCGCACGTCGAACAGCTCGTTAGCGCTGCGACGAACATCGCATGTTCAGTGGCGATTGGGAGGAAGGCGGCATCATTCTTGGGGTTGATCTTTCCCCGTCGCGTCGCAGGCGGCGGGTGAAACGACGACCCCAATCCCCCCAAATGCCGAGGAAGCATGCCTTTACTGCGATCCAGAAGCTCGCTAACGACGCACCATTAGGCTACACGTCAATTTTTCCGAACCGTATCGAAAAACGCTTGAACTGATCGCAGCAGCTCATCCTTCCAATACCGGGCATCCATATGTTTCCATCTGCCATGTGCGGCTCTCGGAAACCTTAGCGAATATTTGCAGCGCGCTTTCCCTTGCTTTCGGGCATCGCGCGCCCCATCCAGATTTCGTCCTGTACCAGCGCCTCGCAATTTTTGCATTTGCCGTTGTTCCGCAGGCATATTAGGTTGATTGGCAAGTACGAGCAAGGCGCCGACCGCTTCGTTGCGGAGAAGCTCTAGTGAATTTAGCCGACCTAATCGTCGAGAACGCGACCGCTGGCCTGTTTCGTGTGCATCGCTCCGCGATGACGTCGGCAGAAGTCCTGCGCTTGGAACAGGAAAGAATTTTTGCCCGCAGTTGGCTCTATGTGGGGCACGATTCCGAAGTACCTGAGCCCGGCGACTACCAGCGCCGTGTGGTCGCAGGACGCCCGCTGATCCTTGTAAGGGGACGCGACAATGTCATTCGCGTTCTGATCAACAGCTGCCTCCACCGCGGCGCGCTGGTTTGCCGGATCGACACGGGCAACGCCAATGCGTTTCAGTGCTTTTATCACGGCTGGTCGTATGACACTGCCGGCAGGCTAATCGGTGTCCCGGACGTTGAGGGCTATTCGACCGACTTCAGGAGACTCGAGCAGGCGCTCATGGCGCCGCCGCATGTCGACAGCTACCGCGGCTTGTATTTCGTGAATTTCGGCGCGGCGGCGCCATCGCTACACGACTATCTTGGCAATGCACGCGAGCTGATCGATTTAACCATGGATTCCGCAGAGCCGCTCGGCGGATGGAAGGTAATTAGAGGGACCGCAAAGTACAGGATTCACGCCAATTGGAAGCTCTTGGCAGAAAACAGTACAGACAACTACCACTTTCGGACCGTGCACCGCACCTATACTGATTACTTGGCCGAGCGGCGCGAGCGTGTCGGAGCGCCGGCCCCTACTGTGAATCGCATCACCAATTCGCTGAGTCTCGCCCTTGAGAATGGACACGTTGCCATGCTCACGCGGTCAGTTGGACGCCCAATAGCGAATCCAAGCCCCGTCTGGAGCGAGGTGGTGACCGCAGAGACTGAGCGCCTAAGGAAGGAGCTGACGAAGATCTATGGTGAAGAACGCGGGTTGCAGATGGCTACCGTCTCGCGCTTCCTGATCATCTTTCCTAACCAGGCGTTCCAAGATACCCAGTCTGGCTTTCGGATGCGCCAATGGTGGCCGACATCGCCGGGTGAGATGGACGTCAATCAGTGGGAGTTTGTACCTCGCAGCGAGCATCCTGACATCACTGCGTACCGGCTGGAGGGAGCCACCATGTTCCTGGGGCCAGGTGGCTTCGGCACGCCCGACGATATCGAAGCGCTCGAGTCCTGTCAGATCGGATTTGGTGCCCCCGAGGTCGAATGGTCCGACATGTCTCGCGGGATGCAGCGTGTACCGCGTTCCGACGACGAACTGGCCGCGCGCGGATTTTGGCGACAGTGGCACGCGCTCATTCAAGGCTTTGATGGTGCCGCGCGGACCGGTGACCCAACGACTACGAAATCAATGCCGCAAAACATGGAATTGCGCGCGTGAACGCCGACGCACGAGCTGTATGTGGCGTGTCTGCTAGCCAGGAAAATCTGCTGCTGCGCCTTGCCGTGGAATATTTTTTGTACGAGGAAGCTGCGCACCTCGACAACTGGCGGCTCGACGAATGGCTGAAACTGTTTACCAATGATGCGCGCTATCTGGTCCCAGCGGTCGATCTTCCGGACGGCGACCCGGCTCGCGACATGATGTTTGTCGATGATGATTACGAGCGGCTCAAGGGCCGGGTTACGCGCTTGAAGAGCCGGCACGCTCATCGCGAATACCCGTCGTCGCGGACACGGCGATTGATCACAAATGTGCGCCTGACGCGGATTGCCCCGAGCGAGGTAGACGCCGAGGCTTCGTTCGCCGTCTATCGTTCGCGCAACGAAATCATCGCGCCCTATGTCGGCATATATCGCTATACGCTTGTCCGCCTGGACAGCGGCACGTTCCTGATCCGCCGACGCAGGGCCGAACTGGATCTTGAACGACTGACCGATCATGGCGCCGTGAGCATTATCTTGTGACTGATTCAGCCGCGCTGCCGTTACAGTCATGAACGCCGATTTCGACCAGAGGCAGACCTCGTGAGCGATATTCTCGGTATTGGCATCACCCACTATCCAAGCTTCCTGCCTCGGGTCAGCGCGCCCGGCTCGCTGCGGCGTATCCTGCAGGATCCCGGCCTTCCCGAGCGTTATCGCAAGCCGGAGGGTTGGCCGGAACGCATGCGCCAGGAATGGGCTGATGACGAGGGGCTCAACTTCGCCGAACGACACCGGCAAGCCGTCGTGGATGCGATGCGCGAGGCCCGCGCTGCGCTCGACGCGTTCAAGCCTGATTTTGTCGTCATCTGGGGCGACGACCAGTACGAAAATTTTCGCGAAGACGTGATGCCGGCGTTTTGTATCCTCGCCTACGACAGCGTCGACATTCAACCGTGGCTCAAGAGCGAGCGGCCCAACGCCTGGGGCGAGGCCAAAGACACCACGTTCCAAATCAAGTGTCATCGCACCGGCGCCAAATATCTGGCCGGAAAACTGATCGAACAAAATTTCGATGTCGCCTATGCGTACAAGCCGCTACACAAACCGCTGAGCCACGCTTTCACCAATTCGGTGCTGTTTCTCGATTGGGACCGGCGCGGCCTTGACCTTCCCATCGTGCCATTTTCGGTGAATTGCTATGGGCGGCGGGTCATCGCCGTGCAAGGCTATATCGAAAGTCTGGCCAACCCGATCCCAGAGCAAAACCTTGATCCACCCTCGCCGTCGCCTTCGCGCTGCTTCGATCTTGGCGCGGCCTGCGCCAGGAGCCTCGCGTCCAGTCCGTGGCGTGTGGCGCTCGTCGCTTCAGCGAGTTGGTCACATGCCTTTCTCACCCGTAAAAATTCGTTTCTCTTCCCGGACACTTCTGCCGACCGCAGGCTGTTCGATGCGCTAAAGGCTGGCGACTATAAGACTTGGTATTCTGTGGGCCTCGATCAGATCGAGGCTAGCGGTCAGCATGAGATGCTGAACTGGTTTTGCCTCGTTGGCGCCATGGCAGAACTCGGTCGCAAGCCTGACCGCGCCGAGTTTTTTGAATCCAACATCATGAATTCGAATAAGGTCATTACTACCTTCGCGCCATAGCCGGTGGCACAGGCAAATCCAAGTTGGACTCATGCAACAATCCGGTATGACGCTCGGTGCACTCGGCGGCCCGCACACCTTCAATGCGCAAGCGGCGAAGCGGCTTGTGCAGCACTATCCCAAGTTCGGCGATATCGTCTACTTCGGAACCTCAGAGGCGGTGATGCAGGCGGCTCTCGATGGCGACGTCACCGCCGCATGCGGCCAGGAGCAGACTTCGAAGGATGGCTTTCACGCTGGTATGCATGCGCGAATTGCCGCGCCTGGGTCGCGGCTCCACGTGGTTGCTGAAATCGCACAATCGTATCACTGCTCGTTGTTGGGCAAACCCGGGGCGCGACGAGAGCAAGTGCGGCGCATATTGGGGCATACCGGGTCCATCGCCCATAGCCGATCATGGCTGGAACATAACCTGCCCGACGCGGTGATCGAAATTGTCGATACCAACTCAATGGGCGCTGCGCGCGCAGTGCTCGATAGCGACGGCTCAGTCGCATCCGTCGGCAGCCCCGATTTGGGCAAGGAGTTCGGACTTTGCGAACTCGCCCGCGAGATCGACGGCGGCAGCGCGGTGAGCTACTGGGCCGTATCGCTTGAGCCGTTGTTTGATCCAATGCCCAATCGTTTAGTGATCGCCGGGCGCTTTCGCGGCGAAGCGGACATGGGGCGGATCGTCTGCGCGCTCCGCGATAACGGCTTCGATCTGCACGCTGTTTTTCCGCGCGCCACTGGCACCGCGCTTTACGAATACGACTATCTGTTTCGCTTTTGGGGCACCGGCCGGCTAGATGCCGTGCAATCGGCCCTCAGCTGCTTTCCATCGGTGCGCCTCGCAGGTGCTTGGCGCAACGCCGCGGTGCTGGACAAGTAATCGGACCAAATGAACGTTATGTCTCCTAGGCTCAGTGGCAAAATTGCTCTCATTACTGGATGCGGTCCAAATATCAACGGCGGCATCGCTTACGGTTTTGCCGATGAGGGTGCCAAAGTTGTCTGCGTCGATATTCGCGCCGATTACGCTGATAGCTGCGCGCGCGCCATTCGTAGCCGCGGCGGTGAGGCTATCGCAGCGACATGTGACGTATCGCGCGAGGAGGGGGTTCTGGCGGCCTTGGACAAGGCCAAGAGCACATTCGGCGTGATTGACATTCTGATCAACGGCGCCGTTCTGCAAATCCGCAAAGGCGTGCTCGATCTAACAGCGGAGGAATTCCGCCGCCAAATCGATGTGAGCCTGATCGGCGCTCTGCTCTTCACTAAGCATGTCGCCCGCGACATGATCAAACACAAAACGCGCGGCAGCATCATTTCGATCATCTCGACGGAAGGGCATCAGGGCAATCCTGGCAACGTCGGCTATGGGACCGTGAAAGCTGGACTGCTCAACTTTACCCGCAGCGTCGCGATGGAACTCGCGCCTTACGGTATTCGCGTAAACAGCCTGTCGCCGACCGGCACCGATCCAACCGAAGGTCTTGAGCGCGCTGCGGCCTGGGACGTGCCCTGGGAAGCCGGACTCGGACGTCCGCCCAACCCCGATACCACGTCGGGAGACCAGGGCGTACCGCTAGGCAAGCGTCCGAGTCCGCGGCACTATGCGAAAGGCGCCGTGTTCCTCGCCTCGGACGATGCTGAAATGATCACCGGCTTTGATCTGCGCATCGACGGCGGTACGGTCGCTCGCTACTGGCGATGGAATCCCGGCGCCAAGATCGTACCTGCGGATTAGCTGGCAGCCGTTCGGCCCACGGTCGCGGGGGAGACAGTCCGAAATCGATCCTCGCCCAGCGCGCGCCGATACCTGCGGGCCACCTTAGTTTTTTGTCAGGAACGCAGAGGTAAAGAGTTCATCATTGGCCGGCCTGGACTGCAGAAGATGCATCTCAACGAACGTTTCGTCGAGGAGCTCGATCGCCTGGGGGTCGAATGAGCAGTTCCAGATGAAGCCCTTCTTCTCATAGTCATAGACGCGCGACATGATGGAAGGTGATTTGTTCAGCACCTTCGCACTGATCTCGACGGTCGCCTCCTCATGGGTACGGATAAAGTCCAGCGTTTCGAGCCAGGCGGCGACGAAGCGGCGCACCATATCCGGATCGGTCTTTACTAGATCCTTGCGCGCATAGACTGCCTCGGTAATAAAGTGCGGCAGCAGGTCGCCGAAATTGTAGATCTGATGAACTTGCTTTTCGGCTTGAAGAGGGAAGTCGGCCTCCGTGGCAAGCACGACCCCGTCTACTTGATGCGTCCGCAGCGCCGCCAGTTGGGCCGGCAGACCACCGAGCGACACTGGCGTGATGCCGTCCGCGCCCCAGCCTAAATGCTGCGACAAATGTTCGGCGAGCCAGGAAGTGAGGGATCCTACGGTGGTGACAGCGAGCTTCTTGCCCCTAAGCTGCTCCACCTTGGTGATCGGGCTGTCGTAAGGCATGGAAATGCCGAGGCTGTATGGCGAGCCATAATAGGCGCACACGCCGATGCCGGCTCCGCCCTTTGCGTTGAACGCAAGGCCGGGCCCTGAACCCAGGCCAAATTGAATGTTCTTAGCGAGCAGTCCTTGCTGTAGCTTGGCGTCGCCATCGAAGCCGACGACCCTAACGCTGTCGAAGCCATGTTTCTTCATAATGCCTTCCTGAACAGCAATATCGATAGGCGTAAAGGGCCAAGCGAATGGGACTGCTTTGCCCACCGCAATCGAATCCCCGGCGTGGGCGGCTGCGACCGCTCCATTCAGCATGATCGCCGCGACCGCAGCAGGCATCAGAATGGCTCGTTTGACACTCATGGCGCTACCTCGTTGGTTCGCAGCAGTTTCGTCCTTCACGCGGCACATTGCCCGTACCGGAGTTCTCAGGCAACGACGACGTTCGTTTCCTACGCCCCTGGCTGTGGCAAATCCCGACTTAGCTGTTGTGTCGGCCAGACGGGGTCCGTGCGGTACCGAACTAGGCTGTGGTGCTACGGTTGGCCACAAGCAATCGCGTTGCATTGTCCCAAAGGCGAACGCGTCGGCTGTTCAGGCGCGTCTATCAGCATAAAGCCATAAGGAACGCGATTCACGGAGCCATCAAATGACGATACGATTTGCATTTGCCGACCCTAGGCCCCCGCTTTATACTTGCTGCTAAGAATTGCGGAGAACGGCTGTGGCACTATCGTCGTAGCGCTCTCGATTTGGAGGACCGCAATGCCATTGAAATACAGGAAGCATGAGGCGAAGGACTGGGCGCGCCAGAACTGGCACGGCCTCTGCAACGTGATCATCCCGAGCTACAGCTCTGACCTCAAGCGTCTTAATGAGTCTGGCATTCGCCACGACGTGCGCCGAAATATCGAGCTCGGTTACTGGGGCGCCCTTTTGGTTTCGGAAGCCGCGACCACCGATGACGAATACATTGAATTCATGGAAATCGCGGTCGATGAAGCAAAAGGCAAGCAATATTTTCTGTGTCATGGTT
>Ga0187784_10000371_pt1 | contig 32552 bp, 33 predicted proteins | sample 1015_SJ02_MP15_2_FD_132964 | JGI IMG/M metagenome (GOLD analysis project Ga0187784, IMG submission 132964) | Tropical peat soil microbial communities from peatlands in Department of Meta, Colombia - 1015_SJ02_MP15_20_MG | ecosystem: Environmental > Terrestrial > Soil > Wetlands > Peat | place... | reverse complement strand
TCTTTTTCGGTGTTGGTGACGATCCACTCGATGTCATCGATTCGCTCGACGAGCGCGCTCGTTCGCGGTGCCGCTCGCGTGGCGTGAAAATACGTTCGGATTCTATTCTTCAGTGAGACGGCCTTGCCGATGTAGATGATTTTTCCGCCGGCGTCCTTCATCAGATAGACGCCTGGATTGCTTGGGAGGTTGTGAAGCCTCACGGTGACTGCAGGTGATGACATCGCTATTAGTATCCGTTCAACACTCGTTTGAGAAACTCGCCGGTGTACGTGCCAGATCTGGCGATCGCCTCAGGCGTTCCCCGCGCGACGACATATCCGCCTTCATCGCCCCCCTCTGGACCCAGGTCGATGATGTAGTCGGCCGTCTTGATCACGTCGAGGTTGTGTTCGATAACGAGCACTGAATTCCCGGCATCGGTGAGCCGGCCGAGCACCGCGAGCAGTTTCTTGATGTCGTCAAAGTGCAGGCCGGTCGTCGGCTCGTCGAGAATGTAGAACGTCTTGCCAGTGCTCCGCCGGCTGAGTTCAGTCGCAAGTTTCACGCGTTGTGCCTCTCCACCAGAGAGCGTCGTCGCCGGCTGCCCGAGTTTTATGTACCCCAGCCCCACGTCGTAGAGCGTCTGCAACTTTTGTTTAATGCGCGGGATGTTCTCGAAGAAGTGCACGCCCTCTTCGACGGTCATATCGAGCACGCCGGCGATATTCTTGCCCTTATAGCGAATTTCAAGAGTTTCCCGATTATAGCGCTTCCCTTCACAGACCTCACACGGCACGTAGACGTCGGGCAGAAAATGCATCTCAATTTTTATGATTCCGTCGCCCCTGCACGCTTCGCAGCGGCCGCCTTTCACGTTGAAGCTGAACCGGCCCGGTCGATAGCCTCGGGCCTTCGCGTCCGGAAGCTGTGCGAAAAGGGCCCGAATGAAATCGAACACCCCCGTGTAGGTGGCGGGATTTGAGCGCGGCGTCCTCCCGATAGGCGACTGATCTATCGTGATCACTTTGTCGATGTGCTGAATGCCCAAGACATCATCGTGGTCGCCAGGTTTTGCGTATGCGCTGTGTAACTGCTGGGCGAGCTTTCGATGGAGAATATCATTGATAAGGGTGCTTTTTCCTGATCCGGAGACCCCCGTGACGCAGGTGAAGATCCCGAGAGGAATCTCAACGTCGATGTTCTTGAGGTTGTTATGGCGCGCCCCGACAATGCGTAGCGCGTGACCGTTCGTGGCGCGGCGTCGCTTCGGCACTTCGATTCGCTTAACGCGGTTAAGGTACTGTCCTGTCATGGACTCAGGATCGTTTACGATGTCACTCGGGGTACCGGTCGCCACGATGGCGCCTCCGTGCTCTCCCGCACCGGGACCCATGTCGATAACGTAGTCCGCTGTACGAATCATCTCCTCGTCGTGCTCGACCACGATGAGCGTGTTGCCGAGGTCTCTAAGGCTCTTCAGCGTCCCGATGAGCCGCAGATTGTCCCGCTGGTGAAGACCGATGCTCGGCTCGTCAAGGATATAGAGTACCCCGACGAGGCCTGAACCGATTTGCGTCGCGAGCCGTATGCGCTGAGCCTCACCGCCTGAAAGGGTCTCGCTCGCTCGGTCGAGCGTCAAGTAGTTGAGGCCCACGTTCTGCAAAAAGTTGAGTCTTTTTTTGACCTCCTTGATGACCTCAGCAGCGATGGTCATTTTTCCGTTGGAGAGGTGCAAGCTGTCAAAGAACAAGTGCGCGGCGTCGACTGACAAGGCCGATACATCGGCTATCGAGCGATCGCTGATGGTGACGGCGAGAGCTTTCGGCTGAAGACGTTTGCCGTTGCACGCATCGCACGCACGGAGGCGCATATACTTCTCGATCTCGTCTCTAACGTACTCAGAGTCGGTTTCCCTGTAGCGACGCGACAGATTCTTGATCACGCCTTCAAACGGCCTGAGAAAACGGACGTGACCGTGTCGGCCGACATAATCAAACAGCATTTTTTGGCTGCCCGAGCCGTATAGCAGAAGGTGTTTCTGCTCATCTGCAAGCTCTTTGTATGGCGTTTCAAGGCTGAATTGAAACTGTTTGGCCGCACTCAGCAGGTACTGTGGGTAGTAGTCACTCGTCGATTTCGCCCACGGCGCTATGGCTCTTCTGACGGGGAGAGATTTATCGGGCACGATTAAGTCCTCATCGAGGGTTTTTTCAAACCCCAGGCCGTGGCATGCCGGACACGCCCCGTGCGGGCTGTTGAACGAAAACATGCGCGGCTCAATTTCTCCCATGTTGATGCCGCACTCGGGACACGCGAAGTGCTCACTGAAAAGAAGCTCTTCGGCGCCGGCGACGTCGACGATAACTACTCCGTCGCCCAGCACGAGAGCCGTCTCAAGCGAGTCTGCGAGGCGTTGCTGGTCTTCTTGAGCAAGAGTGAGCCGGTCGGCGACGACCTCGATTGTATGGCGCTTGTTCTTGTCGAGGTCGATAGCTTCATCAAGTTCACGCACTTCGCCATCGATGCGCGCTCGTGTGAACCCGTCGCTCAGCAGGAATTCCAAAATCTTCCGGTGTTCTCCCTTTTTGTCCTTGACAACTGGGGCTAGTATCGCAATGCTCGTTTCATTGGGAAGGCGCATCACCTGATCGACGATTTCTTGCACGGTCTGCTGGGCGATCTCCTTGCCGCACTGCGGGCAGTGAGGGGTTCCGACGCGTGCGAACATGAGCCTTAGGTAATCGAAGATCTCGGTGACCGTTCCCACGGTGGAACGGGGATTCTTGCTGGTCGTTTTTTGGTCGATCGAAATCGCCGGAGACAAGCCGTCGATGTGCTCCACTTCCGGCTTCTTCATCTGACCGAGAAACTGCCTGGCGTACGCGGATAACGATTCCACGTATTTTCGCTGTCCTTCGGCATAGATGGTATCAAAGGCCAGCGATGACTTCCCTGAACCACTGATCCCCGTTATGACCACAAACTTATCGCGCGGGATCTCAACGTCGATGCTCTTGAGATTGTGCTCTTTTGCGCCCTTGATACGAATGGATTCCGTCACCCTACGCCCCTCCTTCGAGCGATCGAATCATGTCGCGAATGAGCGCTGCCCGCTCGAACTCAAGTCCGCGCGCCGCTTGCTGCATCTCCGCGTGTAATCCTGCAATCGTCTCTTCGAGCTCCTCTGCAGCGACGCTAATGGCGGGTTCTTCGTCGGGTACGAGCGCCGGTCGACGGCGTTCGACAAGCTCCTCGATCGGTTTAATGATTGTCTGTGGAATGATACCGTGACGCTCATTGTACGCTATCTGCAGCGCACGTCGACGGTTGTTCTCTCCTATCGCACGCCTCATTGAGTCGGTCATAACGTCCGCATACATGATCACGCTCCCGTTGACGTTTCGAGCGACCCGGCCGATCGTCTGAATGAGCGACCGCTCAGAGCGCAGAAAGCCCTCTTTGTCAGCATCGAGTATGGCCATAAGAGTGACCTCAGGAAGGTCGATGCCCTCTCGGAGGAGATTGATGCCAACAAGGACGTCGAACGCGCCGCGTCGTAAGTCGTACAGGATATCGACCCGATCAAGGGTGCTTATGTCTGAGTGGAGGTACTGCACCTTGATGCCGATCTCATGAAGGTGCTCGGAAAGATCTTCAGCCATCCTCTTCGTCAATGTCGTCACAAGAACGCGCTCGCTCGGTCGGTCACGAATTTCAGCGATTAGATCGTCGACTTGCTTGCCAGCGGGGCGGACGTCCACGGCCGGGTCGACCAGCCCGGTAGGACGAATAATCTGCTCTACTACGTGCTCACATTTCGCCAGTTCGTACGGTCCCGGCGTGGCCGAGACGTAGATAACCTGATTAACGCGCTTCTCAAACTCACTAAAGGTGAGGGGACGATTGTCGTACGCTGATAGGAGCCGGAATCCGTGGTCGACGAGGTTGTCTTTCCGGGAACGATCTCCTGCGTGCATGCCGACAAGCTGGGGGATCGTCACGTGGGACTCGTCGATGACAAGGAGGTAGTCTTCTGGGAAATAATCGATGAGGGTCGTGGGCGCCTCCCCCGCAGCGCGCCCGCTGAGGTGGCGGCTATAATTCTCGATTCCGCTGCAGTAGCCAACCTCACGCAACATCTCAAGGTCGTATTTTGTGCGCTGCTCAAGGCGTTGGGCCTCAAGCAACTTGTCCTGCGCGCGCAAGTACTCCAAACGGTCGGTGAGCTCACGTTTTATCGAGTGCAGCGCTTCGGCGTGCCTCGCGCGATTGGTGATGAAGTGTGTCGCCGGGTAGATAGGGAGAAAATCAAACGCAGCCGTCTTTCTTCCGTTGACTGGATTAAATTCGTAGAGTCCCTCGATCTTATCGCCCCAGAGCGCGATGCGATACGCGGTGTTTCCATAAGCCGGAAACACCTCAACGGTGTCGCCTCGCACGCGAAACTTCCCGCGGAAGAAGTCAACGTCATTACGCTGATACTGCATTGAGGTGAGCTTGCGCAAAATCTCGCTCCGTTTAACGGTCTCGCCTTTTTGCAACGAGAGGACGGACTCCTGATAGTCTTCAGGAGAGCCGATGCCAAATATGCACGAAACGCTTGCTACGACAATAGTATCACGCCGCGTGAGTAGCGATTTGGTAGCAGAATGCCGGAGCCGGTCAATCTCGTCATTAATGGACGATTCCTTTGCCACATAGACGTCGGTGTGCGGTATGTAGGCCTCAGGGCGATAATAGTCGTAATAGCTCACGAAGTACTCAACCGCGTTCCGCGGGAAAAATTCCCTGAACTCTTTATAGAGCTGTGCGGCTAACGTCTTGTTGTGCGCGATGACGAGTGTGGGCTTCTGCACGTGCGCGATCACGTTCGCGACCGTGAACGTCTTTCCTGAGCCTGTGACGCCGAGCAGCGTCTGGTGCCTCTCTCCCCCGTTGATGCCGTTGAGGAGCTCCGCGATTGCCTTAGGCTGATCTCCTGTCGGCTTAAACGAAGAGCTTATGGTGAACCGAAGGTGGGACATTATCGTACTTGATGTGGACTTAATTTAATATAAAATAAATTATTATTTACAAGCTATATTGGACGGCAGAGTGATACTCCAAGCTAAGCGCCACTACAATGTTTTTTCCCTCCGACCGGATATAACCTTATCTTAACGCAAATGAAACTAATACGGCCGCTAAGGAAACCCTTATACGCACCCAAGAGCATACTCTTAGTAAGGAGTGATCACTATGTGTACTGTCGGTGGCCCGTTTGGAAACGAAGACATAAAGCGGCTCGAATCGAAACAATACGCTTGTAACGAGTGCGGGTCGAAGTTCAAGGGCATAGGCAAGAACCCAGTGTGCCCATCGTGCCAATCGGAAGACATAACAGAGCTTGAAGCGTAGCAGTTAGCACACTACAAAACCTTTCGTAAGCGAGCCCTTTTTATTACGAGTGATAAACTATTAAACCAGGATGGAACAGCGCATACCGCTCGATGTCGGCGAGATCTTGTTTGTGCGCAGTGCTGACGGCGTGATCGGTGTCGTAAAGTCAGGGACAGTACGACAGATCTTTATTGAGACACTAGATGACGAGGTCGTAATGACCGTTGACCCCGAAGACCTCCTCGTTGCATCGGGCTTTAGCAACGATCGAGCGACCACTAACGCAGTTATTTGCACGCTCGCTCTCATCCGGGACTCAGGGTCTCCATTGATCGTTCTTCCCAAACATCATCCAGCGTCAGCACGACTCAAGGTCGTAGCATCTGTAGGAAAGCGCACTATTTTGCGCTGTGATATCCAAAAAGGGACGCATCCTGAACAAGAGGTGCTGTGCGGCTCAGTGGGATTGAACGGACTCGAAGTTATCTCGGCAAAAGGACACGTGGTGCTTCGAGGCGACGACTCGCTAACCGTCGAATGCAAGCCTTTTCGATAGCGTTTTCTAACGCTCGCACCAAGGCTTTGTAATGCAGCTCGAGTTAAGCGCACCAGTTGATTGCATAGCAGATTTTACATACAACTTTTACTGGCAGCATAGAGGCTCAAAGCTGGAGCCTAACGACCGGATTCCGCACCAAGAAGGGAGCGCATACGCCTATCGCGACGTCGTTGAAGCCCTAAAACGTGGTGACGATGTCCATGTCAGCGGAGACGTCGGCCATCGGCTGTGTTCAAGCTTCGGCGTCGACTTGCACTTTTTCTCGGGCACTGGAGCCCCAATCCCGGTAGGCGACGTGATTGTTGATGGCAACGTTGATACGCGCATGGGAATCAGTATGACCGCTGGAGCGGTGTACGTGGCCGGGTCCGTAAAGGCGCCGATCGGCAACGTGATTGAGGTCGTATCTGATCGGACCGGGTACAAGAAGTATCGATCGATCACCGATATCGTGTGCAACGGCCTCCACGACGATAAGCTTGCACCACCCAACGTCCTATCTGACAAACAGCTCACCGTATCGGACGCACTGGTTAGAGACACAGTTGGTGCACGGTGCGCGTGTGACGCACTGATTCGCGTTAAAGGAGACGCTGACTTGAGCACCGGCATTCTCATGCGGCGCGGGACAGTGATCGTGACTGGCAACGCCGGCATGAACTCGGGCGCTCTTCTCAACGGAGGGACGGTGATCATACGCGGGGATGCGGCTGCGTTCGCCGGAATTGACATGCGATCGGGCGTTCTCGTGATAGGAGGCACGCCTAAGGGCTATCTGGGGGCCAACAAACGAGGAGGCACGATTTACGCGCGCAGAGCAAAGGCGCTGCCACCCGCTCAGGCCCTAGCGGTCACAGGAAATGATATTGCACTTCTATCCGCGCATCTCGGCATAAGTCAACTCCACGCAATGACATTCAAAAAATTTGTTTAGCTCGCTACGACGTGCGGGCGGCCGGCGGCTCCTCTCCAATTTTCGGACGTGACGCTCCAAACAGTCGGCTTCTTAATAAGTGTGGCTGAGCGCGTCAAGGAAAACGTTCCAAAGCAAGATTAAAGAATGAGAGAGGTGATAAGAACGTCTATGGATCGCGAACAATATCTCGCAGCAATAACAACGGCCGCGCCACGCAAGGGACGGTATCTGAACCCCGACGATAACATTGTAAATGCTCTTGTTGATGGGATACTCACGAATAAGGAGCGTTACGGCTACCACTCTTGTCCTTGTCGAATGGCGGCAAACGACAAGGAATGGGACGCCGATATCATATGCCCGTGCGTTTATTGTGACCCAGATGTTGCCGAATACGACGCGTGCTATTGTGGCTTATACGTGAGTGAAGCGTGTGCCAAGGGGATAAAAAAAGTCCCCGAACACATCCCTGAACGGCGTCCTACTGAAAAGTGGCAGCGCTACTAATGTTACCAAAGAGGTAGGGCACTTAACGCGCATCTGCGCGGATAGCGCCGTAAGGATCTGTTTACCCTACGCGTTTTTTTCAAAGCAACCCGTGTTACGTAGCCCCTGTTATTCTCTAAAAAAACCCGGCTGAGAGAGATTTTATGCCGTCGGACCAAGTGCGCTTATGAGCCCTTGTGACGGCTCGTTCGCGCAGAGGGTTAAATTAACTTGAGAATGCCGATTTTAGGCTCGTAACACTTCCCTTCATCCATCAGTTCCTGCACGGCTTCTTCAACTTCGTCTTCGTCGAGACCTTGCGCTTCGAGCGTCTCAATCAGATGGTCGTACGGGACCCCTGATCCACCATCAAGCTCGTTCATTTTATGCAGCACGTGGTCCTTGTTCCTCGCAAGCGCCTCCGCCGCTGCGGAGTCTATCTGTGTCGTCGCCGCATCGGCTGTTTGCTCGTGCTGCCGCTCGTTTTCCCCGATCACTGCGTCGTCACTCACGCGGGCGCGCTGCGGATCGACGCTAGCCGGCGTGAACTCTCGTGGTTGGACAACGGTCTCGATTGCCGCAGCTATCACCGGGACAATGTCAGCGATCACTTCCGATCCGTTGTAAGAGAGCACTGCGCGGGTGATTCCGTCTGCGAGCGCGGCATTAATCCCATCTCCATCGAGCAGTTTTGTGCGAAGCGTATTGCCCTGCAATCCGGAGCTCAGGGCAGTCTTAAGGGCCTCAAGTCTGTCAAGCGTTCGCTCAGCAGTTGAGATAACCCAGTTGTTGCGGACTGTTTCCGTCGCTGGATTGATTTCCTTCGACCATATAGAGACGTATGTGGTCTCATCACGAGTATAGAGGCGCGCTTTTCCGAGGACGACAACAAACTGGGGCACATCTGCGTGAGCAAAAAAAGCGGCTGCCTCAGGCTGATATTTTCCCGCATAAACAGTGAAGGTCCCGGTTGGATCAGCTATGCGCGCGCGCCAGAGGTCGTCACTAGAGCGAACGTGCTCCACTTCAGTGAGCACGCCAACCACAAAGATGCGGTTGATCTTGGCACCCGTGGGAGAGATGACGCACGAGGCACCGCTCTCGTCATCTTCTTTCACTTGAAGCGCAGACTTATTAAACTCATAGGCGAACACGCGCCACGCTGGGTCTTGCGCCAATACGATTAGCCCTCCAGTCGCGTACTGAAGCGTTCGTTATGATAAAGTTTAGTATTGCGTCTGCGCGCCGGACTGCACCGTGAACGCGATGCTACAGTTATGCCACGCCCTGCAAATGAAGCGCGCGCGGGTGCATTGACCTATTCAGAATCCTGCAGCATACTGGCGTTCAGCACGCCGCATTACCTTCGGACAAGGCGCGCGCGTCCGAGTGTCACGCGGCCCGATCGTCTACTTTAACTGAGATGATGATACAGATGCTATATACCCGTGGATCTCATGACGAACTCTGTGCAACTCACTCGCCCGAGGATGTCTAATATGCGATTTAAGATGATCCCGCCAATCGACCTAGCACGCACCATGACTATTCAGATTCCCGCTTTAGAATGGGTGAATAACTCAAACGGCTATGGAAGATTGGTTAACGGTGTCACGCAGACGATCTGTCCGCACGCATTCAAAGGCCGCTTAGCCTGCGACCTCGACATGGAGGGCGTGTGCCCTAACGAGATGCATTGGACGCCGCTTCTCCGCCTCAAAAGTCACGACGCCTGCATACGTAAGCTTAGAGCCGTCTTTGCAGGATTATACTTCATGAACGGACAGGATCCATTCAGGTGCCTAACGCTCACATTACTCACCCAGAATAAGACTGCAGAGCGCGCGCGGTGGGCCTTCTGCGAACTTTCTAGGCGGTTCGGATCGATCACGCCTCAAACCTTGTGCGAGGCCCATCCACGTGAGCTCCTGCCCGCTCTGCGGCAGTGTGGGCCGCACAGGAAGGCAAGTTACCTCATTTCCATCGCGCGTGAGCTTATGCAGCAGTGGGACGGGGATATGTCGTGGGTGTATGATGAACCGCGCCGCGCGCGAGAGATGCTGCTTTCTCTGCCCGGCGTCGGCCCAAAAACTGCTGATTGTGTCTTGCTCTACGCCGCGGGACACGAAATCGTTCCGGTAGACACACATATCGAACGGGTTGCTCGCAGACTCGGATTCATTGAACGCGGTGTGATACGGCGCGGTCTCGACGTTAACGTTGAGGAGATTCGTGGAAGCAACACTTCAAAAAACTTGGCCAAAGAGGCGCTCGAGCACGACCTTGTTCACCCCGGCAAGAGCCATCTCCTTCTGATCCAACACGGATTTGAGTTTTGTCACGCGACTGCCCCTGAATGTGTCCCCTGTCCGATTCGCGAAGAGTGCACCTCGATCGACAACCGTTACAAATCGCTACTACAACTCAGCTCCCAGCAGCAATGACGACCGGATCACCGCTTGCGATCCCGTTTCGAACGCAAAAGCCTGCGTTCACCTCAACCACGTATTGTATCGGCCCGCTCGACGTGTAAAGCGTGCATTGACCAGTGGTACACGGCGGCACCGATTGGTAAATCTGGAGCACGTGTTTGTCTGCCGTTATAAACACGATATCGAGCGGGAAGCGCATGTTTTTCATCCAAAAACTCTGCTGTTCTCGTGTTGGGAAGATAAAGAGCATGCCCGCATTTTCGTTCAAATAGGTGCGATTCATAAGACCCATTTCGCGCTCCGCGAATGTATCGGCCACCTGGGCGTAAATTGTTGTGCTTCCTATCGTTACGCGGTAGGCGGTCGGCGGTTTCGACACGTTAGCGGCTGAACTGCTGTTTGTGACCGCGCTGCTTGGCGCCGCAGTCGTCACGGAGTTCGTGTTGGTCGGCGCGCCCGGAAGCGTCGTAACGCATCCTGATAGTGCGCTCAAGGTTATGATGCAGCACAGAACTGCGATGATTAGAGGCGCTCGTGCGCGCATCAAACAAACCTCGTTTTCATGATTTCGCGTAGCACAGTCGTAGCATAGCCTCCTTTCGGTAGAAAGAATCTCAGGTCGACTTTCATCCGATCTTCCGCGAGCTCATCAGGGGCGACGTCAAACCGGATATCTGCAGGCAAGAGGACGTTGCGCATTACGCCCTTTGATGCTAGTCGCGGACAGCTCTCGATAGCGAAGGCGTCAAGATCGACGCCTGCAGAGGCAATAACATCTCGCTCGATCTGACCGATGATTCCGTCTGACAGCTCGGTGTCATATCCCGGAACCGGCATTTGAACAGAGGCAGTTCCTGCAGCTAGGCTGTGGTTGATCTCGTGTGCGTTCTTTGGCACGACTGTTCTGACGCGCTCCCTGTCCGGCACCCACACCCGGTCACCGTCAAAAGCGACCGCAAGCGGGAACCCCCGCTCGAGTCGGCTGCTCAGCATCCTATTGAAGAGATACGATTGGAACGCGTGAACGAAAAGTTTCTGCAGATTCGTAGAGAGCACGCCAAGGGCGCCATCAAAGTCATTAGGATACTGCACAAGGTGGTTGAGCATCGCGCGCTCATAGCGTAGCCGCACAGGCATGCGCTTGAGCGCCTCTTTGAAGTCATACGTTTCCGCAACGGATCGCCGTAGCGCTTTGACGTCCTCAGGCTCATCGGGGAACGGCTTTCCGATGTAAGTCATTACCGCTAGCTCGACATCCCCATCAACAAGCGCACGCCCGACGACGTGATTGACAGGGCGGATTGATCCAAAGCGCTGAATGCCAAAGAAGTTAGGAAACCCGCGAACATTGCGCGTTTCCTCAACGACCCCCGAGACCGCGGTCGTGACGCCATGTTTAGGCCCCTCAACGGCTCTGACCGTGATAACAAAATCGTTACCGTCGAGGTCGCCCAAGGAGATCGGCCTATCAGATCGCCCTACCGGCTCAACGACGACGGTTCCAACGGTGAGAGGCTTGGCAAGCAGAACCGAATCGAGACTCATAAGTTGCGTGGTCACCGCACGCTTATCCTTCGTTCCGGCCCAACGAATCCTTCTCTGGCTGATCTGCAAGTGCCGCGCTAGGTCACGCGCCATGTGGTGCGTCTCTGTGTCCATCTTGGTCACTTTGACCACCTGGTAGCGTCCCTCCGAAGTGAGGCGGTGTCGGTAGACCTCATCGACCACAAAGTCCTCAGCACGCTGGCGGATTCGCCCGCCGATGCCGCGAGAGGTTGTCAGGTACATAGTCATTCCCGCAGTCACGTCGCTTTCTGGAACTGCTTTGGCGTCGCTCATCGTATTAGCCTGCTAGAGCAATTTAAGATTGCTCGTCACTTTATCTAGCTCTGCCTCCTTCGCGGGGCCGATACCGAGGGCGGTCACAGTTCCGGGCGGCACTTCGGTCAGCCCGGCATCAACGACGAGGGCCGCGACAAAGCCCTGCGCCTCAGCTATCGACTTAAGCTCATACATTTCCCTAAGCGTCGCAACCTTAAGCGCAACCTTTTTCTGCCCTTCACTAAACCAGCGACGTTTTGTGGCCGGATCCGAGCGCTCGTACGCGGAGACAGCAGCGTGCGCGAGCTGGACAGCCGCTTTTCCCGCGGTCAAGCGTAGGTCTGACCTTATGATGAGGCACTGTTTGTACTCCATGCGCGCTTCCCTGATACGGTCGATTAGCATGTGCGTCCTGACACGAGAGCCTAAGACTGGTTTACTATATAAATAGTAAACTCGTAAGCGCTTACAATCATGGAATACGATGTCGTCGTGATCGGCGCCGGTCCCGCTGGCTCAATGGCTGCAAAGTACGCCGCAAAAGCTGGCGCGCACGTCCTCATGATAGAGGAGCACGCAACCATTGGCCAACCAGTGCAGTGTGCGGGACTTATCAGCACGCGCGCGTTCGAAGGGTGCGAAGTGCCCGAAACGCTCAGCAGGCACGCCATCCGCGGCGCCAATATCCACGCCCCAGACGGCAATGTCCTGAGGATCGACGGCAAACGAACGATGGCGTACGTCGTCGACCGAGGCGAGCTTGACCGAGCGATGGCATTGGAGGCACTTAAGTCAGGGGTTGCCTCGCTTGTCAAAACGCGATTTAGCGGTTTACGACGGCAGGGAAGCGACATGATCATCACCGCACTCAGCCAAGGCGAACCGATCGAAATACGGACTCGCGTGGCGATCGGGGCGGACGGACTACAAAGCGCCGTCGGGAGACTTGCAGGATTGAAGCGCGTGCGAACGGTGTTCACGTGTGCACAAGCCGAAGTCTATGCGGACGTCGCGACCTCCGATTTCGTCGACCTATACTTAGGACAGGACGTAGCGCCGGGCTTTTTTGCCTGGGCAATACCGACGCGATGGGGAACAGTAAGAATCGGACTCTGCTCGACTGACCGGTCACTTGACCGACTCGGCCCCCTGATAGAACAGCTTTCGCCGCTCTCCGCGCCCTCGCTCCTACAATTCGCTGCAGGGGGTATACCGCTTGGACCGCCGCCGTGCACGGTCGCGGCTGGCACCCTGATCGTTGGAGACGCTGCCGGGCAAGTTAAGCCAACAAGCGGCGGTGGTATCTATCCTGGGACGTTATGCGCCAAAATCGCAGGGACCGTGGCGGCAGAAGCAGCTGCACGCGCGAACACTTCTAAGGAAGCCCTGATGGCGTACGACACGCGCTGGCGCTCCGAGATCGGCCGCGAACTCGAGACGGGATTGCGAATCCGTGCGGGATTTAGCAAGCTCAGTGATGATGATCTCAACTACATAATAAGGGCTCTTGACGACCAACTTACGTTGAACATCATATCGAAGTACGGTGATATGGACCATCCGTCCATCGTTCTCCGCAAGTTGCTGTTAAGTACGAAGGCGCCTCGCTTGTTGAAGCTCATGAGGCCACTCCTGAAATTGGGGGTTATGAAAAGGGGCTCATAGAGGCTAAATCAAGCAAATAAGAGCTTTAATGCCTCGAACGGCGGTTAGCGCTGTTTTAGCCGCTATTTGGAGATTGGTCAAAAGCATTATTTCATAGTAGAAGAAAGGAGAGCATAATGGATGTACAAATTGACGTGCAAGCAAATCGCCCAGAGTTCTCTATAAATCTAACGCGCGTCGGCGTGACGAACGTCAAAAAACTGATTAAGGTTACGCGGCGTGACAAACGCCCAATAATCTTAGTTTCTGAATTTGACTTGTTTGTTGACCTGCCCTCGGATCGCAAAGGTGCCAACCTTAGCAGAAACTTTGAGGTGATGGACGAAGCGTTGGAAGAGGCGCTAAATGCGCCAGTCTATGAAATAGAACAATTTTGCGGTGACGTCGCTGAAAAGCTGCTCGATCGACACGAGTATGCATCACGTGCAGAAGTGCGCATGCGAAGCGAATACATGGTAAAACGCGAAACCCCTAGCACGGGCATTACAACCCAAGAAATTGCCAATATCTTCGCGGAAACGACGACGTACCGCACCAATGACAGGGGACACCGCACACGGCGGATGATTGGCGCTGAGGTCGTCGGAATGACCGCGTGTCCGTGCGCCCAAGAGCACATCAGAGAGCAAGCCGAGATGCGCCTAAAGGAGCTCAACGTCGCGCCCTCAGACATTGAGGCGTTTCTTCGAGATATCCCTCTTGCAACCCACAACCAGCGTGGGCGTGGAACAATCGCTATAGAGGTCGGCACTGGCTACGAGGTGCCGCTCGACACGATCATCGAGATCGTCGAAGAATCGATGAGCTCCAAGATTTTTGAGTTGCTCAAGCGAACCGACGAAGCTGTCGTCGTTGAAACCGCTCACAAGAACCCCAAATTCGTGGAGGACTGCGTGCGAGTCATGGCGCACAAAGTAGTCGAAGCGTTTCCGTACCTACCTGATGACTCCATTGTCACCATAACGCAGCTCAACGAGGAGAGCATTCACCGCCATAACGCCTTCGCAGAGCGCGTCGCGTCGCTCGAGGAGCTTCGCCAAGAGCTAGCCCTCGAGCAGGAAGTAGAAATAAAAGCCTTTTGTGAGACTTAATCCGTTAGAGGGGCTTCGATTGGAACCCCGGGACCTTCTTGCCGAAATTGCCACGGTCAACAAGCGAATACGCGAAGCTGGTCGCGAGCGACTTGAACTTGTCGAGCGCTTCAACCGCGAAATTCGGGAGCTTATACGCGACTTCGAAGGCACGCCAGATACATTTCGGGTGTATCTCGATCTAACGCGGCGTCTTCAACGAATAACGCGGCGGGTCGAAAAAGCACGCTCAGATCAATCACTCGACTACGCAGAGCAGCTTGAAAAAGCGCTCAACGTGCTCAAGAAGCGCCGTTTTGAAACTGCCGCCAAAGAGCTTGATCGAATTCCGATTTTGGGGCTTCTCGCAGAGCAGCGTCGGCTGTTTGAGGAATACAAGAAAGACTACACAGCGCTGCGCACTCGCTGTGAAAGCGTCGAAGCAGAAATCCGCGAGAAGGGCGCTTACTACGAATCTTTGCAAAACATAGATGTCACCTTGTTTGACGAGCTAGCCGCTTTGAAGGAGCAAATTGCAGTGTATAACGACGGCGTCAGCACATTCTTAGAGACGTTCGTTAAGCAAACCCCCGTCTTGGACGTCCTCAGAATAAGTCTCGACGCGAGCTATCATCCTGAGCTCGGGTTCCCACCGTCGCCGAGCAACGAAAACGCTGAAAAACTGCTCTCTCTTGTGCTGAGCGAGGGCCTCGCCTCACTCCCCCTCTTCCGGCTTCTCGAGTATGCTAAATACTCGGACAGCAAGCTCTCGCACTACGTCGGAGATATAACAAGCTTCAGGCAGGTCCTAGAGTCAAACGTTGTCTGGCTCGAATCGCTAGATGATATCAAACGGCGAGGGGCGCTGAAGCTCTCTCTCAAAGAGCCGGGCGTATCTCTTACCGTGAAGATCCCGAGACTTATCGCTTTTTTGTCGAAATTAAACGCCCCAACTGGTCTGCTTACCTTCTTGCGCAAAACCAAAAAGCTCGTGACGAGTGGACGGTATGAAACAATACGTGCAACGAGCGCAGTTAATTGGGAGCACCTAGAAACGATCCAGCATGGTGCACACATTGACGGTCTAAGAGCTTTGGAAGATGAGCGCGCTCGTTTAATGCAGCAGCTGAAGGACCTGCAAGAACCACGAGTCGTGGAGATTGAGCTTGCATGATTGAGCATGTAGCGCGATCAACGAGCTCGGCATACAATGCTGATCGCTCCACAGCCTCTTCTAATAAACGCAGTTGCCCCGCCAAGCAACTTTCTTATAGTTTCGATCGCTATTTCCGTAACGGTCAGCAATGGAGACAGTTTGCGATGGCGAAACATTTTCTAGTGAATTTCTCACGACCGCACGTGAACTTGGTGCGACGGCCGCCCAAGTGTTTGATGCTACGCTCATAGTGGTTGACGAACGCGTGCGACTCAAATGCAGCGTTCCCGTCTGTAGGAATTACAACGTGTGTTTGATGTGCCCCCCGAACGTAATGCCCCTAGACGAATTCAGGAACGTCCTAGCGCGATTCCAAAAGGCGCTGATTATCCAGATTGCGTACGACGTGCCTACATGGATGCTCGAAAGGATCCACGAAGCAGAAGATCTTGCGACGCTCTACACCGATGAAGCTTATCTCAAAGGGTGGGATCAGACGTATCTAGTAGCTAAAAATATGCTAGATACGATCGCCGCCCGTCTTGAAGCTGACGCATTTAAAAAAGGCCTCAAGTTCGCTGCGGCGTTTTCGGCCGGAAAATGCACGCTTTGCGAAGCGTGCGCGAGTGTAGGTAATCGTTGCCGCAACCCGTACAAAGCGCGGCCGTCGATGGAGGCGATGGGCATTGATGTTGGAAAGACGGCACGCAACGCTGGTCTGCCGTTTGACGAATCGGCCTCCGATCGAATCGTGTTGAATGCTCTCGTCTTGCTTTGCTAACCGTACGCCCGCACAAAGTGATGGATGGTAACAGAATTGCTGGAACCGCTTGAGACGCTAACTATTAACGAAGCAACTTGGAACGACTTCGACGCTATACTGCGTGTACTTAGTATTGTCGATCACGAATTTGTGCCCCCGCTTACAGAAGGCGATAACCTGCGCGTTAAGATATCACGCATTTTGAACGACAGGCGGCGGAGCTGGATCAAAGCGGTCAATGGTGGAAGGATTGTCGGCGTTGTCGCTGTCATCTACCATTATAGACGACCTCAGCTCGGACTTATCGAGACGCTCGCCGTGCTGCCTGAATTTCGGCGGCTCGGCATCGGCAAGAAACTGGTTCAATACGCCATGTCAAAGCTCTTCCAAAACGGGATGGACGCGGCGCTCATAACCACGTGGGAGACCAACGTCGCGGCCGTAACGATGTACCGCGAGTTGGGATTCAAGATGATCCTTCGAAAAAAAGTCGATGGCTCGTACTTCAAGCTTTTTTTCGCGCGCAGTTTTGAACAAAAGGCTCCTTCGCGTACTAGTTTCTGGCGATTTTGGAGCCGACCGTAACGAAACAGATCAGCCATTTTGTTCTGCGACACTTCCCCCCAACAAATTGGATCTGAAGAGCCAGACTGAGTTTCGTGCAACGCGGATAGATTCGTAGCTCGTTCAAAGGACCCCTGTTGCCGGCCCGACACTTCACTTCCGTGACTACCGTGCTAGGTCCCCTCGCATCTCACCGAGAGCACCTTAATTTGTCGCTTTCCTGATAATCTTCACGACCCGTGCGCCCTGCTTAAAGGGTTCGTGCTGCCTCTCTGAATATATGAAGCTCGACAGGCACGTGGCGCAAAATACTGGGTTCCACCGGGCTTACATTGGCCAGTCAGAAGCGATCCCAAATCAAACGAAATAGGGGGACAGCAAAGAATAATATTGCTGAGCATTCATATCGACCAACATGGAGCGCGGGACTCGCCAGCGAAAAGAGCGCGTTTTGAGGTAGGGCCTTGCGGCGAAGCCCGGCTCCTGCTGCATCGACACATTAAACCGTGCACCGATCGTATTTAACGATTTCGTTTCTGTTTTGTCCTTCTTTTTAGAATCTGGACTCGAAACAAAGGTCCTTTCTTCTGCCACGGCAGATGGTTTGGTAAACGCGCGGCGTTTTGTCCATATCCACGAGCGAATCACGGAGCTTAGGGCCATTTCTACGTGTGAAATCCGAAAAAAATGTTTTACCTGCTATAAATAGTTTCTAGTTGCATTTCGACTGCCGTTACCAAGCCACATGGCGAGCTGTGCCAACAGAGAGCTTCACCAAGACCGTTTTGCAAAAAGCAGCTATGGTTATTACCTATTCAACAACAGAGCTAAAAAAATTGTTACTTTTTCTATCGAGAGACGAAAGTCAATTGTTCTTGAACGAAGGCTCGGGCTCAGTGCACCGGAAACCATGCAACGTGTTGAGTGGAAAACTCAGTTCGCGGTCGATATGCTCAAGTATGAAGCGTTCATACTACGGTGTGACTGAATCAAAACGAAGAATGGATACAGTCTTACGTCGTATGTGTAGTGATTTCCATGCCGTTACACAAAGTTACGATTGCCATTTCAGACGAACTTCTGGCCGCTGCCGACAAGCAGGCGAGCTCTGAAAACAGCAGCCGCAGCAAGATCGTCGCAGCAGCGTTAGAAGAATACTTAGGCACAGCGCGCGAGGGCGAAGGCACTGCAGACGACGACCTAGGAATGTTGATGGTGCCGCGTGAAACGGTGACGCGCCTCGAAGCTGAGCTTGAAAAACGAGAGCGAGAGCTGCGCCATAAAGAGGAACTCCTGTATATGAAAACGGACATGATAGAGCGACTGACGGCGCAGTACGAGAGCTTCAAACAGGCGCGAGACGACGAGATTAAGCGGTATGAGACCATCGCGGGGTTCTACGGAAGTGAGTCGAGCAAGATCATCGACCGACTGGTAGACGTGAGTGAGATGCTTACGCGCTTGCTGCCGGCTACTGTATCCCCGACGCCCCCACCCCCAGGTGGCGAGAGCCGAGCTGAAGAGGTGCAAGCACCCTTGCCGGAGACGGAAAACGAGCCACCGAAGCGGTCGCTATGGCAGCGACTGTTTCGACGCGAGACTAAGACGGAAGAGGTAAGAAGACTATAACGTACTTAAGGCAACTACCAACAAAAAATGACTCCCGTAGTCAGAGAAACTGACGCATGCTAAACAAAAGCCTTGGATCCAATCTAAGCAGGCGTTTCAAGGCCCCTTTCATATTCAGCTCTTCCGCTGTTATGCCCGTGAATGCGTGAAAGATCCGGTTTATTTCATCATCTGAGAGAGCTACTACGAATTCTTTGACTCGGTACGTGCGCTTGCGTGATTTGCCAAACGAACGATTCCACTCAGTTTCGTATTCTCGAAGCACTCGGACCGAGGCATCGTTTTGGCGCACCGCTTTGTTCGCAACCTGGCCGGCGATCGTTCCGCTTTGGAGCGCCGCCATTATGCCTCCGCCAGTTATCGGGTCAGTGTGATGTGCCGCGTCACCCACGAGCATCAGCCCGTTGCTCACCGTATGTGCAAGCGCGTCGCTCACGGGGCAGGCCCCCATAACCAGTTCGACCGGTTTTCCCCCAGGAAAGCGCCGTGCGACAAACTCGTTGAGATACGCCAGCGGGCGCTTGCCGCCCAACTTGCTTCCGAGCACCCCAAGTCCGATGTTGCCCGCGCCGTCTCCTTTTGGAAATGCCCAAGCGTATCCGCTTGGCGCCGCGGAGCCAAAGTAGAAATCGAGAGTGTTGTCAGTTAGTTCAGCGTTTTGCATGTGATACTGGGCGCAGCTCTCAATGTCCTTCAGCTTGAGCGTGGTGTTTATGCCCGCCCACCGGCCCACCTGAGATTCGACACCGTCGGCGCCTATAACGAGCTTGGCGCGCACTTCAAAGTCCTCGCCAAGGCGGTTAAGCTTGACACCTCGCACCGCGCCGTCTTCCAGAAGCAGCCCCGTTGCGCGCGTGCGCACCATAACGTGCGCTCCGGAACGAGCAGCGTCCTTAGCTAGTTGTCGATCGAAGAGCTTGCGCTCTAAGATGATGCCAAGCGGTTCTTCCTTCCCGAGCATCTCCCCTGAGACTTCAACTAGCGTACCATCAGGAGCGCTAGCCCGTACTGCCTTGACTTCGCTTGCCACCCACTGTCTGTCAAGTTTTACGTATTTTTCGAGCGATGTGTGAAAAACGAGCGGCGTTTCAACAAGAGGCACGGCCTCTGCACATCGTACAGGCGCTCCTATCTCTTGCCGTTTTTCTATCAGCAAAACATCACTCTCTGCAGCTGCGTTCTGCGCTGCAACCGACCCTCCTGGGCCTGCCCCGACGATTATGATATCATACTCTTCTTTCATACGCCGTCACTCTGGCAAAGCCCTGCGCGATCGACCCAGACGTACGCCTCGCACCGTTTTCTTGTTTGTTGATGCTTACTCACCCTCCTGCCAGCAAAGACCGTCTGTATGCCGATCGCTGCCCCTTAATCTCTAGCCGCTGCTGCGATCACCGCTCATCCTTAGCCAAATAGAATGGCGAGGAATGTGATCACCCCTTGTAGCAGCTTCACGATGGCCTTTAGCCTCATTCTAATACGGATGTAAAAAGTGTTGCTCGCAGTCGACCCGCGGTTAGATGTACCCTTTTCTCCTCAGCCAGTCAGCTTGTGGCGGAAGATATCGCCAGACCACGTCCGCCTTTTCATCTTGAACGCTCCAAGGTCGAATAATGATTACGTCGCCCACACGCAGCCATACTCTTCGTTTCATCTTACCTGGAATTCGCCCCATGCGGGTTTTTCCATCCTGAGAGCGAACAGTGATTCGGCTTCCTCCGAGCATTTTTTCCACCGTTCCAAAGATTTCATTTTGATTTTTTCTGGGTAATCTCACCTTGCTTGGTTGTTCTTCGATCAGCTCAACACCTCATTTGATATTTCATTTTCGCGGTCTCTCTTTAAGTTGGTAGACGTGGGCCTTTATATATCCCGCGTCTGCCTGAACTCTCTCGTTCGCATTTTGTCCAGCTCGCCAAAAAAAGCACGAGTTTATAAAGGAGACATCGGCATGGACCTACAGATGTGGCAAAGGGCGCGATCTGGTTAGTGGGAGATATCAAGTCAGAAGTTACTCGCGCTACGATAAATGCAAGGCTGACCACCGGTGGATCTAAGTGAGCAGCGAACCGAGTCGCGCGCAGGTGTTTTTCACGGTGCTGTTGGGATACCGCCTCGGACGCCCTTACAAACGCTATGTAGACAGCTTTGGTCTAGCAGGTAATAATGTGTTGCTGGACTACGGATCTGGCTCGGGTCGGATATCGCGGACTTGGCCGAACGCTGTTGCCTGGAAAAGGCCACTTGACGTGCGTCGATGTTTCTAAAGTGTGGACGGAGACCATACAAAAAAGGCTGAAGAAGTACGCCAATGTGGACTATAAGCTTGGTGAAATAAGTGCATTTGACATAACCGATGGCGCCTATGACATAATGTCGTGCACTTCGTGTTGCACCACGTAGAGAAGGACCAGCGACAAGAAAAAGTGGATATACTGGCACGAAAGTTGAAGCCGCGGCGGGCTCTTCATTCGCGAGCCAACTCGAGCGGAGCACGGCACATCGCCAGCCGAAATCCGCGCCCTTATGTCCGGGGCGGGGCTCTACGAGCGCGAGAGCAGAATGGCCAGATCGTTGTTGATGGGCGAAGTCTTTGATGGAGTGTTCGATAAGACGCCCTCGTGATGTAGGGTACCACGCTTAGTGGCTTGCCGTCGTTTCCAAGAAATGAACTGTGGTCGGCCACACGGATGACTCAGTATTGAATCTAGGCTTTGCCGCATAAGAGGCTTGCCGACGCAGAGAGCCCAAGAAATCGGGTGTCCCATAAAAGAGAGCATGCTCGATACGTACTAGTACAAGCTGTAATTAACAGGGTTATCGCAACCGAATAGTCACGACAAACATCTAGATTAGAGAGACGCAGCATCCTGCTTTTGAAATGGGCACTTTGTTAAAACGGTTAGATCTTGCATGTTAGCTTTAAGCCTCAATATCCTAGAGACACTGAGTAATTTCGTTATTTCCGTTATTGAAGAGCTTGGGTACGCCGGCGTCTTTGTTGCCATGGGATTAGAGAGCGCGTGCATCCCGCTGCCAAGTGAGGTGATCATGCTCTTTGCCGGCTTTGTTGTGTGGAAAGGGGGGCTTACTCTGATTGGCGTGGCACTCGCCGGTACGGCCGGCTGCGTCGCCGGCTCACTCGTCGCCTACTCCGTCGGTGCATACGGAGGTCTACCAATCCTCGAGCGGTACGGCAAATACGTGCTGATACGTAAGAGTGAACTTGATCGGGCACACGCATGGTTTGGGAGATATGGAGAGAGCGCTGTTTTTGTTAGCAGAGTGCTGCCGATCGTGCGAACGTTCATCTCCCTTCCAGCCGGGGTTGCCAGGATGGACGTGAAGAAGTTCTTTATCTACACGGTGCTGGGATCACTTCCTTGGTGTTTTGGGCTTGCTTATCTTGGCGTCCTTCTAGGCCCCCACTGGTCGGATCTTGAGGCACTCTTCAGATATCTTGATATCATCGTCATAGCGGGAATAATCGGCCTTGTCGGTTACCTGATCTATCACAGAAAACGGATTGTGAGCCGAATACACTCGTGAAGATTTGACTAGTCAACGTCGCCATAAGATCGCAAACCAAAGGCTCGCACCTTCATTTTTCTCTGTACGTGCTTTATCGCGATTCTAGCTTTCTTTCTTTTCGCTTGCAAGGTATGCATGCGGTTACTCTCCAAGTCGTGCCTGCTCACGATATAGCCCAACCGACAAAACGTTCAGAAAGTGAAAGAAAGGAAAAAAGGGCTTGATTACAGCCCTGCCCGCTCAACGATAGTGTCTGCCGCTTGCTCGGCACTCACGAACGGGTAGTCCTCATACTCCAGCAAATATTCTGCTAGCTCAACTGTCACCGCAACGTCGTCTGCCTTAAAGCACGTGTCAGAACCTGCTGACATGGCGTTCAGGAGCTCTTCTGGCGTATGTATGGGGAACTTCGCTCCCGAAAGGGCTTCAATGAACTGCGAACGGATCTCTTCTTTGATACTCATTTTATCTCACCTCCGGAAACTTGATGATCGCACCATGGGAATGAACTAGACGATTTTTTTCTCCGGCATTTGGGCCCGGAGCGACGTCACACGCGTCGGTGAGGCGTTGCAATAAGGCTTTGACCCTGGCATCCAGCTGAAAGTCCTCCTCGATTCTGTACGAGCACGAAACCGGCGTGCACGATTCGTTCGGCTGAACAAACACTCCCTCACCCTCGAACGCCCTTTCGTGCATTCCCCGTACAGGTGGTAGTAACAGTTCACCACTTTTTCTAGATGGTCTGTGTGTATCGCGCATAACCTCCTTGAGCGAGGCTTGCATCAGACCGCCGATATACATTTCCTCTGTGTTCTCCTGGGCCACATTTCCTCTCCTGAGTTGTTACATCGAATTGTCACGCCGAACAGTGGACGAAAGCAGAACGAAAGAATCAAAAAACCATTTATCAACGGTGAGTGCGTTATGAGGGGAAAAATGGTCAGCAGCTCAAAGACGGCGTCAGTCTACATGCAGTAACGCGCTCACCAGCTATACGTCGATGTCACTTCAGAAATACACAGTAACTTCCTATTTCCCGTGCCTATATCACAAAAAAGTCGCGTCAGGAAACTCTTCGTTCGTCGAGCACCTGTGTGCCATAGGCGGCAAACAGAAAAAAATAGAAGTTATTCTTCCGAATTTCCTATCTCGTGACAACAGTAAGGAGGGCGTCATGGAGTGGAGGTAGCAGCGCTGTGACGTCTCGCGCTTCATCGCCTTCGATCTTTCTTCAACGTCTTCGATCCGTTTCTGACCCTTTTAGTCTTCCTCCTCTTCATCGTCTTCGATCCATTCATGAACTTCTTCCTCGTCGTCTAAGTCAGGAGTTATACGCACGTCCAGTGACATCTCTTTCTCACCTCCATATGTGGGGGCGCGTCACACAGCTTCACTTTAATCTCATGAAACAATAGAATCTCCTTTCCACTATGCATTATTGATTAAGCGGATCCGATCAGAAATGAGAGGAGCTTCCGCCAAACATTGGGCTCCCCGGACCGAATCCAGCAAAGAATGAACTGACTTTCTTAACCAGACAAGAAAAATGAGTTTCTAGTTTTTGAGTGCACGTCCAACCCGCGAGTTTTTTGCTTTAGTGAAACCTGTTAAAGCAGTTTTCCAGCTTTTCAAGCGTCTCTTTCATAGCCGTCAAATCATTTTCTCAGTGCGCTAACTTACAAAGAGGTTTCTAGAGTAAAAGCTTAAAAATGGCTGCAGCACGTCATGCTGGCGTGGCCACATTTTAGTCAAAAACGGAGACATAGACAAAAAAGGACTACTTCGCTTTACGGTTTGTTTTGTTCGTCTACTCTGACAATTATCCTTCTCCTTTTTCTTCAGGCCACTATTCTGAGCAACCGGTGTATCAAATAGCTGCGTAGCTTCTCGCTAATTGATGTGCGTCTTAGTCAAAAAGGAGATCAAAGTCCGAATCATCGTCGCCTTCGTCGCGGTCAAACGTCTCTTCAATACTAGTTTTAGGTCTGAGCGGATGACTAAGAGCGTGCGGTTTGTAATCTTCAACGATTTCCCGTATAATCTGTTCTTCTGAGACCTTTTCTCGGACGATATCTTCCGTTGCGACAGCGCAGTCATTAATCGTGAAAGGGTATTCTGCGTGCGATTTGCCTGTTTTCTCGTCTATGCTCGTTATCTCCTTACCTAAGCGGATGCCGCTTGAAGAGATGTCCGCACCGGCGGTATATCCGAATTCTAACCGGTCTTCAAAAAAGACCATGATTGAGCTGTGAACATGCCCCTGTCTGACTTCACCAGACGGGCTAAAGATTACTCTCCGCCCATGTCTCTCTAATTCTGACTTGAATGCTTCAAGAGCGGGGTTGACTGTCGTCTCGTAGAACTTGCTTGCAGCTGACGCATATCGTTGAAAGGCCGCTAGCGCTTCTTTATATCGATGTTCTTCCTCTTTAAAGAATTCATTTAAGTCTCGTTTCCAATCCGTCATGCGATTCTCCTGGAGCAGCAATATCGTTTCGGCTAACGCTTGGTTGTGGTAGTTCTCTTACTTAAGAGGCCGAGCGCATGAGCCTGGCATGGAGAGGTTCTTTCTGTCTAGCGCAAGCACCAACTGACACGCAGTTTATAAGCCTCACGCAAACAGCTTTGCTCTAACAGGCGGTGCGCGGTGTTTAAAAATCCTCCTCGGCCACGCCGAATCATATTTGGGTGCACTCACGCTCCGGCTTTCGAGTCACATAGCGCTTGCCGAGAGAAATCGTCATCGGCGGGTCGTGTCCGTACTGATACAGTACTTACCGGAGGGCCAAAGTAGTCTGCAAGATTTGGGCCCGGTCTCGTTTCGTCAGCCGTCCGGTGATAAAATTGAGGAATGGAACGGCGCGTTTGAGCTCTACGGTTGAGAAATGGGTGCGCGCGACGTTGAGCACAACGGTCGGGTCAACGCTCAGACTCAAGTGGCATATGGCACTCATAAGATCGTAGTCCAGTGCACGTTCGATATTCCCGGTCAGGCGAAGATAGTCGATGAGGCAGATGCCGCGTTCGAGTGTCGCTAAGAAGTTATCACGCCGGATATCTCCGTGAACGAGTCGGTGTCGGCGCAACTGTTTCACGATCCTGAACACGGCGTTGAGATTGTGGTCAGTGAGTTCGACGCGCTCGAGCGGCACTCCGTTTACGAATTCCATGAGTGACACGGCTCCCGTGGTCATCTCGAACACGCCGAGTGGCGCGGGCACGAAGATGTTCGCTCGTTTCGCTACCGTGAGAAAGCGTGCTTCGTGCTGCAAGAGCTCAAGTGCGGAGGGGCTGCCGTCGAATGAGATGTCGACGATGTCGTTCCGTGCGAAGCGGGCGTTCTTATTCGTGATGATGTCGTGATGGGTGTGTAGCCCGTCAGCGGTTACCACTTTTGCTAGGTATACGCGATCATCGTTACCGACTCTCGCTGCCACCTTCAGTGGAATAGAAACCCAGTGTGTCCCAGCGGAGAACGGAATGACTTTTACCGTATCAAGGTCGAAGTTTGTCGTGAGAAGGCGTTCGAGCTCTCCGTAATACCCGCTGGCTATGGAATTTCGCAACTGACTCGACGGGTTTGTCATTTGAGTGGTCATAGGATCACATCGTGGGAATAAACAACTCTTAGTTTTGCGTTAAGACCGCATTCCGATCCGAAATCGCAATGCAATCAGACGGAATGCGACGCGAACACGAGTAATCCCATTCGCAGACTGACAAACGGTTGCCATTCACATCAAAAACTAAGCTAGTTGCTGTTCTGGTAAACGACGATCGTAGAGATGCTCGTGCGAGAGTTTAAAGCTTATGATTTGTGTCTTGCCTTTGATGAGTGCTTCTCTAACACCGTCAATACTTGAACAGTTTACCAGGGTCGCAGCATTTCCAATCTCTTGAGCAGCGTGTGCATCACTTGAGCCAACTACAGGCTTGCGATATCGCTCGGCAAGCGCTCGGGCGAGCATATTTTGCGATTCCAAGGTTTTCGCGTTGAACGCCTCAATCATATCAATCCGTTTTATGAGCACACTCGGCAGCAAATTTTTCCCTTCCCTGTAGGGATGGGCCCACATAGCCACCCCGCCCTGCTGTTTTATCTCTTCAATTACTTCACTTGCGTCGCGCGATTGTATTTCTTGCGTCAAAAACAGGCCAATTATATCTGCTTTATCTGTGGTCTCCACTTCAGACCCAACTATGACAACAAAGCTGCGATCGGTGTTGACCTTCAACGTTTTAAGCCCGCCGCGAATTGTATCGTGATCGGTTACCGCGACACCGTGTAGCCCTTTTTTCTTTGCCATCTTAAGAACGGTCCTCGGTTCTATGTTAGAATCTGGCGAATCTGCTGAATGAATGTGAAAATCCACAATCAACCTCTCTCACCTCCTTCCCATTTCTCGTTATATTGACGACATTCATATTTTGAGTGCGTTCGGTTGAGTGTAATCGCCCAAATCGGTCCTCCGACCGCACACTTCTTTGACGTCTTATTTGACCGTTGCAGATCGCTTTAATTCTCAAAAACTAATCAGAAATAGTTTGCGCATATACTTTATATAGTTACAGCTTCCGGGAAGGCGTTATGCCATTTAAATGACGACGCGAACTAGACGCACAGTTAATACGATAAGTAAGCTACCCGTATCTTAAGCACATCCCGAACATGTATTATATCCTTACAAAATTACGCGCGAAATAGTTGAATGGTCAAAACAGCGCGATTGTTAATAACATTCAGTGGCGTCGACGGTTCCGGGAAGAGTACCCTTGCTCAAGCACTTATTGAGCAGCTCAATAGCAAGGGCGTTAAAACTGAGTATTTCTGGTGGTTTTCTGCCAATGACTCATTCCTCGGAAAAATCGTGGGCTCGGTGGTCCAGAAACTTGCCAAGCCTATAGAATATAACTCTGATGGATTTCCGAAAGTCGGTCGGATACGGGCGTTATACCAGTTCCTCGTCCTCACGGACTTTTTATTGCACGTCTGGTCCTCGTCAATTTTGGGCAAGAATCTCGTCTGCGATCGCTACGTTTACGATATCGTCGTTTTCTTTGCAACTGAGTTACACTATTCCGAATCTAAAGCCAAAAACCTGATACGACTACTGAAGAGCGTTACGCCAAAACCGCTTATTAGCTTTCTCGTCGATGTGCCTGCTGCGATCGCTATGCAGAGAAAGGACGATATACCTTCGGGCGAGCAACACGAAAGGCTCCGCAAGCTATATTTTGATCTTGCCAAAGGCGACGCCACCGTGAAGTTCGTTGATGGCTCCAAACGCCTTGAAGAGGTGAATTATGATGTATGGGTTCAAGTGAACGACCGTCTCAGCAGAATCATGAGGCGTTGAAAAGCTTTGCATCCAAGGGCTGCTCTTTGCCCAATGCCGAGGTTCAAGATTGCGGCGTGTGATTGAGTCAAAACTACCTTAATTAGCTATTTCAAGTGCTCAAATAGTTGTTCAAACTTGCGAACGCAACTAACTTAACGTCCAACTTTCATTCTCGCGTGACTCTCTCAAGCTAGCAATCAAGCACATAACTTAGGGCCTTGCCTTGGGTCGATCGCGACGCCGCGTCAATCTTCGCTTGCTCACAAGATCCGAAGGAAGACAAAAACCAGCCACTTGACGCGACCAGCATTCGCTTTATCACCGCTCTATCGTGGATAAACCATTTAAGCACAGCCAATGTTAGTCGCATGGAGATGCAGTCGCCGATGCAAGAACTAAGCGAAAAAAGGGACCATATTGAACAAGCTCTCAGTATAGCACGCGAGCGCGGAGCCCAGTTCGCGGATGTCCGCCTCGAAAGCTCTGAAGGCACTTCAATCTCTGCCAAAGACGGGGTGACGAAGATAAATAGCTCAAATGAACTTGGGGCTGGAATCCGGGCTTTTTTAGAAGGCGCGTGGGGATTTGCTTACACGACACAAGTCGATCGCCGCGGCATGATAGATTGCGCTGAACGCGCGATTAGTCTCGCCAAAGCTGTGTATGGGCGCGCTCAGAAGTTTTCGATTGAGGTGCCAGCATTTGAAGACACGCTCAAGACGACCGCACAACGCCTGCCGACTCAAGTCTCAATCGCCGACAAGCTTGGCTACGTCCTGCAGCAAGAGCGAGAAGCCAAAGAAACGGATAAGCGCGTTAGCAGCACAGAGATCGGATACTCTGACATTGTCCTGCATAAGATAATCGCTAATTCAGAAGGAACGTATGTCGACGAGACCGCCGTGCGCTCGATTGCTCGAGCAATGGTCTTCGCTAAAGAAGGTGCACTGCGGCAGTCAGGATATAAGGCCAGAGGTGACTCAATGGGATTCGAGCTCTTCCTAGACGGCGCCGATATCGGCCGAAGTGCTGCAACCCAAGCAGTATCGCTCCTCGACGCAAAACCGGCACCTTCTGGACAGTTTGATGCCGTGCTGGACCCGTCACTGTCCGGAGTTTTTGCGCACGAAGCATTCGGACACGCGGCCGAAGCTGACGCGATCATTTCAGGCACGTCTATTTTGGAAGGAAAGCTAACCCAGAAGATCGGCTCTGACGCGGTCACAATCATTGACGACCCAAGCTTGCGGAGCTACGGTTACATGGCGTACGACGATGAGGGAATCCAGACGCGCCGAAAGGTCCTCTTGGAGCGTGGGATTTTGCAGACCTACCTCACCGATGTCGAAACCGGGTCGCGCCTAGGGCTGGGATCAAACGGAAGCGCACGCGCGCAGCGGTACGACGCTCCCCCCATCGTGCGGATGAGTAACACCTTCTTTGAACCCGGAGATTATGCGTTTGACGAGCTGCTGGAGGGGTTCAACGGCATTTACTTTATCGGCTGGCAGTACGGCTACACGACTCCTACAACAGGCATGCTCGCCTTTAAAAGCAGGGAGGCATACACGGTCGAAGGCGGAGAACTGCGTGACCATTTAAGGGACGCTGCGCTAAGCGCGATGACGCTTGAGATCCTGCACAAAATCAACGCCATAGCGCGGACTTTGTCGTTCGACCCTGGAACGTGCGGCAAAGCCGGACAGATGACGCCAAACACCACAGGAGGCGCCTACATGCGCGTGAGTGACGTCGTTGTGGGAGGAATGTAGGTGAGGACTCACGCAGACCGCGAGGCTATGCTCCTTGAGGTATGCTCGCGGGCATTGGCACTTGTAGATACGTCGATCTACCAGGGAGAAGCGTTCGCCACTCACTCGAACTCTGTCAGCGCAGAGCTCGAAAAGGGCAAGATCAAATCCAGCCAAAGCGGCTGTGAGAGTGGCATCGGGATTCGGATCTTCAAGGATGGCAGTATGGGATACGCGCACGCATCTCTCGAGCGCGTTGAGTTTGCGGTCGAGCAAGCGATCTCCGCGGCACGTGCCGGACGTCATGATAAAGATTTCAAGTCGCTTCCGTCCGCGGAGCGCTATCCCGTCGTCTCCGGCACCTGGGACAACACGATCGAATCACTCGACGTCTCAGCGGTTGCGCAACTTGCGATTGACGTCGCCGACGCATCGTGTATTGACAAGCGCATCGACATAGTCAATTCTGGCGCGTCAGTCGGGCGCTGGAGCGGCGCAATCGCAAACACGTTAGGCGTTTCGGGAACGGACAGTGGAACGGAGGCGGCGCTCGACGTCGATGTGGTTGCACACAAGGGGGAAACCAGCGGAAACGGCTTCGAGTACGCTGCGTCGCGGCGTTTCGATTTCGACGTGGATTCAACTGGAAGTGCAGCCGGGGAAATGGCGCTAGGCAGTATGGACCCACAACCAGTTGAATCTGGCAAAATGTCCGTCGTGCTCGATCCCCTCGCTGTTGGATCCGTCATTGCAGCTGCGGTCACCGTGAGCGCTGAAGACGCGCAACGGGATCGATCGTTTCTGACAGGGAAAATAGGCGAACTCATCGCTGCAAGCGAATTCACGATTGTGGATGATGGACTCCTAAGCGGCGGCCTAGAGACAAGCCCGTTTGATGCTGAAGGAGTTTCTTCGCAGCGAACTCCTCTCGTGGCAAGAGGAGTCCTGTGTTCGTATCTCTACGACAGCTACACGGCAAACAAAGAGGGGACGAAGAGCACCGGCAATGCCTCTCGTGGGGACTTTCGGCAGCCGCCTTCGATATCGCCCACAAATCTCGTAATCGCGAGCGGGGCTGAGGCGAACGTAATCGAGGATGTGAGGCACGGCATCTATATCAGGGCCACTGGCGATCGGCCGAATCCAAGCACCGGAGAGTTTTCCGGAATGGTCTACGCTGGCTACGCCATCCAAGACGGCGAACTCAAGCACGCTCTAAAGCAAACCAACATCGGAATCGACATTCTCGACTTGCTTCAGCAGATCGATGGCATAAGCCGCCAAGTCAAGACCTACTTCAGCTTAACGACGCCAACCATTCGGATAAGAGATGTCAGCGTCGCAAGCAGCGGCTGAGAGGCAACGCAAGCAGTAAATAGGGGGGGATACATCCTGCTTACTCGGGGAAGAGGCGAGATATGGTGGCTTTTTTGCGAGACTTAGAAAAAACAGCGCGTCAGAACGATAGCTGGCTGTGCGTGGGGCTGGACCCTGACGGCACGGTGGACGATATTTTCGACTTCAACCAGCGCATCATCAGCGCAACGCTCGATTTGGTCTGCTGTTTCAAGGTTAATACGGCGTTCTACGAAGCGCGCGGCCCTTCCGGGTTGGACGCACTTATCAAGACGGTGCAGTATATCAAAGAGTTTGTGCACGTGCCGGTCATTGTCGATGCAAAAAGGGCCGATGTGTCACACTCGTCAAAAGCACACGCCAAGTACGTATTTGAGATAGTGGGAGGTGACGCCGTCACGGTAAGTCCCTACATGGGACTTGACGCGATAGAGCCCTTCATCGAGCGACGAAACAAGGGCGTCTTTATTCTTTGCAAGACGTCGAACACCGGGGCCGCAGAGATACAAAACCTCACATGCACAGAGCCGCTCTATCAGGTCGTTGCAAAAAAGGCCTTGGAATGGAACGTGCACGGCAATCTCGGCATCGTCGCGGGCGCTACGCAAGGAAGTGAGCTTGAGGCAGTACGCCGTATTGTGGGCGAGGGTGTCCCACTGCTCATCCCGGGCGTCGGATCACAAGGCGGCGACCTTCAGAAAGCAGTTACGTCGGGGATGAACGCTCACGGACGTATGGGCATCATCGCCGTGTCGAGGGATGTTATTTTCGCGCAATCACCCCACAAGATGGCAGCGGAATTCCGAAATGAGATCAACCTGTCGCGCCGATAGTGGCGACAGTCAGGGCGTCTAGGTCAGACGGCGGACCTTGACTTGGCCAAGAATCGCATTCACGTTTTCTTGGGTTATCGAGACGTCATTGATAAGAGTTGCTGCGGTTCCCGTCGCTGCTGCCCTCGCGACCGAGTCCTTGAAGCTCTCTCCTAAAAATAAGCTCTGAACAAATCCGGCGACGGCTGAATCTCCGGCGCCGATGGTATTTATAACAGTCACTCGCGGCGGATGCGCTATCCACTGTTCACCTTCGGTTACCAGCAGCACACCTCTCGCGCCCATGGAGACCAGGACCACATCAATGCCCCGTTCGTGTACCTCTGTTGCAGCATCGACGATCGCGCTGATATCTTTGAGCTGCCTACCCAAGAGTCGCTCAAGCTCGTGCACGTTCGGCTTGATAATATGGGGCTTCGCCCTTAAACCGGCCCTGAAAGGCTCATCGTCGGAATCAAGAACGACTGTGGCTCCTTTGCCTTTTGCGATCTCCACGATTTTTTGGTAGATGATCGGATTGACCCCGGCAGGAACGCTACCACTGAGAATAACGTAGCTAGCATCCTCGAGTCCTTTGATTAAATCAATCATCCCCATAAGCTCAAAGGACTGGATCAAAGGGCCGCGCAGATTGAACGAGATTTGCCGGTTCCTCGCCGTCTCGTGTATGTACACGTTGGTGCGGGTTTCGGCGGAGATTCTGACAAATTCGCAGTTAACGCCAAGATTAAACAGGCACCCTTCGAGCTCCTGTCCGGTGAAACCGCCAGCAAACCCAATCGCTTTGTTGTCCACACCAAGCCGGGTGAGGGCTTTGGATACGTCGATCCCTTTGCCGCCTGCGTATGTGTCGTCACCGTCCACTCGATTAGGATTGTCATATTCGATAGACTCAACAGTGAGTATGCGGTCAAGCGCAGGATTCAGCGTGATGGTGTATATCACAGCTCCTCCCCCACGTCACGCGGAAATTACGTAGGTGCAGTCAGCGTCCGTATAGCTAAGCTAGCGATTCACGACATGCTATAATCTTTCACTTTAAACTCTTTTCTTCCCTTGTGGATCTCCAGCGCTTCTTCCACACCGTCACCGTTCACGACGATGGCTGAAATAGCATTGCACATTTGAATTGCTTCCTTGAGCCGCTTTTGGTGTATGTTCCTGCCGGTCGCATTGCCGCTTGCGCCGCTTACGAAAATTTGCTCCCAGAGGCGCTCAAGGAAGAGTCGCACGTCAACAGGTGAGCCTCCGGCGCACAATATTTTGCACCGGCCCGCTGCCTGAACGGCCTCTTTGAATGCTTCTTTTGAATCGACG